>Ga0308166_1000815_pt1 | contig 37393 bp, 49 predicted proteins | sample PhyCR2_2_FD_202137 | JGI IMG/M metagenome (GOLD analysis project Ga0308166, IMG submission 202137) | Phyllosphere microbial communities from UC Gill Tract Community Farm, Albany, California, United States - DLSLCC.R2 | ecosystem: Host-associated > Plants > Phyllosphere > Unclassified | place...
TTCGCGTCCGAAACAAGTAATCAAAAATAGAGTTGCCCATAAGAGCCTGCCCTGCCATTACACCGCCCGCTAGAAGAATGCTATATAGAATTAATGCAATAACATCTAGAACTTTAAAAACAGCGATAATTGTTTCTGGTGAGATCGGCAACGGACTTTGACCTGTGGTCGGCATCATTTGAAGTTCAGGAACTAAAAATCTTATTGCAAGAATAATTAATACCCCTATATAGTGCTCAGCTTTCACATAACGAAGCCCTAGAACCAAGAAGATCACAATAGCAGATATAGCAAGAGCCTCAATAAAGATGTTTGGCTCAACACTCAGGCCTAAGATTAAGAAAAATAACCAGTACATAAAAATTCCTCGTTAAAGTTTATTTATAGTTAATAAGCCTTACAAAATAGAAAAGCAGATTTTTACCATGATATAGGTGAATTGCTGCAAATAACCCATGTTTATTACACATCAATATAGCTTTATCAATGATTACATCTGAATGATGAAAGCTAAGATTTACTTCCTCCTTTTCTTCATTATTTAAAATATAAGATACATAAACTTGTGGACTCACTTGAGGATTTATAGAACCAACTTGGTTATTAAGCTCATCTAAGACCATAGTGCTTATCGTAATTTCAAGGCTATGTAGATCGTTATGATCTCCATTAGTTTGAATAATATCTGTGGCAAAAGCCCAAAATTTAACGTGTTTATTCATCATCGTACTCAAAGCCATTAGCTTTATTTTTTCATTATACACAAAAAACACACCTTTAAAAGTTTTTCTTTATTTCATAAATCACATTTTATTTTAATTTAATATTTTTCAATTTGTTATTGATATATTTCACACTTTGATTCTATTTCTTGCAATCCTGCACACCAATCGTACAATCCAAAATATTTAAGGGTATTGGACAATTTTAACTAATAGTATTATACTAACGCTGTAGCCTAATAAAGCCCGCTTCGATGAAGGATTCTTTTAGAATTGATCAGACAAGCAAGCTATTTGCCCAAGTGCGTAAATAGTGGTATTTGTTAGCATAGATACGAAAAAGCCACTCTAAGAGTGGCTTTTTCCTTTTCATACGTTTATTAAATTGAAAAATAAACAACTCCTGGATCTGAGACTAAAATTCTTAATTTTCGATAAGAATTAGTTCCTATGTAATGATTGTAGGTATCTTTACAGATCCACTCTAGAACGTGTGTAGTCCACGTAATTTCCTTATTCAGACGTGCTATTACTTGTGCTGTATTGGTAGGTGCATTTACGGTAGTACCATTTACTGTTTTACTGCCAAACTTCCATACTGGCTCTAGGTGAGCTATTCGATTCCTTAGAAGCCTTACTTCCTCCAATCTGGAGAACAAAGAAGATAGCCCTTTTTTTGTAGAAAAATTCGAATAATTCCTAAAAATTAAAGGAAATAGTTTTTTCCAATCGATAGCACTACCATTTTTAAAACTTCTAGTTTTTAAAATGTAAGTCCACTTCCCCAACTCAAGATTACAAATAATATTTTGGGGTGTTAATTGTTTTCCTTTCTTTTGTAAGTCAGTTTTAACTTTATCTATTGCCTCACCAGTTTTTGACAACCTAGGTTTACCGTTTGAAGTATTCCCAGGAATTGAGAAATCAAACTGATCATACCACGCAAAGTTTTTTGAAGCTTGCAGTGACGCTTCCAAGCTAAGTACTTCATGAATCCTGTTTCTAAAGCAAATCTCAAGATTGTGTAGTAACACATACAACTCGGCAGATACCGCTTGATTCCAATAATAGAACTTTAAGGCCTCGATCTCTGTTGGTGAGCCAAAGGTGCTTTTATATGTAGAAAGTCTAGGTAAACTAATGGAATCAAGATTGGACATTGAAATGATTAGGAACAAAAATTTAAGTTATAATAATATCTTTAAGAACTTTAGTGGTAATTTTATACATGCTTATAAAATTTTTGTTTCCAAAATTGCATATTTATCTCAATAAAAAACAGTATGATGCTGCGTTAAAAGAAGCAAAAAAATTAGCAATTGAGAAAGAGTTTTTAGAGGTTTGGAAAATAAATTGCAACATTAATGGTGATTCATTTGAGGGGCAAGAACGTAATCAAGCAAGAATTGCTTTATATCATGCAAAACAGCTTGCTAACGCTAAGAACACTAATAAGAAACAACTTGACTAGCAACTTTGTATGGAAGATACTTTGATTGCTCAGGTCTCTATATTTAATCGTATAGAGCCACGAACGGACTCTTTTGAGTCCGTTTTTTATTGGTAACAATGTCGATTCAGGTAAAAATGAACAAATTAAATCTGCCAATTGAATTACAGAAGAAACGAGCTAATGAAGCAGGCTTAACACTATTAGAATGGCAAAAGGAAATGAATGCTAAATTAGATAGAATGCATAAAAGTGCTATTGAGTCCATGAAACCCAAAGGTAAGTTTTATTACGTAACAGAAAAGGATGCTGAGCGCTTCCAAATAAAAATGGATTCAGCAATTTATTAATTTTAACTTTTCTAAGTTCATATAAAAGCATTAAAAATTGTTTGCTAAAAGTATCACTCTGATCAGCTGCCGGTGTTGATGGCCAAAAAAACGGTCGATCAACTAAGTTGATGATTTCTATAAATATGATATTTTTCATTAAAATTCAGCAATTGGCATAATATTACAAAAAAAAGAGCAATCATTGATTGCTCCAAGGTGGTAGACGTTAGTTTTTAGATTTATATCTTTGCTGCATATCCTTCCAAATTAGATCGGAAATATAGTTACTTCTATTTAAATTCTCATGGTCAATCAATGTTAGTAAATTACTTGGTATAGTCATATTTACTCGTTCAGCTTTGCTGGTAATTTGAGTAGAGTCCAATTCGATAAATATTGTATTGCCAAGTAAATCAACATTATCTAAGTCAGGTACAGGTAATGCCTTCCCTTTTTTTGAATAATCATTAATTGCAAGAACAATACTTCCCTTTATTTTTTTTAGGCCTTCTTGTATATCCAAGGCTTCAATTTGAAGCTTAAAATGATCAGATACCAGGATTATTTTTCCACCTATATTTTTTATAGATACGGGATATACAAGGTTAATTTTTAACATTAATTTTCAATACACAAAAAACACACCTTTAATATTAATATTCTTTTGCTAACTTCTCAAGCTTTTCAACCATACTTTTAACAGCTGCACGTTTATGGTTAAGCAAGTTTTTTATATTTGTTGGATTCCAACCAGTCATTGCTGATATATCCCTAACTGTAATATGCATTCCAATCTTAGCCAGATGTTTTTTATCTAACATTTCTTTTGCATCAAAAAACCTTACAGCCATTTTATAATCATCAAGTTCATGCCATGCACCACTTCTATATTCATTAGCAGAAAATACTTCTGAGGGATTACCTGAGTTTTCTCTAATAATATTTTTTAATCTATTTTCTACAATTTTTTCTTTATCTTCTGAGGTTGCTTTATATAGGGCTGTTTCTTCAAAAGGATGACCAGAAGAAACAGCTGCTCTATACTGTTCTACAATTTCTTTTTCTTTAACAGCGTCATTTTTCTCACCGAATTTTAAATAATTAGAGAGTTTAAAAACGGTTTCTAATCGGCCACATGTGAAAGCATAAGAAATTTTCAACTACTCACCTCATCTAAAATTTTCTTTGGTAACATTGGCATAGATTTTTCAACTTCCCATTGCCAACTCTCATAGTCGCTTTCTTCTATCATCTGTTCGATCCCTTGTGAATAGGCCTCGCTCTCATTTGATGGAATTATATACATTGCAGTAGGCTTTGGCTCAGTATCAACTGCGACTAATGAAGCTAAAGGCTTATTAGATGGTAAGTTATATCTTAAGCCTTTAATAAATTGGCGCTTATTATCTATCATTTCCTCAATTAATTCATACTCAGATTTACTTTCAAATGGTATCCACTGTTTATTAACAAGCATAAATGAAATTTCTTGAATTAATGGAAGTTCACTAGCTGTCTTGAGAATAGTACAAATGAACATAAGATGGCACTGATCACCATACATATTCCATAATCCAAGTTCTCGATCAAACCGCTTATTAATTCTATTATGAACATCTTCATTCATAAAAAAGTGATAGTCTGGGCAGTGCTTAGCTATTAACTTGAAATCATATCGAGCTTTTTCTATAGATTTAACTTCGCCAATTACGATCATTAGATTTTTTGTAGTTAGCTTGGATAATTGCTCATTTCTTCTTGCAGCAATATCCCTCTTCAAATCAAGATTATAAGTTTCAGGAATATAAAGTGTAGAAGTTAAGTCTTGTTTTTTTGCTGACTTGTCGGACGCTGCCCGGAGAAGTTGTTTTCTGACATAGTACCAGTTACTAGCCTTCTCTTTCGGAATCCAATAATTTAATTTACCTTCTTCAAAAAGATAGTGCAAAAGGCCTCTCAATGTAAGTTTTTTTCCATCTGTAGCCACACTATCATGCTCTTTGCCACTTGGTGGTGGAGGTGCTTTTCCTCCATGTTTTGAAAGAGCAAAATCAAATTTAAGTGCAACTGAGCCATCTTCCGGGTTCTCTTGAATTGCTTGGCCTAATACTTCACCAAGGCCGGACAACTCATGAGGGGGTTCATAACTTACGCAACCTGGACTATGAGAACCACCAGTATTCGGCATTCTTTTAATAATGTATGAATTATTCACTTTTGCAATATAGAGTGGAACACCACCTGGTAAACATAAACACATAGGCCGTTGTTTCTCTGTGTAAGCCTGCCGGAGAATATCCTGTATATTCTCTGACTGAGTATCTATTTCTTTACCGTTAACCTTAATCAGCATGCTTTTTACCTTCCAAAGTCTTGTTCAATATCTTGTTGTTGATTCTGAGTCTGAGAAAACTCTTGTTGTTCATGAAATTGTTGAGCCTCTTTTTCCTCCATTACTCGATAACCGCCATGCCCATTGTGATTAATGAAAAGTTGTTGGCCTACTTCTAACTCTTCATTATTACTATCTTGAAGTCTGTCTCGATCATATCTTATGGCTGTAAAACGGTTAATTTTCATGATTACATGATCTTCATTATGATTAACCACAACACCATGTTGAACTCCTTTATATAAATCAGGACTTTTAACAATTAGTTGTTGCTCATTTTCTTGTTCTTGTTTCAATTTAGGTTCTTTAATCGACTCTTTTTCTGCGATTACTTTATCAATCTCACTTTTAGGCGCTTTTGCAGCCGTTTTCATATGAACCAACTGTTCCCAAGCTACTTGATTATATTGATATTCACTTTGTGATAGCGGTTTTTCGGTTTCAAACTTAAATGTATTTTCAGCGTTTGGCTCTTTAAACCAACTTTGTTTATCCGGGTTTAATTCATTGGCGTAAACTTCATTTCCTACTCGATCAAATACTTTTACTTTACTTACCGATTTTTCTGACTCAGACGTTGACAATATTGTTTCAATGCTTTTTTCATCGAAATTTTTATTTCCACTATGATCAGCAAAACCTATATTTCCCTTTTGATCTTCATATTGAAAATTTCTTCGTATTAAACTATGCTCATGGGGCGTTGCCATTACCCTTAACTCTATTTCATAACCATTACTATTTAGTTTATCCGTAACGTCTTTAATATTATAAATATTATCTGTATTTTCATTAATAACTACATTGTGTTTATTTTCTATGGCGTAATCTAAAACTTTATCTGATAAATATTTTGCTTCATTAATAGCACCTTTAGAAGCTTTAATATCATTTTCTCTACTATTAGAGATATAATTTTCCGTAAATCCTTTATAATAATTTTCCCCCACTAAAATGCTACCACCACGTGAAGAAAGTTCATCTTGTGCTTGTAAAGCTAGCACTTCTTTTCCAGAACCTTCTTCACCTAAAGCTATAATTGCTTTAGGTTTTTCTTGTTCTATTGAATGAGCACTAGAAAGCTTAATTAAGCTATTTACAAAATTGTCAAAATCCTTACGCATTTAGAATTTCTCCTAACTTAATAGTAATATCATGATATATTTTCCGTAATGTATCTGTAGATTGAGAAGATAACTTTGATTGTAAGTCACTTAAAGATTTATAATCCTCTATTAACTTGGGTTTTGATTCTTTCGTATATTTATTAAGTAAAAAACTCTGATATAGCCCAATCTCATATTGAATATTTACAAGTAAGTTATACCTTAAATCAAACTCTCTTCTTTCAGTTTCATTAAAGTCAATAAACATTATAAAACTCCTATTTTCTGAATATTATAAAACCAATAAATAAAACGTGCTAAAAAATATTCAACAAAAGTTTGGTTGTTGCGTTGACGCAACTTTTTAAGTTCAAATTAAGCTAGCATTGATAAGGTGTTTAAAATGGGTTTTGATGGACTAACTCTTTGATTAGGAAAAATATTTGCCAATAAAATTTGAGCTATTGCACAATTTTTGATATAATCTCTACAGATTAAAGAACAATTATTAGCCTAAGCAATTTTTGTTTAAGATGGTTTTGAATAATAAATTAATATCTTCCCCTCTCTACTTAACTTAATTTTTAAATTTTCTGAATGAAGCAAGAATAGTTTTTTTAAAAATGCTCCGAATGGGGCCAGAGGCGCACGCTTAAGCGCTAATACCTGATTTTGGCTATTGTCACAGCCTTTAAAAGCATTATTAATGCCTTCGCTTCGCTCAGTAGACTTTTTATGTACTTCGCTTCGCTTCGTACTTTTGTCCGCCAAGGCGGATTTTCGCATTTCATTTATCTCATTGAAACTTAATAATTTAATTATTTTAAGGCCTTTGGTGTACCTAAGAACTGATCGATAAGAAATGTTTAGCTGCAACGCAATCTCTTTAAGTGGAATAGCTTTTCTAAATAGCTCTTTAGCTGCTCTTCTTGCATCTTCATATTTAGCTGACCTATTCGTACCGCCCTTGGCCCCTTTGTTGCGCTGACGCTCAATAAAGTGCTTATAGCACTCTTCATGGTTTTTCCAACAGTATTTGCTTATGGATTTGGCAATATGAGCACATTCTTGATAGTCCATTGGGCTTAAAAAGTTTGAGTTCTTTTCCCTAACTAGATTTAGTACATGCTCAAACCAGTGATTGAATAACAGTCCACTATTATTCTTAAATTCTCTAATATCTTTATATGCTAAGTGCCTTACTGTATGGAAAACTTCATCATTACGGCCATTGATAGCATATTCATCATTTTCGGCCTTAACTTCTTCAATATTCTCAGCTTCATAAGTTAATACAACTTTAGATGCTAGTTCTTTTAAATGGTATGGCTCAGCTCTATAGCTTGTGGTGCGCCAGGCACTTGAATTAGGGTTCTTAGAAAGTACACCATTATACCTAGCATCCCCTTTGAGTTCTTCTGTAAGAGCTTTCACAACAGCTGTATAATACTTTTGTGCTTTAAGAGAGCTTCTTTCTGTAAAGCTAACGGCATCAATTAATTCGTAAACAAAATGTGCATGACCATTTTTTGGGTTTTCTATTACTAAATTAGGTGCAGGTAAATAGGATTGATCATAGATCCAATCAACCAGTGCTCCTGGGCGGTCTATATCGATAACAATGTATTTTTTCCATTGTGGGTGATTAAATTGAATATACTTTTTTTTGACTGCTTCTATTTTTCTATTAATTTTTGTCCCTTCAATGTCAAAACCGTTTGAACAGTACGGCTTAGAAGGTAGATTTTCAAAAAATCTTTTAAGAACAATGTTTAATGAATCATTGCTTGCAAATATTGTTGATTGAGTTGTAATTCCGTACATATTTTTATCCTGTTTTTTCACTAACAGGACACTACTTAGGTACGAAATACACTTGCGAAAAGAAAAAAGCGCATGTATTATTGCTTAAGTACAGTACATAACAAGTGTGATCGCCAAATCTTTTACTTGTATGTATATCCTGTCAGGTCGCCAAACCCTGAATTCTAGGTTTTAGTATCAACTAAAACCTATTAAAGCCCAAGTTTTCCACACTTGGGCTTTAATTTATCTCTACATTTTAAAATAAAGATAGAAGAACCCGTTATATAAATCAGCTTCATTTTGAAGCTTAAATTTGTAATTAAATTATCATAAATCATATGCTATTTCTAGCTTTAATTGCTAGCATGAACCGCAATTAACAGAGCCATTTCTGCATTGACCAACACCGTTATAATCTGATTGATGAAAAGTTGAACAACCTGAAATAAAAAATAGGCTTATTACTAAATTCAACGCAATTATTTTTTTCATGAAAGTTACCTTTTCATATGTAATTCTGATTTCAAAGTGAAGCCTGCATATTATGCTTTGAAAGAAGATAAATTCATACCCCCCGTTAAACTTTTGTAGTTTAAAATGTTTGACTTCACTTTGAGTACAATATTAACCTATAAGTAAATCTTTTATAACTTTTAATTTGAGAATAAGGAAAACTCATGCAAAACAAATTAATTCGCGCTATTGGTCTTGCTACCATCTTTGCTACATCTATAGCAGCAACAGCTCCAGCACTGGCTGCAAAACGTGGTAGTGCTTGCACAAGCGTATCTAGTCAAATGTCAAACATTTATGAAGTGAAATTCTTGTGCCCGGAGATCAGTCGTGATCAACGTTTAACAATTTCGGAAATATACAACAAAGGTTATCGTGTTGCATCATTGGCCTTCCAAGGCAATATTGCTGCTCTTATCGTAGAGTCACAATAAATTATTTGAGTATATTTCTACTTCACAATTGGAGTAGTTATGACAAAGCTTATATGGTCATTTAACGTTCTAGCAATGGGTTCATTGCTAGTTTTTCTTGTTCCTGTTCTTTTTAAATTCAATCCTATCTGTGGAATTGTTCTAGGCGTAATATTTTTAAAGCTCTTTATACTATCAATACGTGTTTTAATTCATGAGAATAGTGCCGAAGAGTGGTGTGAAGAAGCCTCAGCTAGCCCTTTATTAAACAATACACCTCAAAATATTGTTAACCTACCCGATCATCCTTTACACAAGACTTATACGCTTAAGAAATAAAGCTTGAGGAGTAAATTTTTGGAAAAATATTCGAGTAAAACTTTTGAACAAAAAGTTTCACATTACTATAGTATTCAGCTTCATCATTCTTGGTTATTAGCTAATAGGCAATATATTTATATCCCTGAGACAATAACTTTATTTAATGATTATAGAAAATATGTAGCTGCATTTAATGAACTAGATAAGGCTTTAAAGGATCATTTAAAGGACATATTTTCAATATTTTTTGATATTGAATCCCTAGGGCTTTTACGTAAACAAAATGTCTCAGTTGAAATACTAGAATATGAGCTGAATGGTAGAATATATAATTATTCAAATGAAATTAAATTGATTTTTGAGAACCATTCTAAGTTTATTTCATCTAATTTGACATCATTCTTTCAAGATTACATTTTAAAAGAATCTCAAAAGTTAAAAGAAACAATAAATTCAGTGCTATAGCTAATGTTGCGTTAACGCAAATTGGATTTTTTATGAAAAAAAATGATCTATATACTTTAAGCCTTGTTTGTTGGCTTCTAATCGCTTATTTAACAACCTATATTTGGGTTAATCCTTTTATAGAAAAAATACGTTCTTTACCTATTCTTCCAAATCAAATGATGTATACGGAAACTGGTATTACTAGATTAAATGTCTATTTGGTAGCAGCACCAGTTGTAATTTTCTTACTTCTATATACTGCATTTTGTATAAATTTAGCGAGAAATCATAAAGAAATTTTGAAAGCAAACAATCACATCACTGTAATTAAAAAGATCCATTTCAAGCTTTTTCTTTTATATCTACTATGGATATTGTTTTTATATATAGGCTTAAACTTAGACTTAGGTTTTATTTATAACTATTAATGAATTTTATGCTTCTGATATTTCAGAAGCATAATTTTTTTAGATAAGAAAATCTTCTAATTTAGCTCCCTTTTCAATTTCTGCCACTAACCACTTTGGTTGTTTACCACGTCCTGTCCAAGTTTCTTCTGAATTACTTTTGTTACGATAGCGTGGCTCTACAGATTTACGGGTTGATTTCTTACGTTTTTGGGCACCAAACTCAAGAAGCTGCTCCACACTAAAACCTGTATTTTCAGCAATTTCAATAATTTGATTGTATGCATCCACTATTGCCTGATCTTTTTTACTTGCAATTAAAGCTTCTGCTTCTTCTTGTAAGTTTTTTAATTCTTCAATAGATAGATTTTCGATTTCAAGTTTACTCATAGTTTCCTCTGCGTTAAAGCTAAAAATTAGCTATAAGCTAATTATATGCATATAAATAGACTTATCAAGTAAAGTCTGTTTATTTGTTATAAATAAATTACCGCACTTAGATATTAATAATCAAATTTTTATCGATTTTTTTTAACAATTTTTATATATAAATTTAGAGTAAAAAAGATAAATATTAAAAAAATGATAATCGGGGAAATAAAGTAAAAAAGCTCTAGTTCTTTAATATTTTTATTAATCAAATGATCAATAACAGAATTTTTTCCATATATCGATACAATCATCTCTGCAAGGATCAACTTACTAATAATAGCTATCAGAAAACCTATACACAGTATTATAAATGGAATTGCTATGTCTTTTATAACCTCTATTACTTGAGCTAAAAAAATCTCTAATCTAAAATGCATTGTACCCTCTATAAGTAATTCATCTGCTTAGGCTAAATATATTTTCTACACTATTAAAAATACCATTGATAATTAAGTTTTTTATAATTTATAATTTTCATTACCCCCTTTTATTTTACAATTCTAAACCTTAAGGAAAATTTTATGAACATAATATTATTTAAGAGTAATTTGATCAATTCTTATAAGACCTTTATGATCCCATTTACTATTATTTTGATTTTGATTGCCTCCCAGTTCATACCTTTTTTAAATATTTTTCAATCGTCCTTCGCTAAAAACCATCATAGTGACTTTTATAACTTGATTGGTTTTGCTGCTATTTACCTTGGTTTACATTTCATTTTTGCATCTTTAGTTTTTATAAGTTCATTTTTTAGAAGGGGTGGCCTAATGATTCCTCGTCTAAGCTATTATGATTCAGTCCAAAACTTAAATGTAAATTTAATAAAAAAATTTTATGTTATTTGGGAAATCCTAATTATTTTCCTAATTCAAATGCTTGGTGTGACATTAGCGATGGAAAATGATTTTTCTATTTTTGTTAAGTTATTAATCACAACCTTCTGTTTACTAACTCTTTCTCTACTCTATATTAGCGATAAATACTTCACCACTCAGATTAAAAACCAACTTTCTCCAAATGAATATCAGGAAATTAGAAGTGTAAGATGGGAGAAAACTAATGCGTGACAATAGCAAAGCAGCTAAAGATTTGTATTGGCAGGAATTGAAAGAAGGAAAATGGGAAAACAAACCATCGATAGTTATTAACCCTCTTAAGAAGAAACAAGGTGTCCTTTTTGTTTTGTTGATTTTGGGCTTTTTTCTTGCTTTAAAGCTTTCAGATGGATTTATAGAAGACACTGTTCGCCCAGCAATTAAGAGTTATACCAATGATGGCCTAAAGCCTGAAATGCAAAAACTAGCTGCTCAAGGCAAAATTTCTGCAATTCTATGGTTAGCACAATCTTATCCGGGAGAACAACAAACTCAGTTGGATCACTTAGTTGCTTCTAATAACCCAGATGCGTTAATGATTAAAGCTCAACAACTTTATCCAACCAATAGAGCTTTATCATTAAAATATATGCATGCAGCTGCTAATGAAGGCCACCCGGATGCTATGAAACATTTACTTCAAAAAAAATTAGATAACAGAATGGATATGCCCACTTTTTTTAAAGAGTACGTTTTAAAGTAGTTAAGCTCACTGTTTTTTAAATCGACAACACAATATATAGTAGGTATCCTGGATACGACCGTTACTATATATTGTGTTTTCTTACTTTACATCTGAACTTTCTGGAAACATAATTTCCCCTAGTTCTATCAATCTATCCTCATATTCCCAAAACTTTTGTTCTGAAATCAACTTTAGTTCTTCTGCAAACTTTGCAAAGTAACCTGCTTTATAAAGGCATTCCTTTAACATGCTTATTTGATACTCATCCACTATATTGCTTTTATTTTTTAGAATATCCTTCTTACTTTCCAACTCATTCATTAATTTATCAAGTTTAGAAATAGCCAATTCTTGAATGTCATTGCATATTTTTTTATCTACCATAATTTTTTCCTTAATTACTATATATAGTATCGGTCGCTGCCCGGATCTACACAACATATTGTGTTTCTTCAATTTGACAACCTGAAATACATAGTTTATATTTTAAACAAATTAGGCACAAGTGCCTACTGTGCGGAGATTACAATGAATTTCTTAAATGATAGATTAAACAAAGATGGCTCATATCTTAAATACCTTATAATTTCAGGCATTATATCTTTATTAATTTGCATAATAAGTATTGTTTATCAGTTAAATACAACCAAGACCATGAAAAATTCGGATTTAATTTCTTTGTATACTTTCATGGTGATAATTGGCTATCTGAGTAGTATTGTTTTCTGGTGGTCTGCGGCCTTGGCATTACTTATTAAAAGTAATGATACTGAGAATGAATAGGTAAATTATTGCTTTTTAAAATTGGGGTTAATATGCAAAAAATATTTTATATAAAAAATTCCTTTCTTACCAAATTTTGGCTTATCCCAGTAAGTTTTTTATATATTTTTAGCTTGCTTCAAGGTGACATTTACACTAATGGTAAAAATTTACTTGCCTACTTGCTTTCAATCATTTTTATCTTGGCAACAATTCAGTATTCAACATTCTTATATAACGAAATTCAGAATGATATTGTTTCTGAGATACCACCATATAAACGAATTTTAAAAACAGGTTTCAAGGTTAATATAGTTTTGTTTTTAATCTTAGTAGCTGTTTACTGGTCAGTTATTTTTCACTAACACAGAAGTGATACCTATGGAAATATTTTTTTTAATAGCTCTAATAACTTTGCTCTCATCTGGTTTTAATAATCAGATAAAACCAAATGCTATGCTTACAAGTGTCTTTCCTAAATTACATGGCATTTTAAACAAAAAAAGATATGAAATGCTGCTTCGTAAAGCCAAGAAAAAAGGCCTAGAAGAAGAGTTCTTAAAGGAGTGGAATATTCAATCTGATAACCTCCCCTTTGAAAAACAAACTGGTTTTGAAGCAATGTTCGCTTTTAGGACTACAATTCAAAATAGTAAGTATTTCAGCGTTAAATAAGCGGTATACACTTATGAAGAACAACGTTGAACATCCAGTGGCTTGCAAATTATTCAGTTTTTGGTTTCCTCATGAAAACAAATAGAGAAATATTCCTTAAGATACTTGCAGAGCATCAGCTTACACAAGCAGATAGCGCTGCTCTTATCTGTAAGCAAACCCAAAGGCCATGTTCGGTACGTACCGTTAGATCATGGCTTAATGATCCGGATAAGCCAAGTTCTAGGAAGTGTCCGGATTGGGCTGTAACTGCACTTAAAAATGCTTTAAAAGACAAAACTGAGTTAATTAAATGAGATTATTTTTAGACTTTCTATACCAGGGAAATTTCCTTTCAATATTACTGCTTTATTCTTTAGTATATTTAGTTGTAGCAACGATTCTATTGTTCCGGAAAAAGCCTACCAATTCTGCTTTATCAATATCAATTGCGCTTACATTACCGGCCTATTTGTTTTTAAACATGGCACCAATCCCAAATGTGTTGAACAATCATCTTAAAGAACTCTTAATTCAACAAGCACACTATGGCGTGGGTTCAAATGGCCTTGTTAATAGTATTCTCTTACCTTGTAGTCTCGATGATAGAGGTTACTTGAGGGGCCAAGATTACCAAAATGCATTAATGAGTATCAAAACAGATATGAAAGACCATTTAGATAAAACTGAGGTTTTTAGAATTTCACCTGTAGAAAAGGTAAATATTGATAAAAGTTTAAATATTTGTGAATTTGTTAGCCAGTTTAATGAACTTAAGGCTAAAGAAATCCAAAAGTATGAACAGATTTTAAAGATTAATAAAAGTGATGGTAGCTGATCTTTAAAATTCTTAATCTTTTGCGTTAAAATATACGTCAACTAATTTTATTTTTTTTAAAATTCATTTATTTTTCATTTGGCAGAATATTATCAATGATAGCTCTTCTATTTTTCACAATAATGTGTATTTTCTTTATCTTCACCCATACCGCCGAACTAAAAGGTTTGAAATCTCAAAGCTACCAAGCAACTACGGAAAATTTAGATTTAGCCTTATTCTATAATAAATTACGTATGAGAACTGTAAGAATTAGAATTATTGGAATCTCAATTTATCTTGCAATTTTCGTTAGTGTGATTATTTCAAATATTTTATTTAATTATCCATTAGAGCAAAGGGCATCTTTGAGCAATTACCAATGGATAAAAGGTTATATTTTTCCTTTTTTATTTGTTTTTGCTACCGGAATGTTCTTAACAGATAAAAAACTTCGTGAAAAATATACTTCAAATATTGATAGCTATGCAAAAGATAGAAAAAGTGTCGTTATTAGAATGAAAAGAATTGCTTTAATTCGTGACATTTTTTCAATATTATTTATATTCGGTGTGATTTTATCACTTATGTTAACTTTCTCTAATATCTGATTATTATTTAAAAGGAGTATTCAATTGGGTAATTTTTCTTTGTCATGGAAAGCTGTCATTATCTTTACTGCTATGTGCTATGTTTTTCTTAGATTATATTTTTTTCTTGTTAGCATCCCTAACTCAACTGTATTTCTTAAATCAGATTCTTGTGAACTTGTTGAATTATTTGGTCAAAAGAAAAATAATACTTGTTCATTACATGGTGACTTAAGAAATGATTTGTTTAGTAATGATTACATTTTAAAATTAGATGATGGAAGTGAAATCTACCTAAAGCAAAACGCAGTGGATGGTATAATGAGGCCTGCAAACTAATATTTCATGCTATGCTTTGGGATAGCTTTTTATTAAATAGTTGATAAAAGATGTTTAACATAAAAAGGGAAAATTATGAAATTAATCTTTGATTTTGATAATAAGCAAGATAATTTTCTAGCAGGCTTTGTTCATAATTTATTCGAGAATACCTTCACATTTGCTTTTTTTATATGTGTTTACATTTTAACCTATATAGCTCGATATGAAAAAATTGGCCTTATTTTTTTTATTATATTTGCATTTAGTGTAATAAACCTTAGTAAATTTTATGCCTTAGCAGTTTATTCACTTGCGGAAAGAAAGAATAAATCATTTTCCCGCTTTGACTTTGGTTCCTTAGTTTCTCTCCTCTTGTTTATAACTACATTTATATATATTGGTTCAGTAAAATTTAATATTTTCCCTGTTACTAATCAATCAATAGGTACGCTTTATTTGTGTATGATGTTTACTGTAACTGCTTTCATTGGAAATGTAATTTTACCTTATAAACTTGGATACCAAAAAGTAAGTTTCACGACCAATCAAGATGAAATTAGTGTAAATAAATTTTATATTGATAAGAAAAAGTTTAACGTTATTAGAGTAATAATGGTCATCGTGCCAGTAGTGATTGTTACTTTAACTTTAAGATACTTTTTACTTCAATTAAATTAATTTAAATTTGCAAAAAGTATCACCCTAATCAGCTGCCGGTGTTGATGGCCAAAAAAACGGTCGATCAAATAAGTAATTGTTTTTTCTAAATATGATGGTTTTAATTAAAATTCAACACTTGGCATAATATTACAAAACAATCTACTCCGATGTGAAAACTCATCAACAGCGTAGATTTTTGGTTTTAAAAGCCTTACATTCAACATCCAGAATATCTATCGTCTATATTTGAGAATTGCGTTAACGCAAATTATTAGTAGTCTCCACCACTATTTTGGTCTATTATGACTGTGCTTTCCGACAGCGTTTATAAACTCCGGTGTTTCGTAATTGGCGTTGTGAGATACCATTTGGATATGTTTGTATCCAGAGAAAAAAGATCAAGTATTGACGTACTTGATCTTTTTTTTACACTAGAAGTAGCATAACGCTTAAGTTTTTTATTGAGTTTTTAACCTAGGTTATATATAATAAAAACTCAGCAAGCCGAAGGGCGAGAAGTCGATTGATTTTTTTCTTCCACAAGTTTAAGAGAATTATTTATTTTAATACTTTTCACATATATTTAATTTACTCATAGTAGGTGCTTAAATGAGGTACATAAAGGAATACTTTAAAAAACTATTTAGTAGAGGCTCTAGCCTCCCTAAAACAGTCACATATAAAGTCAAAAAAAGAACTTGGCTTGAAATCTTATATACAACACTTGGTATATGTTTAACATTAATGGTTATTTATAGCTTAAACCAGAATTTAAATATTTATGAGAATATTAAAAATTCATTTATAAGCGATAAACATATAGCGGTTATTCGCATAACTGGAACTATTTCACCCGACACAAATGCGAATGGTACAAATATATCAAAAGCCCTTGAGAATGCATTTGAAAACGAAGACAGTCAAGCTATTGTTTTAGAGATAAATTCAGGTGGGGGTTCTCCATATCAAGCCGAAATGGTTTGGAATGAAATTCAATATCTTAAGCAAAAGTACCCAAATAAAAAAGTATATGCCTTAATTCAGGATATTGGTGCTTCTGCTGCTTATCAAATTGCATCAGCCAGTGACTATATCATTGTTGGTAAATCTTCATTAGTCGGTTCAATTGGCGTAATTATGAGTAATTACGACCTCACTAGGCTAATGGATAAAATAGGTGTTGATGACCGCACTTTGACAGCTGGCTCTAATAAAGCAGCATTTTCCTTCACTAAGAAAGTTACCGATGAACAGATGGTTTATTATCAAAATATGCTAAACAATGTTCACCATAATTTTATTAAATATGTTAGAGATGGGCGAAAAGGCAAGCTCAAAGAATCAGATGATATGTTTTCTGGCCTAGTGTGGACAGGAGAACAAGCAGTTCAAGTCGGTATAGCTGACAAAGTTGGAGACATGAACACTTTGAAGCGCGATTTAAAAATCGATACTGTTAAGAACTATACTTATGCTAACAATGGCCTAGGTGCTTTATTTAACTCTGCCTACAAAAGCATCGGCAGGTCATTTGGACAGGGGTTTTCTGATAGTTTAAAAGAAGAAAATTCTATTGAACTTAGATAATTATGATTGAACATTAAATTATATAATTTATTTTAATGTTCAATTTATATCTATTCGTGAGACATAAAACAAATGAGGCAGTTAATTTATGAAGCCGAATAACCGCACTTACTTAGACTCTTTCAAACGAGTGGAAAAAATATCTCTTATATTATTAATAATTTTTTCATTTCATGTGCTTATTGCTAGTTTTTTACCTGTTAGAGAGTCTACTCGCGCTATACTCATGATTATATCAATATTAGGTTCTGGTTTTACACTTGGTGTTTTTATCAGCATGTCCTTTGTGGTAAGCACCCTAAAGGAAAAAAAATAACATCTATAAACTAAAATTTATAAAGTATGGAGTTGAAGATGATTGATTTTAATAAAAAAACGAAAGACCTTAGCAGATTTGAAAAAACATTTTTATTAGCATGTTGTTTATTAATAACTATTTTAGTATTAGCCCTAGCAATTTGGGTAGGATACCAATTGCAATCTGAAGCTTTTTCCTCTAAGTTTGGTTAAGATGCTAATAAAAAAGGAGTTCATGAAATGAAATATTCAACAAAGAATAAAGCTATTGCTCTTTTTTTTCATTTTTTTGTTTCAGTTAGCGGTTTATTTTTTTTAGTTTTTTTAAAGCTCAATTTCTTTGTGACTTTTCTTATTTTCTTAGCATTAGTTATACCCTTAACAACGAAGCTAACAAAGAAAGTTACTGGTATTGATATAATGGATACTGTTTTTAGATAATTTATCATTAGAAAGAACTAGCGAAATATTACATTGGCCAATTTCCAGGAACGATTGCACCAGTTCCACCTTTAATGATATAAGTTATTGTTTTTATATGCATCCCAAAAAAATATTATAGTTTTCTGATTGGCATTTTGTTACTTATTTAAATTTTCATATAACACTTATCCTTATGGATTCTGGACATATAAAAATAGGACAAAATTTTTGTCCTATTTTTCATTTTGAATTTCATACTCAGACAACCAATCTAGCCGATTAAAACCTACTTCCAGATCGTTACCTCTAACTTCGGCTAAATAGTACTTCCTTTCATCATCTTTTAAATACCACCCTGCTATTACATGTACGTAATTAAATTTACAGCTTTTAACTTTTTCATAAGCCAATTTTGCAACTGGATGGCTTGGGGTAACATCTTCTAATTGTGGATCTAATCTACTCACGTCTACCTCTTGTCATTTATCTGACGCTAACATTTGTTCTTAACCTCACACAGAAAAACCGCTATAAAAGCGGTTTTTCTGTGCTAAAAGTTTTACTTTGACTTGCCATTTTGTATGTCATACAAACCTTGGTTCATCTTCTTATTTACTTGGATCAAATACTCACTTGCTCTTGTACTTGAACCTTTCGTATATAAACCCTTGTTTAGTTCCATTGCTCCTTCACTAACAGCCGTTCTTGCCATCCTCCCCTGTCTAGCTGCTACTGACATACCTGGATTACCAATATTGTGTAACGCATAAATATCAGCAGGTGTTACTTGGCTATTTATTCCCTTTAATTTAAAAGCGGTTTTAATTCTCTTATCAGCTTCTAGAATATTTTCAGCTAGAGCCAGAGAATTTAACCTTGGGTTATATCTATATTTCAGTTGCTCTTCATCAGTCAGCTTTTGTAATGCTCTAAGCTCCGGATGTTTTGCTTTCTTCACTCGATCTAACCAGGTTCCTCTTGTAAATTGCCCTAGTCCGGTTGCACCGGACTTTGAAACAGCGCTTGGATCAAACGAGCTTTCTATTGCTGCCATTTGTATAGCTAACTTTGGATTAACTCCCAATTCATTTGCAGCCCTAACTACATGTCCACCATGCCTATCGAAGTTGCGTCTTAAGGCATGGTCAACTACTTTTTTGGCCCATTATTCCCACTACCACCACCAAATGTTCCAAGTTCATCTTGCAGAATTTTTGTGATTTTGCTATTTGGTTCAAGCTTTTGGTCATAATCAACTCGTTCTTTTGTATCTTTCCGGAGTTGCTGCTCTTTTTCAGATAGCTCACCCTTTTGATCATTAATAACGCCTTGTGCTCCAGAGATTACAGAAGGTTGACTTACATTAGCTCCTAACGGTGCAACATCATTTGAGTTAACACCAACTCGATCAAAATTAGCCTGGGCCTTCTGATCAAATCCGTAACGTTCTGCAATTTCATTTTTATATTGATCAAAACTTACATAAAGTTCAGGACGGTTTTGGACATTAGAACCATCCAAGAACTGTTTTGGCATTTGAAGCGATTTAGCTTCTTGATTTACCAAGTGCTCTTGCATCATTGCTCTAGCAGCAGCCGGATTCTCAGACCACAACAATGAGTATTCACCTGGTGACATGTTATTGGCTCTAGCCACATCACTAGCTGTAGTTGTACTACGGCCATAGTCTGTCTCTGTATTCAATGAGCGACTATAATTAATTGAAGCAGATTCTCTTGAACCTTGTTGGCTGCTTAAGTTTGTGCTTTGCCCTTCAATAATTTGATCATTAGAGAATCTTGATGCTGTATCTTGTACGCCCATTGTTTCATTAGATTGACGTTGAAGTTCATTGTTAGTCATTAAGCTACCAGTTTGGTCATGGTAGATGTTTTGATTAACACCTTGATTCTTATCACCTTGAACCCTTAATTCAGCACCATCTTGTACCTGTGCTCCCTCTGTATAACGGAAATCGACACCACCTTGAGCACCTAAGCTACCATAAGCAGGCAAGCCTTTTCCGCCTTTCCCTGGAGCCATATTATTGCCTGGTACTGCATTATTCCCCGGAGCATTAGTATTAGCCCCTGGCACTCCATTTGCAGCGCCACCGCCCGGTACACCCGGTACACCTTGTGAACTTGCACCAGGAACACCAGTATTAGGATTAATTGCACCTGAGCTACTACTTCCACCACCGCCAGGTAATGCAACCCCAAGTGTTCCATTAAGCCCACCGCTTAAGCTTTGATCAAAGCTTCGATTATCAGTTTGTCCACCGTGCATAGCTGCGGTTGAGCCATAACCTAAATTATTATCAAAACCAGTGCGATTCCCACCACTTACACCACTTGACGCTGTAGTACCAATACTTTGAAGTTCACTATGTCCAAGCCCATGATTGGTTTCATGTGTTAAAGTTGTTCCACTTGCAGAATTAGCTTCAAAATTACTGTTTCTTGATAGTTCAGAACCAGACGTTCTTTCTGAGCCTAGATTACGTGATATTCCGCTACCTACGCTTGCACCATAATGAAGGTCATTATTATGGAATTGAGTAGCAACATCTCCGTTATTGTATAAAGTTCTAGTTGCATCTGAACCTACATAACTACGTCCATTATTGTTATAGAGTTCGCTAGTATCCATTTTGTGCATGTTTGTATTATTTGCACTCACATTGTCAATAGTTTGCTCACCAATGCTTGCATTACCTGTTGCCAAGCTTGAACCTGCACCTCCGGCAGCATTCCATGACATTAGCATTCTTTGTCCAACACCTGTAATTGGGCCGTTCATTTTGAATGCCAACCATCCGGCAAATGCAATTGATAAAATAACTAGATAGGCAATGAACGTCTGCTCATCAATTAAAGTGCCATCCAACACCCCCATCTTTCCAAATGGAATACCGCTAGCCAGTTCCAAAGCATCTGCTTTCTCTTTTAGACTTATTAGAGAGATATGATTAATTACTGCAAAAAATATTGGAATAAGCCCTAAAGCTAATAAAGATGAAAAATACGCACCCCAAATTTTTAGCATATTATCGGCACTTGTTAAGACCATCATCACTAAAACAATTGGGAAGATACTGTACATAATCGCTTCTAACCAATTTCGGATATGTGGTATGACCTCATATGCTAATTTTGTAATAGTAGCTTGGCTTCCTTGTGTTTGTTTAGCTCCAAGCGCTGCTCCGGCATTAGCTGTAATTTCAGCAACCCGACTTGGATCATTTAATAAAGCGGGTAATTCTGTACCTGCCTCTCTCCAAACATTATTGAACATAGATTGTTTAACAGCATCACTGGCACTTTGATTCGCATTTAAGAGCCAACTGTATGATGTTCCTAATGAGTTCAAGTACATTTGGTAAGCCATGTCATCAGAATATCTATTAAAGAAAGTCTTTCCATAGAAACGCATTGAAGCCTCTAAACCATTTTGTACTCGAACCCTTAAATCCTCTGCACCATCCTTACATGTTTTAGTTTCTCTATTTCCACCAAGAGTTCCAAAAGTAACAAATCTAGCAGGGTTTGTATTAGATAGAACATAGTTCCAAGTATTTGTTTTATTTGATAGTTCAATTGCACTAACATAACCATCTTGAATGTCGTAAATTGTACATTCTTTGAAAAACTGCATTAAGTCTGCACGTAAAACGGGATCTGTAATCGTAATTTTATTTGCATGCTTAATTAGGGCTTGTCCATAGCCCATATCACCTGTTCCACTTAAACTTAGCTCTGATGGAACTGTAAAAACAGTCTCATATGATTTTACAGCCCATCCTGTCGCATTATTAATAAAAGATGCCCCGGCTGCTAAAAGCCAGGGAACATTTTGTACAATTTTTGGTTGCTGTTGTGACAGTTTGTCTGTTAAGACAACCTTTGCAATAGGCATATTAATTAGCATTGTAAAAAGCAATGCTTGCATAAACCATTTAAAGAACCCTAAATCTCGGTTCCACATGAATGTGATTAGAGAAATTAAGCACATAACTAAAAATGCTAATTTCAATAACCCGGCAAAGTTTCCACTTTGCATAATAGCTGAAACACCGTTGAAGACTTGGTAAGTAACTTCTACATTCCAGTAGGTATTTATCTCAAAATTCATATTCCCCCCTATCCTTATTGTTGTAAGGAGTTAGCGAAGTTAACGGACTGACGAAGAGATTGAGACATATTTGAATGTAGCGTCCTCTCCATTTGATTGACTTCCATTGCAATGTTGTAGGCAACATTAGTACGTTGATAAGTCGTCATAATCGATGTATTAATTTCTGAGCGTAATTGAATAATTTCTTCTTTTAATCTCTTCAATTCTTGTGAATACAATTCACTTTGTGTTCCGGCTAGATAGTTATCTAAAGCAGCATTAACATCACGTGCGACCATTTCAACATATGCTTGAGCGTATTTTGCTGCTAACAATTCATAATAGTTATTGAGGGCGAAACGAGCTGCATCACCATTACCATAACGAGTATTTACAGCAATTAATTTATATACCGGAATATCTGTAACATTCACAAAGTCTATCAACTCTTGTGAGTTTGCTATATTTTGACGATTTGAAATCGCATTGATTAAACCATCTAATTTGAGCTTCACCATCCAGTAGAAACTTGTCGAGTTTTGCTCTGCTGCTGTTAGTTCAGTACATTCATCAACACCTGTTCCGTTTGCACACGCCCAAACTGGCAATTTCACACTCGTTTCACCTGGTTTTCCAATGAAATCAGTAATGTTATTTACACGTCTCGCATATGGTTTAACAATGTTATTGTTATTCTCATCTTTTGTAATAGCTACAGTTCCGATCATACCCATGATCATCTGTTTTTCTGTTGTTGTCAGGCCTGCTCTACTTAGCGCTTTCCAAGTTAAATTTCCATTTGCCGGGGTATGATCTTTAATATTTGGATCATTTTGTTGGACAGTCTGATTTACCTGTTCAGTTTTGCCAGAATTGCCTTTTACACCACCCCATGCATCAGTAATGTCTGAGAAGATATTTTTGAATGTACCAAAGTTGATAGCAGACTGTTCACGCCCTTTTAGATCAAGTTGGGCTGTCGTAGCATTCACGATCCCTTTTGCTGCCTCACAGCTATCAATATTCATTCTATTGATAGCCTGTGTAGTTGATTGCAAGGCTTGCATTACGTTGTCGCAAGTTGGGCATAGATTTTGAATAGCTAATTTAAATCCATATCCAAGTGCATTAGAACCAATGTTTTTTGCCATAGCAATAAACTGTTCTTTATTAATAAAACTGAAACCGCCTGTATATAGATCGATACCCCCACACCCCGCACTCGCGGAAGGGGGAGTTAAACTTGCAAGGTTATAAGTGTTTTTAGGAATACGTACAAAAGCTGAGCCACCTGTGTAATAGCTCATTGTCTGGCCTTGAATTGCTGTAGGCCCTGCCACGTTCCCATAACTATTGATCTGGTCGAATACATCTCCCATAGACTGAGAGCTGTTTACACTTACAGATGCGCTACCTAAAGCCAAACATAAAATTAGGGTTTTTATTTTCTTATTCATATTTTCACCTTAGAACTCTTGTCCTGGTTGAGTATTTGTTAGTGTCCAAATACGCTCGATAACTTCTTGGAGAGACATAACACCAAATCCCACTGTGGCACGTTCACCTGTTTTCTTAGATGCAATAAACGTTGCGGGTACTTTCTCAATACCCCACTTCTGAGCTACAGCTCTACCATCACGCGGGTTAGGAAATTCAGGTAGCCCACCACCATCAATTGATACACCTAAGACTTCTATTCCATACATTTCAGAAAGGAGTTTTAAAGTTGGTGCATATTGATGACAATACGGGCAATCACTTCTAAAGAAAAAGATCAAACCATGTTCTTTTGCGATTTCACGCATATAGTTTGTTCTATCTTGATCTTTGGCCTGATTATTTACTCGTACTGCTGTGTTATTTACTGGATTTCGTAGAGAGTAATCATATTGCGGATTTGTCCAGACAACTCTGCGCCATTGATCTGTGAATACAGTAGCTTTGTCTTGCACCATATGCCATGCATCAAGATAGTTCTTAATGTTCTGTTCACTAGGAACCATTACAGCAATATCTTCACGTACTTTTAGCTCTTTTCTTAACTCTTCTGCTGTTTTTAACTTGCTTAAGTCTTTAAGTTCTGGAAGTTGTTGCGGTGACGCAACTGGCTGTTCCGGACGTTGTGCCGGAGTAGATTTTTTTTCTTCTTCATCACAATACCAGTTACGTTTTGCTTGATCACACTTCCAGATTGAGTCGTAATCAAACACCGATTTTTCTGCCCTAACATCCGCTGAGAGTAAGGCTAAAATTAATAATGGTAGATATTTAAGTTTATTCTGCATCATTGTAATAGCCCCCTACTGCACGTTTAGTTACTTGATCACGCAATTCTTTTACACGTTCATCTAAATTCATGTTGGTTGGTGTAATTGAATTTTTAAATTCAGTCAGATCCATTTTTGAGAAATCCAATTTTTGCAATTCATCAATTTTGATTCCCTCACAAGTCTCAAGTGACATGCCTAATTGTGCTCTGCCTTGTCTATTAATTAACTTTGCAAGGATTGATTTAAAACAACAATACGATCTAGTTTCTTCTAAACAAGAGCCAAATACAGGGTCTTTTTTAGAGCACCAGGTTCTTGCATGTGTACACAAACTACTACCACGTTTAATGCCTAACTCACGCTCACCTTCACTACATTCAAGCCAACCAAAAGTAAGCTGCGATTGTAATTGCTTCATGGTTTTATCATCGTTGTACACATCATCGTACTGATAGCTTGAACCTTGAGTTTGTTGTGGTGGAGCATCCGGATTATTGTTAAACGCGCCTGTAGCAGTACTACCTGAGTTTTTATTTGTTGCAGAACTAGCATCAATTTTTACTTCCTTACAGCAACTCATAATATTGCTGCCTGCAAGAACTTTAACTGTGCATTGATTTTCTTCACCTACGAAAAGGCGCAAAGTGTTTTGGTAATCTTTTTCAGCATAAACACCTGCTTCACGTGCAGCTTCCATCATTGTCACTGCTTGAGCAAAGTCCTCATCTTTTTTGTCTGCTGCTTTTTCTAAGCATTTACCATCTACACAATCAACATCGACACAGATAGTTTGCTGTTCTTCTTTTGCCGGAGTTTTTTCACATTGGTATTTCTGGCTGTATGTTAAACATGTGCCTTTAGCATCTTTGCTTGTACAAACACTACCGATCTGAGAACAGCCCTTTTCTAATAATGGTCTACAATCAGAAACCGTTGTTCCATTTTCTTGACAGCTATACGTCTTAGTTGTGTTCCAACAACCTTTAACCATTACACCGTTAATTAACTTGGTAGATTCATCAGAGCATGTTTCAGACACTAACTTACAAGTATTGCCTAAACTACATGTATCTACTTTTTGTTCAGTACATGAACATTGGTAGTTTGTACTGATATTTAAAATTCCCGCACCCGGCCCATGCCAGTTATCAATATACATGCGGATTGTATTTTTCCCGTTTGTAAGATATTGGCTAATATCTAGGTTCGGGCTATATGTTGCATTTTGACCTGTTGATTTCTGAACTACTAATTTTTCATTTACATAAACTCTTCCTTCATTATCATAATGTAATGAGTTCAAGATCATTTTAGTTTTTGCTACATTTTTAACATCAAAAGAAGCAACAAAATTTCTTACCGCTTTGCCTTCCCATGTTGTATATATTTGGAAACCTGTTCCTGTCTTACTAAGACTTCCATTTCCATCATTTTGAGTTAGGCTCAATGTATCGTAATTAATCCCTTCATCACATGTAGATTTATCTCTAATCGCTCCAGATGGATTTTTACACTGCATTTGTGTTTGTGTCTGGCAGCTTTGGCTTTTCTGCGTATACATCGTATTTTTACACAGATAATTTTTCTGCGTTTTTACACAGTTTCCTTGCCAATCCTTTTCAAGACAAACTGTGTCTCTTACACCACACAAACCATTTTTTAACGTATCTTCACTACATGTATTTGTTTTCTTCTTAGTACATTCACAATACATTGGAATATCAATAGTGAGATCGGCATAGTATGGTGAGTTGCTAACGTTGTTATAAACGGTTAACTCAATAGTGTTAGAACCTTCCACAAAAAACTCACCAAGTTCTTTGTTTGAGGCAAATTCTAAATTGTCACCTTCGCCACCGATGTTGACCGCTAGAGCTTCAACTCCATTAATTTTTAATAAATAAGCATCATCAAAGTTACTAGCAATTAACTTGATATTTTTTAACTTAGCTCGATTTCTGATCGTCACATTAAACGTAGATGTGGCTGCACCAATTGGGTTGTTATTTCTATAACCCAAACCAAATTTCAGCTTGTTACCTTCATATTTTATATATGAATTATGATTACCTGTTACAGTTAAAGCCCCTCGATCAATTCCAGTTTCGCCATTGCATGTATTTCCATCAATAGATGTTGGGCATACGTCATTTACAATTTGTTCCAAGCATTGCTGTTCAGATAAAGCTACACCTTGAGTACAAACTTGCTCTTCATAAACAGCATTGGTTTTAACTGTTTTTTGAAAACAAGTCTGGTTATTTTTAAATGATTCAAAAGTATTATTTTTGATCTCATTACTGCTTTGGATAACCGGGTCTTTTTTTGGATCAACCTCATAAAGCTTTCTTTCACGAGGGTTTTTATTTACGAAGTTAATTGCTTCACATTCAATTTTTTCATCAGCTGTTAGTACTGCTTTCGCATCAGCACATCGAGCATATTTATCTGCCCCACTTTGGTTAACATTTCCCATGCCATTCTGATAATAGCCTTCTTCTTTTGCACTTTCTGAATAGCCTGGCAACCACTGTGAACCATTACCTTGATTGACTACACTTGAGGCTCCACCTACACTTTGATTCCCAACTTCAAGGCCCATTTGTTGGCCTTGAGTTGAGTCTGCATTAAGGTTCATGCTTAGCACTAAAGCCAAACACGAAAGCAAGAACTTATTCATTTGTTCTTCCTCCCTTTATTTGACTTAGATAACTATTTGCTAAGTTTTTAAGGTCAGCTGTTTCATTTTTCGACATCAATTCTAGTGCATACTCAATAGAAACATCTCCCGTAACTTTTGAGTAATTCTCTGGCAGAACACACCCTTCTTCATCAATTCTTTCTTCTGCCTTGGCTTTAACAAGAACAATGCTTGGAACTACATCAATTTTGTATTGCTTAAAAGCATTAGGATTGATTTGAATATTTCCCTTACGAATATCTAATCGTCTGATTTCCTTAGCAGTCTCTTTAAATTCATTGTTTTTAAAGCCAATAAACAGAACTGTTCCATTAACTTTTAGAGTATCTGCAATAATTTTCTTGATTGAAGCATCAGGCATAGAAAAGCTTACGAATGCAATAACACCGCTTACGGTTTTTTTATCTGCATCCACTTTCTTTTTGTAACGTTCAGCAATTTTCTGAACATCAATATTGCTAAATTTTCCGACCTGTACATTAGGAAAACTATTTCTTTCAGGAACCTGGACTTTATCAAATGCCTTCCGTTGTTCAGCTGCTTTATCCTGTGCCTTTTTCCAGTCGGTATTACTGTCATTAAAAACATTTGGATCTAGCATATTCTTTTTAATGTCAGCACCATCAACGTAATAATTAGAGTTTGAATAGGTATTTTGTCCTAGCAAACCGATTACTAATGCTGTTAATAGAGTAATTTTTTTCATGGGAACACCTATTATTTATATGTGATGATGCCGACACAGCAGTTTTTCTTTCTGAACAATTCATAAGAGAAATGTTCCCCTTTTACTGGATAAGAGCGACCTGCACCCCAGACAGTCGTTGTGCGTCCAAATGGCTGACAACATTTATTATTAATTTTTTGAGTTTGTGGCTTTGGATAAAGCATCTGATATTTATATGCTGTTTTGTCCATGACCGGTAATGGATAAACCCCACATAAGCCTTGAGAACCGTGAGTACCCCAAGTTAAAAATTGACGATGCATTTTTGCTGCAAGTCTTTGTGCGATCAATGAACTAGCTTGAATATGACTAACGTGATAACCGACATTGCCAGTAAATGGGTAAATACTGCCTTGGCAGCCAGCACACCAGAACAATGCATTAGAACCGAATGTTGCAGAAGCTAGAACACAATCTCCGGCACATGCAGCTTGAGCTAAAGGATTTGCTACTAAATTTGATTCCGGTGCTAATATTGCTGACAATTCATCGTCATTCCATAGCGGGTCAAGCTCTGTCATATATGCAATATCGAGTTTCCCTGTTTCTAAACACGGATGCTCATACATAACTTCTAACCAATATAAAATAGGGTCTGAATACCAATGTGCTTGATAAAATGAGTGACGATTATTATTGTCTTGCAGTCTCACTTCTCCCTCTGGAGCAGCTGTTCCAACATCAATCTGAGTACCTAAACTAACGAAACAATACGGTGTACGAGTTACGTCTACTCTTCGTGCAGGCTCCCAATAACCCAATGTGATACCTAAGAACATTAGATCATCAATACAGCTACAAATAACTTCTGGTGGGTTTTTAATATCTTCTTGTCCACCATTCCATAGCTCTAAGCCTCCAATAGATAAAGGAAAAATACAGCTCCAACATATATCTGTTAAAGGGTTAGCAAATTCACCCGCACATTTAATATTGGTCGAGTTATCATTATTATTGTTACTGCTTTCTTCTGCTAAGACTGCAAATGATGTAAGCACCAAAATGAGGCTTAAGAAAATTTTTTTTATCATGGCTTAAGCTCCTGTGCCGGAATCTCAGTGATTTCTAATAACTTGCCTTTTTGACGTACAACAGCGGGAACAGCTTTTATTCCAAAACGACTTGTGATGTACCCTGACTGATCAAAATAAACTTGTCGGTTCCATTTTTTAGTTAATTCCAACCATGTTCCCTTCACCAGTACCGGAGTTACTTTTCTGTCATAAACTTTAAGCAACTTCTCAACCGCTTCTACCTGATCTACCTTTGTGCTATCAAAAAACACTAATGTTTTAGACATCGTAACTGTGTCAAGAGGGTTAATTCTTGTGCCTGCCAATGCAATGATTTGGCCTTCATCTGTAGTGATATTATTGCTCAGCACCATACTAGGGTCGAAGCTATACACACGCTTTTGAGTCGCTGTAACAATCCCTTCTACTGCTTTAGGGTTTTTTGCTGAATGCATTGAACGATCAATAGCTTCCTTTTTCTTTTTCGCTAATTCTCCGGACTTCTCCATAGTCTTAAGCTTTTCATAGATTGCATCGAGTGCATTCTTTTCTTCAATTTTGTAAACTTCACCATGTTTACCCAAGTCAGCTGCAAATGTTGCGGTAACGCAACTAACAGCAACTAAACTTACTCCAAGCCGTTTAAAATAATTCATAAGCTTTTCCTAAAATTGCACTTTCTTTAATTAACCCAACTCGTTCATATCTACTGTCATACCCATCTTTTGCCGGGGTACTTACAAAGATTTCACCGTCTTTAATAATCGTTGGTTTTATAGGTTCTAAAGGTATGCCTCTTGCAGACTTCTCTTTTGCAATACCAATAAACTTCCCGTTTACATAGACTTTTCTTCCATCAAGTGAAACGTTATCACCTGGTACACCTGATACAATTTTTACAAACGTGGCTCCAGAGCTATACAGCTGATCGCCTTTCCACCGAAAACCAACATAATCACCCTTCTTGACCTGTTCTCCTTTGCGAATTACATAAACCGTTCCATTAAGACTGTGAGTGACATTAATGCTATAGATAAACCATCTATTGCTGATTGCCACTAAAACTGCTACCAACAGAAGGACTAAGAAAAGGCCAAAAGTAGCATTTAACATATTGGTTCTATTCAGTTTCATTTCTCAATTGCTTCTCTTACTTTCTGCGTATAATCAATCACATTGCCGGATTGAGTTAATAAAGCTGCTTTATTGATTAGTACGCAGTCACAGTTTTGGTTAATCTCATCAATAGATGCTTCCATTTTTTGGATAAACTGCTTTGTTTGTTGCTCGATAGCACCATTGTTTAAACTTGCAGTATCACCGTTTTGATAAAGGCCTTGATTTGCATAAAGTTGTTTTGTTACCTTCTGTTCGTGCTCAACAAGAAGCGCTTGAACATCAACCACCCCTACTTTTGTTTGAGATTTTTTAATCATGTATAGACCAGGATAGGTCACAGCCATTGCTACAACTGCTGAGGCTAATACAAACTTTCCAATATCAATCCACTTATCGATACCGCTTGTTTTGACTGACTTAGGCTCATCATTTGTTTGAACGACTTTTGTTGAATCCTCTCCGATAACGTCAGATTGTTCATGAGTTTGTTTATCATTCATTTGTTCGTTCATGCTGCTCTACCTTTGGCCTGTTTTTTCTCTTTCAACATAATTTCAATCGCCTGGATTGTCGTATTACCTTGCTTCATTAGCTGATCCATTCGTGTGTAATCAGCGGCATTTGTTGAAGCCATTGCCAGTGAGAACTCATCAGGAATATGTCTTAGCAACTGTTCACCACGTGGTGAGCTGACAATCATTTCTGCATACATGCCATTTACCTTACGAAGAGATTTAATAAGTTGCTGCATGTAGGGAGTGAAACTAATTTTCTGAGAATCAATTAATTCTTGGAAGTTCTTCTCATCTTGACGTAGGAAAATTTTCCAGTCGGCATTTGTATATGCTGCTTGAGATGCTTCATTTTTAAATGCATCAGAAATACCTTGAGTACCGATCCCGAAAATACCGCCATACTTACGTGCTCTTCGATAACCCTCTTCAATGAATTTTGCTGTCTCAGGGTCATCACCAAGTAATTGCCAAGCTTCATCAATGAAACAAAGTTTTTTACGATCACGTGAAAGATACATTTCTTTCATAATTCTGCTTGTTACACAGAACATTACTACTGCACGTAATTCAGGGGCACTTTTTAGCTCTTCCAACTCCAAGTAAATAACATCGTTATCAAATGAGATATTCGCCTGCCCGTTAAAGTAAGAGCCATACATACCTTTTGACGTAAATGGCTGTAACTGCTTACCTAATTCAAATGCTACCCGGTCAACTCGCTCACCTGTTTCATCTTTAATTTGCAGCAGATAGTTTTGAACGTTATCAACATTATTATTGTTGCCAAACTTTTCCCAAGTTTCAGTTAACGCTTCACTCATTAAAGAAGATTGATACGCAGTTAAGCCATGATGTGGTGAGGCCATTTTTGCGTAAATTGGCAATAACATTTGCAGTTCTTGCTGAAAGGTATTTAAACCACCTTCTTCTTCTTCTTCGACTACTTGAATCCATGACCAAGGATTCATACATAAGCGTCTACCTGCGTTAAAGTCAAATGTGGTGCCTTGGGCTAAATCCACAAAGTTTTTAAATGATCGGCCTACATCCAAGATAAATAATTGAGCACCAATTGCGCGGTATGCAGCTAATATTTCAAGTAATAAAACTGACTTACCTGCACCAGACACCCCACATACATAAAGGTTATAGTTACCGTCAGTATTGGCGTAGAAATCAAGGAAACAAGGTGTTCCCTTTCGACCAAACAACATTACAACCGGATCACCTACACCTTGCCACTCTCCGATCAGCGGACTCATATCAACCGCATTAATTGTTGTTTTGGTCGTAATGATTTTTAATTTTTTTAAATCATCTCGCACACCTTTATTAAAGGTCATAGGGCAAGAGACATACAACGATGCAAGTTGAATAAAATCTAAAGGAATGATACTGAAACGATTCTTACTCCAAATATTCATTGCAGTTTGTGAGTAAGTTTCTATTTTTGACAGCGGGGCTATTAAGGTGATCATGTGGTACACCTCACACATCGCACCACCATTACTTGTATGAAATACTACTGAACCCCAATCGCGCTCAATCTCTGCATACTCTGGCTGAAACTTAGCCATTTGTGAGTCAGCATTTTGCTTTGCTCGTGTATGTTTCATACGAGCCATAGTTTCCGTTTTGTTCGCATCTAAAGTGTAAATGCCACAGGTGATAATGTACGGACATGGGTACTGTAGAGAATCATCAAACATTGCACCGATAATTTCGCCCATTTCAAACAACTGTTTTCTTTTAGGATAACGGCTAACACCGAAATGGCGCATTGCTACACGCTCATCCTTTTCGCCTTTCTCTGGGATTGGCCCAAATACAATTGACTTTCTGCGTACCTCAGCATTGTGCCCAATTTTTGTAATCTGTTCTTTAATACGCTTATGTTCATCATATTCAATGACTGGCATTGAAAATCTATTGAACAAAATCTCCGGATTGAGGATAACAAATAGGTGCGTTATTAGATCAGTCACGTCCATATGAAATGCGGGTAATTCAGCTTGCTTTAGTGCTGATAACATTGAGTTCTTCAATCGAACCATTAAATCAATTTCCTCAGCGTTATCCATTGCACCATCTCTAGTGACTGAAATAACAACTGTAGGTTTTTTGATTGAAAAGTTTGATTGTGTACCGTATAACGGCCCGCCTATGTTTTGCGTGATATGGTCAATTCGTTTTTTAGCTAATTCAATTCCAAAACTATCAATCAACCCTTTTTCTTGGGCCTCTTGTCGAATACGGTAATAACGAGTTACCATTCCATCGAACACAGTATTACCAAACGTTTGAATTTGAATCCCTGTTTCCGGTGGAATTGGTGTAAACATAGTGAGAAGTCTGTTTACCATATCGTCATTCGCGCCAGTTTGCGGGATGATCTCTAAACAGAACCCGATTGTTCCTTCATTGAAAAATAAGCCAACTTCCTCGTCATACATGTCATATTTGAATATTTGATGCATGCCATAACTTTCAAGTATTTTGTTTGAAAGATTTACAGGTGAATGTTTCTTTGAATCATGTGAAACTTCACCTAGAACTGACTCATTCCAGAAGCTCTTTAAAAAACCTTTTATGTCCAACATAGGCTAGTTCCCTACAGCTGATAGCGGTTTTGTAAACTGCGAAATGTCAACATTCATGTTCTGCAACTCTTTAGTTACACGTTGATCAATATCGCGTTTCCCTGGCATTGGATTGATAGATTCAACCTTATTGTTATTTACTGGAATTGGTGCACCATCATCTTTGATCGCTTTATCACCTTCGATACGATACTTATAAGAATCTTGATTTGAGCTTGTGTTTACACTTGGAGCTGCCACATAATCACTCGCTGAGCTAGGTGCGTAAGCCATTCTTACACGTCTACTGTTGTGCTCAATATTCCAGTTCCAGTTATCAATTACGATATAAAAAAACTGTTGATCAAATAGTGTTCTATCTGCACTTTCCCAAGGAGCGACCCAAACCCGTAAAGTTTTTGGGTTTCTAAGAATTGGCGCACCTGTATATTCCATTGTTGGCATTGCAGATGTAGGCTTTGATCTTACAGCAAGATATTCACTACCTTTTTCTGGGGTTTTAGATGATCTATGTACTTGTTGACCAGGTAAGTTGTTTGCTTTTGCATTTGCCATAACACCTGTCATTGAGTCACAAACCACCCCATCCGGGGCTTTACAGTCGAACGAGCCTTTCGCGTTTAAACCATCTAGTGTTGAACATCCAGAAAAGCCAATTACTGTTAACATTGCTAATAATTTAATTCGCATTGTTCACCACCTTGTCATGAGACTTAGTTAATTGTTCTTCTATTGCTTCCAAGCTCATAGCACCAGGAATTAATGTTCCATCTTCAAAAATTAAGCTTGGTGTGCCCTGAACCCCAAAACTTGCACCTAATGAAATATTGCTATCAATAGGGTTTTTACAGGTTTTGATAGGTGGCTTAATCTTTGCCAACATATAGTCTTTCATTGCTTTTACTTGGTTTTCTGAACACCAAATATTAATAGCTGTAGATTTAGCTGTAGGATGTAGCTGTTCAAGAGGGTAAAGGAATGTATAAATTGTCACATTATCCAATCCTAAAAGCGTCTGCTCTAAACGTTCACAGAAAGGACAATCAGGGTCAGAAAACACAACTAACTTACGTTTTCCATTTCCTTTAACTTCTTTTAGTGCATTTTTTAATTGCTCTGGATTCGGGAAATAGACTTTGAAATTCTTTTCTGCTTGAGCTGTAATGTCTTTCTGTGTATGCATGTCATACAGATTACCGAAAATAAAGTAACGTCCTTTATCATCTGTATAAGCTACGTTCTGGCCCATCACTACTTCATACACCCCATTGATCGGGGTTGAATTTACTTTATTAAAAGTTGTTGATGGATAAGATTTTTTTAAATTAGCCGTTACCTTCTCAACGTTTGCATTCGTATTAAAACTAATTGCTGCCAATAGTGAAATTAATAGAGCTGTCTTCTTCATTTTTAATCATCCAATAAAATACGTTTTCTGTTATTGTTCACAGCTTTACCTTGAAGACTTAACCCTTCAACAACTGCGCCTTTCGTTACTAGAATTTCAACCGCACGGCCTGCATGTACTTCTACAATCGGGAATAACTCTTCAGCACGTCTTAAATAGAAATCAGATAGTTTTTCTGCTGCACCTGAAATTGCGCCACCAACTGCACTATTCTTAACATCTTGACCGCTTACTGTACGTTGAACACCGAGCGCGCCCATTGTGGTAGTGCCTTGGGTACTTGAGTACAAACCACCGATAGCTTCTAATGCATTTGCTAATGCAGCTGCACTTAACGCTTGTCCTTGTTTGCTTACAACTTTACCTCTCACACCAGGCTTACCATCTTCACCTACAAGAACGCCTTTCACATTTACTTGTACTGATTTGCCGTTAACAATACAGCTGCCAGATTCAATACGTGCGTTGACGCGCTCTGTTGACAATGAACCCCATGCGTAACCTAAGAAACGACAACCTTTAATATTCACTTTGTAGTTGTTTGGCATATCCAACTTGCCAACTGTTTCAAAAAGTACTGGTAGAGGATCATTCTGTGCCGCACCTCCTGTCGGAGCATCAATACCAGTTACCATGACTACACGTACAAAAGAGCCATCGCTAATAAATGTTTCGCTCGCCTTTGGCCCTGATTGCGTTGACGCAACACTACCGCCACCACTGCCCGGTTGATTAGAGTCATTTTTTGTAAAGTCAATTATTGATAGGCCTTTAGCTACTGTATTTCCACCATTATTAGGCAAAGGAATAACTTGACCTGTTTGCGGGTTAACTGTGGTTCCCATAGGATCTGATAAGATTGTATCCCCATGTAAACCTTGACGATTTGGCGGGACATTGCCAAATGCAGATGAAGTACCTGACGGTGGTGTAGTATTTGTTGGTTCAGCTAGTGTTCTTGGCGCACGTGAAGCTGTATTTGCAATACGTTCAGCTTCTTGAACTCTTGAGTTCATTTCAGTTAATTGACTCTCTAGAGTTTCAATCTTCTGGTCACGTGTCGTTAATTGACTTTCAACACTCGCAATTCGATCATTTGTAGCAGCTAAGTCTTGTGCTGCGCCTGTACGCCATGCAGCATTATCATCAATACCACCAGGTGGAGTTAGCTCTACCTTTTCTGCTTTTGCTTGGGGAGACTCTTTAGCAGGATCATCACCTAGAAAAAATAAAGAAAAAATCACCAAACCCACAACAGCACCAATCGCTACAACTAACCAGACACTTTGTTTCTTTTTAGTGTTTTCGTTAGGATTAGTTTTTATATCATCAGTCATAACTTGCTCCTTATTTTTCTCGTACTACAAACACATTTGTAGTTTGGCCAGGAAGCAAGTTCAGATGCTCAATGGAAACAGCAACAACTTTTTTACGATAGAACTCTTGTTCTAGTAAGATAAGATTTGAACCTGTTACGTTAGTGACTTGGTAATGCTCTCCATACAACTCATCACCATCATAACGACTAACAAATCGCATTCTTGCTTCTTTCCATAATGGAATGTCTTGATTAACTGAACTTCTACTGATACCTGAAATAGCCAATTCATCTTGTTGACTATCAGCATCATCACCCATCGTATAAATCAATTCTTTAATTTGCTGTAAGAATGATTGTGTTCCTTTTTCTGTACCACCTGATCCATTACCATCTTTAGGTGGCATTAAAATGATTTCTTCTGCTCCCAAACTTGCTGTTGGACGCATAACTAACTTATAACGAACACCTTGGTCATCCGTTACGAATGCGGAAATTGTTCTATTTTCATACCAAGGCTGTATCTTAAAATACAGTACACCTTGATCTACATCTTTTTGATAATCTAATGCATCTGCTATAGATGGAACTACATTGGCAATTTTCCTGTTCTGTACAACTAAAGCATTTTGCTCAGTGCTAGATACAGTTACAGTTACGCTATCAAGGTAGGCTTTATCTATGTGTTGAGTAGCAGAAGCAATACCACTAGCTAATAGACTGGCTATTAGCAGTGGTATCATTGCTAATTTACTGAGTATTTTCATCCAGTTTTACTTCCGTTATATTTTTTGGAAAGAGCTGCCCATTCTTCATCACATAATCAAATCTAATATTTTGACTTTTTGAAGATACGAGCTTATCTGCAAGATAGGTTTTGTTTACGCCCGAAGCGATAACAGCTTTTTCGCTTGGAATAAATTGATAGGAACCATTGGTTGACCATACTTGTGTAATTTGGTCACGCTTAATTTGTTCAGCTGCTTTATCAAGATAACCCTTCATATCTTTTTGATGTTCAGGCAGAACTTTCTCTAAAAGTTTTTTGAAGTTTTCATCTACATTTGTTGGTGTAACGTTATATAGAAGGTTTAAGTTATCTCTAGTCGTGTCAACAAAGTATTCTTTGTTGGCTTCATCATTGCCGATAATATAATTTCCTGTTTGTTGAGACGGCACGACTATTGTTTTGGTAGTGAGAAATACATAAGCTAATAATGCAACTAAACAAATATTAGATATGCCTAAAATCACGATAACTACACTTTTAGAGCCTCCATCGGCCTTTAGCTGACCAATAGTTTTTTCACCATTCTTTTTAAGCATTTGCATCATCCAATCAAGAAACCAACTTCTCATCCAGGTTTTAAATAAAATTTTCCACCTTGAATCCAGTAAGATGCTGTATGAACGCCCCCTTTTAGTTATTGTTCATACAGCACTTTTAGTTATTCAGGATTAGACAACTGCTGTGAAGCTTGTGTTAATAATCCCGATAATTACACCGATGACTACCGAAGCAATCAAAGGCAAGAACAACACTTGGAAATCACGCTTCCACGCAAAAACAGCAAGAGAGAAAATCAAACCG
>Ga0308166_1000816_pt1 | contig 37342 bp, 29 predicted proteins | sample PhyCR2_2_FD_202137 | JGI IMG/M metagenome (GOLD analysis project Ga0308166, IMG submission 202137) | Phyllosphere microbial communities from UC Gill Tract Community Farm, Albany, California, United States - DLSLCC.R2 | ecosystem: Host-associated > Plants > Phyllosphere > Unclassified | place...
GTCGCGCCAGGGCAAGGCCGCGGCGGCGCGCGTCGCCGCCTCGAAGCCTTCGCTGCCCCGTGCCAGCTACGACGGCGAGTACAGCGATCCGTGGTACGGCAACGCCGTTATCCGGCACGAGGGGAAAAAGCAGATCTTCGCGTTCACCCGCACGCCGGACCTGACGGGCGAGATGGAGCACTTCCAGCACGACACGTTCATCGTGCGCTGGAAGGAGCGCAACTTCAACGCCGACGCTTACGTCACGTTCGCGCTGAATCCGGACGGCTCCATCGACCGCATGAAGATGTCGGCGATCTCCAGGGAGACCGACTTCAGCTACGACTTCCACGATCTGTCGTTCACTCCCGTGAAGGCCAAGGCGGCACCGTAACGCTGCCGTCGCCGACATCGGTGGTTAAACGTCGGGGACAGGCACCAGCCGCTGCGCGACTGGAGCCAGTCCCCGGGTGATCGCCGGCCCGTATGAACTCGCTGGGGACTGGCTCCTGTCTCAGGGCGAACGCCCTGCGACTGGTGCCTGTCCCCGACGTGCTGCATGAAGCGGTGGCAAACTCCGAGGGCCCGCGAACGGTCCGCGGGTGATCGCCGGTCCCGTGGGAACTCGCCGACATGCCGGAAGGACCTGTCAAACCTCGCAGTTTTGTACCAAATTCGGCAAAAACAGATGTAACAGTGAGTTTCAGTGAACCTCATTCATGTGCAAATGCAGCATAATCTCGCTCTTGTCATAATATGAAAGTTGTTTCCGCATGAATGAGCTGTTCGTATCGATTGTCCTGGTGTGCGGCTCCATGGTCGGGGGCTTCGTCGCTTTTTGCAGCTTCATGAGCCGGATTCAGCGTCGCTAACAGCGGGCACCCAAACAAAAAGAGCCGCCGGAACGTCGTTCCCGCGGCTCTTTCCATTTGTTCCGATGACTTACTGCTTGACGAACTTCAGCGTCATGCGGTCGCTCTCGCCAATCGCCGCATACTTTGCCCGGTCCTCATCCTTGTTTGCGTACGTCGGCGGCAGCGCCCACACGCCGCCCTTGTGATCGGCCTTGTCCTTCGGATTGGCATTGATCTCGGACTTCTCGGCCAGTTTGAAGCCGGCACCTTCCACCAGCTTGATCACGTACGCCTCGTGCATATAGCCTGACGACGCCGAGGCGTCCTGCTGCTTCGAAGCGGGCAGGCGGTGTTCCACCACGCCGAACACGCCGCCCGGCTTCAGTGCCGTGTGCACGCTGGCCAGCAAGGCCTTGACCTTGTCGTCGCCACCCTCCATCCAGTTGTGCAGGTTGCGGAACGTGAGCACCATGTCGGCGCTGCCGGCCGGCGCGTAGTTGAACACGCCGTTACCCGGCTCGAACGCACCCAGTTGCACCTTGCCGTAAGCCGTCGGGTTGGCGTCCAGGCGCGTCTTGAAGCGCTCGCCCGCCTTGGCCGTGTTGGGCGACTTCGATGTGGGCGTCGCGCCTGCTGCGATCAGCTTGCCCTGGTCGCGCAGGTAGGGCGCCAGGATCTCCGTGTACCAGCCGCCGCCCGGCGCCAGTTCCACCACCGTCATGTTCGGCTTGATACCGAAGAACGTCAGCGTCTCGTACGGATGGCGATACACGTCGCGCTTCACATTCTCCGGCGTGCGCGAGCTGGCGCCGATGGCGGACTTGAGGGCGGAATCGTCGGCCAGGGCCGGGGCGCTGCTGACCGCGGCGAGCAGAGCGGCGGCGAGGAATCGTTTCATGCGGGTCTCCTGTAAGTGATGGGGGCAGGCGAGTCTTGTGGTCGCGCCGGCTCGTTGATCATCAGTCAAGATGGCGGCAGGGTCAAGTGTCCGCGCCGGACGCCCGCGGACGCCCGTGGACACTGTCCGGACACCCGCTGTAGGCATGCACACAACACTTTCAAAATGGCATGATATTTGCGTATTCGACACATTGGTTTGCTGGTAATGTTTTGGGCTCGTCAGCGGTTCATCAGCGGCGCGAGCTGCTCGGCTCGTACTACTCACTTGGAGACTTTATGGAACGACGTGCATTTCTCAACCTCGGCGGCGCAGCGCTGGGCACCATGCTGTTGCCACCCTTCGGCCGGGCCATCGCGGCCGAAGACCTGGTCCGACCCGTGGAAACGAAGTTCAAGAAAATGCTGGCCGATACCGCACTGACGGCGGCCACGCAGGCCGGCGCCAGCTATTGCGACGTGCGCGTGGGCCGCTACCTGAACCAGTTCATCACGACGCGCGACCTGAATATCGAGAATGTCACGAACACGGAGTCGGCCGGTGTCGGCGTGCGCGTCATCGCGGGCGGTGCCTACGGTTTCGCCGCCACCAACGACATGACGCCCGATGGCGTTGCCGGCGCCGCGCGCCAGGCCGTGGCCATTGCCCGCGCCAACGCCAAGCTGCAGACCGAACCGGTGCAGCTTGCACCAACGCCGGGCGTTGGCGAAGTTGCCTGGGCCACGCCGTTCAAGAAGGACTGGCGTCTCGTGCCCATCAAGGAGAAGGCCGAGCTGCTGATCGCCGGGAACAAGGCCGGCATGGATGCGGGTGCCTCGTTCATGCAATCGCTGCTGTTCCAGGTGAACCAGCAGAAGTATTTTGCGTCGACGGATGGCTCGTACATCGACCAGGACCTGCACCGCCTGTGGGTGCCGTTCTTCGCCACCGCCGTCGACAAGACGAGCGGCAAATTCCGTTCGCGTTCGGGCCTGTCCACGCCGGTCGGCATGGGCTACGAATACCTGGACGGCCGCAAGGAGGACAAGTTCCAGGCCGCCGGCGGCGTCACCACGCTGTACCGCAATTCGTATGACCTGATCGAGGATGCGCGCGCCGCCGGCAAACAGGCGAAGCAGAAGCTGACGGCCAAATCCGTCCAGCCGGGCAAATACGACCTGGTGCTGTCGCCCGAACACCTGTGGCTGACGATCCACGAATCCGTCGGCCACCCGACGGAGCTGGACCGCGTGCTGGGCTACGAGGCCAACTACGCGGGCACCAGTTTCGCCACGCTGGACAAATGGCAGACGAAGAAATTCAAGTACGGCGCCGACATCGTCAACATCGTGGCCGACAAGACGACACCAGGTTCGCTGGGCGCGGTCGGCTACGACGACGAAGGCGTCAAGTGCAAGCGCTGGGACATCATCAAGGACGGCATGCTGGTGAACTACCAGGCCACGCGCGACCAGGCCCACATCATCGGCGAGAAGGAATCGCACGGCTGCTCGTATGCGGACAGCTGGAGCAGCGTGCAGTTCCAGCGCATGCCGAACGTCTCGCTCCAGGCGGGCAAGAAGCAGCTGACGCCGGACCAGATGATCAAGGACGTCAAGAAGGGCATCTACATTGTTGGCGACGGCTCGTTCTCCATCGACCAGCAGCGCTACAACTTCCAGTTCGGCGGCCAGCTGTTCTACGAGATCAAGGACGGCAAGATCACCCAGCCGCTCGAGGACGTGGCGTACCAGGCCAACACACAGGAATTCTGGAACGCGTGCACGGCGCTGTGCGATGAGCGCGACTGGCGCATGGGCGGCTCGTTCTTCGACGGCAAAGGCCAGCCCAGCCAGGTCAGCATCGTGTCGCACGGCGCTTCGACGGCACGCTTCAATGGCATCAACGTGATCAACACCGCCCGCAAGATCGGCTGAACAGAGGACTGACAGATGAAGATGTTGAACCAGGACGATACCAAACGCATCACCGACAAGGTGCTGTCGCTCTCCAAAGCCGACGAATGCACCGTCACGATCCAGGGCGGCCGCACCGGCAATATCCGCTATGCCCGCAATGCCGTTTCCACGGCCGGTCTCGTCGAGAATACGGACCTCGCGGTCTCCGTCGCCTTCGGCAAGAAGCAGGGCACGGCCAGCGTCAACGAGTTTGACGACAAGTCGCTGGAGAAGGCCGTGCGCCGCGCCGAGGACCTGGCGCGCCTGGCGCCGGAAAATCCGGAATTCATGCCGACGCCTGCCGCCGTGGCCTTCAAGGGTTCCTCGACGTTCAGCGCGAAGACGGACGCGATCGATCCGGAATTTCGCGCCCAGGTCGCGGCCTACAGCATCGAGGCCTGCCGCAAGAACAAGCTCGTCGCCGCCGGCTTCTTCACCGACGAAAGTGGCTTCGAGACGATCGCCAATTCGCGCGGCGTGTTCGGCCACCAGCAGCGCACCAACGTCGACTTCACGTGCACCGTGCGCACGGAAGACGGCCGCGGGTCGGGCTGGGTGCGCCGCGACGCCAACGATGTGAGCAAGTTCGACGCGCGTGCCGCATCGGACATCGCCATCGAAAAGGCGCTGCGTTCCGTCGAAGCGAAGGCGCTGGAACCGGGCCGCTACACCGTCATCCTGGAACCGGCCGCCACGGCCGACCTGATGGCTTACATGTTCAACAGCTTCGATGCGCGCAGCGCCGACGAAGGCCGCAGCTTCCTGGCGAAGAAGGGCGGCGGCAACCGCCTGGGGGATAAACTGTTCGACGAACAGGTCAACGTCTGGGCCGATCCATGGCATCCGGATGTACCCGTGCTGCCGTGGGACGCGCAGACGATGCTGGCGCGCGAGAAGATGGACCTGATCAGGAACGGCAAGATCGCCGCGCTGAACTACTCGCCGTTCTGGGCGAAGAAGCAGGGCGCCCGCGCCGTGGGCGCGCCGGGCAATATCGTCATGGCCGGCGGCAGCAAGTCCACCGCGGAGCTGATCGCCAATACGAAAAAGGGCGTGCTGGTCACGCGCACGTGGTACATCCGCATGGTCGATCCGCAATCGGTGCTGCTGACGGGCCTGACGCGCGACGGCACCTTCTACATCGAGAACGGCAAGATCAAGCATCCGATCAAGAACTTCCGGTTTAACGAAAGCCCCGTCACGATGCTGAACAACATCGACGAATTGGGACGCCCGGAGATCCTGGCTGGCGACGAGAGCCAGTTCCAGCTGCTGATACCGGCGATGCGGGTGCGGGACTTCAACTTCACGTCGCTGTCCGACGCGGTGTAACGCCAACGCATGAGGCATTGGGGACTGGCACCGCCGTTTGGTGCCTGTCCCCGACGTCAGCTGCGAAATGAAACCGAAAAAGTCGGGGACAGGCACCAAAAAACGGTGCCAGTCCCCAGCAAACAGGAGTAGAAGTGGAACGACGTACCTTTCTGAAAGTCAGCGCGGCAGCCGGCGGCACGCTGCTGGTCCCCGTCTTCGGCAACGCCATCGCGGCCGAAGAACTGATGAACCCCATGGCCGTGCAGTTCAAGAAATCGCTGGCGGACGTCGCGATGAACGCGGCCACCAAGGCCGGCGCGTCGTATTGCGACGTGCGCATCGGCCGCTACCTGAACCAGTTCATCACGACGCGCGACGTCAACGTTGAAAATATCGTCAACACGGAATCGTCCGGCGTCGGCGTGCGCGTGCTGGCCAATGGCGCGTACGGCTTTGTCGCGACGAATGTGATGACGCCGGACGCGGTGGCCGATGCTGCCCGCCAGGCCGTGGCGATCGCCCGCGCCAACGCCCGGCTGCAAAGCGAGCCGGTACAGCTGGCGCCCGTGAAGGGTGTCGGCGAAGTCGCCTGGGCCACGCCGTTCACGAAGGACTGGCGCACGGTGCCTGTCAAGGACAAGGCCGAGATGCTGATCGCCGCCAACAAGGCGGGCCTCGCGTCGGGTGCGACGTTCATGACGTCGATGCTGTTCCAGGTGAACCAGCAGAAGTATTTCGCATCGACGGACGGTTCGTACATCGACCAGGACGTGCACCGTCTGTGGTCGCCATTCACCGCCACGGCCGTGGACAAGGCCAGCGGCAAATTCCGCACGCGCGACGGCCTGTCGTCGCCGGCCGGCATGGGCTATGAATTCTTCGACGCGCAGCCGCGCCACAAGGTACGCGCGGCTGGCGGCGTGACCACGCTGTACCACGGCGCCTACGACATCGTCGAGGACGCGAAAGCGGCGGGCCGCCAGGCGCGCGAGAAGCTGACGGCAAAAAGCGTCGAGCCGGGCAAGTATGACCTGGTGCTGTCGCCCGAACACCTGTTCCTGACGATCCACGAATCCGTCGGCCACGCCACGGAGCTCGATCGCGTGCTGGGCTACGAGGCCAATTACGCCGGCACCAGCTTCGCCACGCTGGACAAATGGCAGTCGAAGAAATTCAAATACGGTTCCGACATCGTCAACTTTGTTGCGGACCGCACCACGCCAGGGTCGCTGGGCGCCGTCGGCTACGACGACGAAGGCGTGCCGGGCAAGCGCTGGGACATCATCAGGAACGGCGTGCTGGTGAATTACCAGGCCACGCGCGACCAGGCGCACATCATCGGCGAGAAGGAGTCGCACGGCTGCTCGTTTGCCGACAGCTGGAGCAGCGTGCAGTTCCAGCGCATGCCGAACGTGTCGCTGCAGGCGGGCGCGAAAAAGCTGACGCCGGACGAATTGGTGAAGGACGTCAAGAAGGGCATTTATATCCTCGGCCGAGGCTCGTATTCGATCGACCAGCAGCGCTACAACTTCCAGTTCGGCGGCCAGCTGTTCTACGAAATCAAGGACGGCAAGATCACCCAGCAGCTGGGCGACGTTGCCTACCAGGCCAACACGCAGGAATTCTGGAACGCCTGCACGGCCATGTGCGATGAACGCGACTGGCGCATGGGCGGCTCGTTCTTCGATGGCAAGGGGCAGCCGAGCCAGATCAGCGCCGTGTCGCACGGCTCCGCCACGACACGCTTCAACGGCATCAACGTGATTAACACGGCGCGCAAGATCGCCTGACAGGGAATTCGATGAAACTACTGAACAAGGACGAAGCGAAGCGCATCAGCGACAAGGTGATGGCGCTGACGAAGGCCGACGAGTGCCGCGTGTCGATCTCCGGCTCGCGCAAGGGCAATGTGCGCTACGCCCGCAACAGCGTGTCGACGGCGGGACTGGTGGAGGACACGCAGCTGGCCGTCTCCGTCGCATTCGGCAAGCGCCAGGGCACGGCGCAGATCAACGAGTTCGACGACAAGTCGCTGGAAAAGGCCGTGCGGCGCGCCGAGGAAGTGGCGCGCCTGGCACCGGAGAACCCGGAGTTCATGCCGGCGATTGGCAGACAGGAATTCCGCCCGTCGCCAACGTTCAACGCGAACGCCGACGCTTTCAGTCCCGACTTCCGTGCCGAGATGGCGTTCCAGAGCATCGACGCCGCACGCAAGAAGGGCCTCGTCGCTGCCGGCTTCTTCTCCGACAGCACGGGCTTCGAATGCATCGCCAACTCGAACGGCGTGTTCGGCTACCAGGAGCTGGCCAGCCTGAATTTCACGGTCACCACGCGCACCGAAGACGGCCGCGGCTCCGGCTGGGTCAACCGCGCCGCTTATGATCCCAAGGCTTTCGACGCCCGCGCCGCTTCCGAGATCGCCATCGAGAAGGCGCTGCGCTCCGTCGAGGCCAAGGCGCTGGAACCGGGCCGCTACACGGTGGTGCTGGAGCCGTCGGCATCGTCCGATATGCTCAACTTCATGTTCGGCGCGTTCGATGCGCGCCAGGCCGACGAAGGCCGCAGCTTTCTCGCGAAGAAGGGCGGCGGCAACCGCCTGGGCGACCGGCTGTTCGACGAGAAGGTCAACGTCTGGGCCGACCCGTGGGACGCGAACGCCCCCGTGCTGCCATGGGAACAGCAGTCGATGATGGCGCGCCGGAAGACGGACCTCATTAAGAACGGCCAGGTGGCGTCGCTCGATTATGATCGCTACTGGGCGCAGAAGAACGGCAAGCCGGCCAGCGCGGATCATGGCAACATCATCATGGGCGGCGGCAGCAAGTCCACGGAACAGCTGATCGCGGAAACGAAGAAGGGCATCCTTGTCACGCGCACGTGGTACATCCGCATGGTCGATCCGCAGTCGGTGCTGCTGACGGGATTGACGCGCGACGGCACGTTCTATATCGAGAACGGGAAGATCAAGCATCCGATCAAGAACTTCCGCTTCAACGAGAGCCCCGTCGTCATGCTGAACAATATCGACGAGCTGGGCAAGCCGATGCTGATCGGCGATGCGAATTCGCGCTTCCGCATGATGATCCCTGCGATGCGCGTGCGCGACTTCAATTTCACGTCGCTGTCGGACGCGGTGTAACGACATGCCGGCATACGATTTCTACTTCACGCGCCTGACCTACGAGTCGGGCGACTGGGATGTGGATATCCGCATGCCGAGCAATGTGCTGAACTCACTCGTCGAGTACACGACGTTGAAGGTCGATACGACGGAACGGATCGTCGCGCTGTCCGACCCGAAGATGCTGGAAGCGCCGTTCTGTTACCTGGCCGGCCACAAGCTGGTGCAGTTCACGGATGCGGAACGGAAGAACTTCGAACGTTACGTGAAGGGCGGCGGCTTCGTGTTTGTCGACGACTGCAACCACGATATCGACGGACTGTTCGCGAAATCGTTCGAGGCGGAGATGGCCCGCATCTTTGGTGCGAAGGCGATGCACAGGATACCGAACACGCATCCGCTGTATTCGTGCTTCTTCCGTTTCGACGGGCCGCCGAATACGGGGATGGAGCTGAACGGCTGGGGCGATGACCTGGTACACGAATACCTGCAGGCCATCGAAGTAAAGGGGCGCATCGGTGTCCTGTACAGCAACAAGGACTACGGCTGCGAGTGGGATTACGACTTCCGCAACAAGCGCTGGCTGGCGGTCGACAATACGCGGTTTGCAGTGAACATCATTCAGTATGCATTGGGAGCTTGAAGGCATGGCGGAAAGCGGTATGGACTGGAACGAAAAGGAAATCGCGGCGCTGACAGGCAAGGTGACGGCACTGCGGGCCAGCATGAGCAGCGTCATCGTCGGCCAGCATGATGTGATCGAGTCGCTGCTGATTTGCCTGCTGGCCGGCGGTCATGCGCTGGTCGAAGGCGTGCCGGGGCTGGGCAAGACGCTGCTGGTGAAATCGCTGGCGCAGGCGACGGACATGCAGTTCCGCCGCGTGCAGTTCACGCCCGACCTGATGCCTTCCGATATCGTCGGCACGGAAATCCTCGAGGAAGACACGGCCACGCGCAAGCGTGAGTTCCGCTTCCAGCAAGGGCCCGTGTTCACGCAGGTGCTGCTGGCGGACGAAATCAACCGCGCGCCGCCGAAGACGCAGTCGGCGCTGCTGGAAGCGATGCAGGAACGCTCGGTGACGTTCGCCGGCCAGACGCACCGGCTGCCGCAACCGTTCTTCGTGCTGGCCACGCAGAACCCGATCGAGCAGGCAGGAACGTATCCGCTGCCGGAAGCCCAGCTGGACCGCTTCCTGCTGCGCATCGACGTGGGCTATCCGACCGAGGACGAAGAGATCGCCATGGTCTCCAGCACCACGCACGGCGCGTTGCAGGATGCGCCGGCCGCAATGGACGTCGCCGCCTTGCTGCGCCTGCAGGCGCTGGTGCGCGATATCGAGATCGGCGAGCACCTGCTGCGCTATGCAACGCGCCTGGTTCGCGCGACGCGGCCGGCCGAAACGCCGGTCGATGCCGTCAAAAAGCACGTCGGCTGGGGTGCCGGTCCCCGTGCCGGCCAGGCGCTGGTACTGGCGTCAAAAGCGCGCGCGTTGATGCATGGCCGGCTGGCCGTCACGCGCGAGGATATCGCCGCCATGCTGCTGCCCGTACTGGCGCACCGCGTGCTGCGCAACTTCGAAGCGGAAGCGGACGGCGTCGCGATGGCCGACATCCTGGCGCACCTGCTCGACCAGATCAAGCCCGCATAAACGCCGATGCTGCAAACGCCCGCGTTGCTGGCGCACGCCGCCAATCTCGATCTCGTGATCCGCCACGTGCTGGCAGGGCTCGGCCATGGCATTCACGCCGGCCGAGAACGGGGCGCCGGCGTCGAGTTCTCCGAGTATCGTGCCTACGCGCCCGGCGACGAATGGCGCCGCGTCGACTGGAAGCTGCTGGCGCGGGCCGACCGGTATTACGTGCGCGAGGCGGAGCGCGACAGCCACGTGGCCGCCTGGCTGTGGCTCGATGCCAGCGCGTCGATGGCGGAGCCCAGCTACCAGATCAAGGGACTCGATAAATTGTGGACGGCACGCACGGCGCTGGCCTGCGTTGCCGCGATTGCGCAGCGCCAGGGTGACGCGTTCGGGCTGGTCGTCTGCGGCGACGGCCGGGCCGATGTCACGCCGGCCGCGCGCGGCCCGCGCCAGCTGCAGCGCGTATTGGCGGCGCTGGCACGAACGTCGGCCAGCGGCGCCTTGCCCGACGCGGCCGCGCTGAAAGCGGCGCTGCGTATTGCTGCCACGCCGGCCGTCGTATTCGCGGCAACCGACTGCCTTGACTGGCCGTCGCCGATGGCCGAAGCGCTGCAGCGGTTGCGGCATCTGCGCCATGACGTGCGCGTGCTGGCGCTGCGCACGCAGGCCGAGGTGGACGGCAGCTTTCCGTCCGGCGTGGCCTATCGCGAGCGCGAGGGTGAGGGCGCGTTGCACCGGCTGCTCGCCACGGACCGGGAGACATACCGCGACAACGCCTTCGCCCATTTCAGCGGCGTTGCGGCGCATTGCCGCCAGCACGATATCGTCTTGACGGAGGCGCGCATCGAGCAGCCGCTGGAGGCGGTGCTGCGTTCCTGGCTGCGGCCACCGTCGGCACGGGGAGCACGCCGATGACCAGTTTGCAGCCGTGGTGGTGGGCCGCGCTGCCCGTACTGCTGTTGCCGCTGTGGTGGCACCGGCAGAAGCGCCAGCGCACGGCGGCCGAGCTGCTGGCGACGGCGCGCTTTTTACCGTCGTCCGCGCCGCAGCAGCGCCGCATCTGGCGCTGGACCGATGTGCTGCTGCTGATCGTTCGCCTGGCGCTGCTGGTGGCATTGATCGCCTGGCTGGCGGTGACCGTCTTCCCGTGGCGCGGCAATACGGTGCTCGTGGCGGCCGGGCTGGAGCCGGGCTGGGTGGAGCGCGAAATTGCGTCGGCACGCATGCAGGATGCTGATCGCATCGCTCTGCCGCCGGAGGTACTGGGCTGGCTGCATCATAACGAACATACGTGGCGTGACGGCGCCCGCATCCTTGTGCTGGCGCGTTCGGGCGACGTGCCGATGCCAGCGCGCCCGCCGCGGTTCGAGCACGGCGTCACGTTCCGGCTGGCCCCTGCCGCACCGCCACCGCCGCGGATGCATCACGTGGTCGTGGCAGCGCAGGACCCCCGCTGGCAGTCGCTGTTCGCAGCCTTCGGCGCGGCCGGAGAACGGTACGAGCTTGCCGCTGCTCCCACGACGCAAACGGAATTGATCGTCTGGGACCGTCCCGGGATACCGCCGGCCGATTGGAAGGCGCCGCACTGGTGGCGCACCGGCGGCGCGGGCAAGCGGGTGAGCGCAGGCGGTCTGGCGTTGACCTATACGGATACCCCGCAAGGCCGCATCTGGGCGGGCATGCCGTGGCCGCCCGCCAGCGCCGCCGATGCGGCCGCGCTGCACGCGGCGTGGCATACGCTGGCGGTGGCGCCGTTGCCGTATCCGCTGCCGGCACTGGAAACGACGCCGGCGCACATGGCCTCCGCCGCCGCCGACGGCACGCGTGCACCGTGGTGGCCCTGGCTGCTGCTGGGTCTATTCATCCTCGAACGCTTGCTTGCCCATGCACGCCGAACCTGACCTGCGCGGCGCCGTCGAGCGCCCCCTGTGGCATGCCGTGCTGCGCCGCCGTGCGCCGTGGTGGCTGGTGCCCGTGATACCTGCGCTGGCGACGCTGCCGGCGTCCGTTCCGGTTGGCGTAGCGCTGCTTGCCGGTACGACTGCGTGGGTCGCGTGGGACGCGCGCCACTGGCGTCAGCGCACGGCCACGCAATGGCCACGCTGGCTGGACGATGCCGTGCCCGCGCTGGAGGACAGCAGCAGCCTGCTGGCAACGGCGCCCGCGTCCGCGCTGGCGAAACTGCAGCGGGCGCGCCTGGCGGCACGTCTGCAGGAGACGGTCGGGCCGGCGCAGTTTGCCGCCATCGCCCGCGCGCAAACGCCGGCCAGCTGGTGGCCGGCCGCGCTGATCACGTGTGCTGCCATCGCTGTCTGGCTGGCGCCCTCCGGCGAGCGTCTGGCGCCGCCCTTGACGGCACCGGCACCGGCGCCGCAGCCGGCAGCCGTTGCGACCACGCTGACGATGCAGGTGATGCCGCCCCGCTACACCGGCGTAAAACCGTACGACACGGCGCCGCGCGACTTGCAGGTGCCACGCTACAGCGTCGTGCACTGGTGCGCAAAGAACGCAGAAGCCAGCGTGCAGCTGGGCGATGGCACGGCGATGAAAACAGCTGCCGGCGAATGCGCAGAGTGGCGGGCCATGGAGGCCATGTCGTGGCGCAGCGGCGCGCTGCGTCACGACATCCGCGTCACGCCGGATCAGCCGCCGACGGTCACCGTGGCAGCGCCGACGGAGGCCGTGCACCAGCTGGCGCCGACCACGGCGTCGGTACGGATCGCGGTGGCGGCACGCGACGATTACGGCATCGCCCGCGCGACCTTGCACCTGACGCTGGCGCGCGGCAGCGGCGAGAACATCCGCTTCAGCGACCGCGAAGTGCCGCTGCCGCAGGGCCGCGATGCGCGCCGGCGCGACTGGCAGAAGGACTGGACCTTGAGTGAACTGGGCATGGAGCCGGGCGACGAGCTGTATTTCTTCGTGCGCGCGACCGACAACGATCCGGAACATCCGCACACGGTGCAGTCGCCCACGCACACGCTGCGCTTGCCCGGACCTGAGGCGGAAGCGCTGGATTCGTCCGCGCTGCCCAGCATGGTGAAGCCGGAGAACCTGCGCAGCCAGCGCCAGATCATCATCGACACGGAGCAGCTGGTGGCGGACATGCGCGGCAAGCTGCCGGCGGCTGTCCTGCGCGAACGCAGCGAAGGCATCGCCGCCGACCAGGCGCAGTTGCGCCGTCGTTACGGCCAGTTCCTGGGCGAGGAGTCGACGCTGTTCGGCGACGAGCATGAGGAGCATGCGGACCATGAAGAACACAAGCCGATGAACGGCAACACGAACATGGCGGCGCAATTCGGCCACGCCCACGACATGGAAGACAACGCGACGATTTTCGATCCGCAAACCAAGACGGTGCTGCGCCGCGCGCTGAGCGCCATGTGGGATGCGGAGAAGGCGCTGCGGGCCATTACGCCATCATCCGCGCTGCCGCCGGAATACAAGGCGCTGGCCGCGATCAAGGAGCTGCAGCAGGCCGAACGGGTCTACCTGCACCGCGCCGCTTTCGAGCCGCCCGCCATCAAGGAGGACAAGCGGCTGAGTGGCGATACGGCAGGTGCGGCCAGCTATCGCCGTGCGCAGGCGCCGGCGGGCGCGGTGGCGGGTTCCGCCGACGTACGCACGCTGGTGGGGGCGCTGTCCGGCGACGGCGCCTTGCCGGCGCTGTGGAGCCGGACGGCGGTGGATGCGATTAACCGGCTGCCGGGCGAGGACGCGAAACTGGCGGCGCAACGCGCCGTGCAGGACGTGGCCGACGGCTGCGTGCCCTGTCGCGGCACCTTGCGCGCGTGGCTGCGCGCGACCTTGAACGGCAACCCCGTGCTGCAGGCGCGGCCCGAGCCGAACACGCCGTTCAGCCGCGCATGGCAGGGAGCACCGCGATGACGCCATGGGTCATGGCCGCCGCCGGCGCCGGGGTCGCCAGCGCCGCGTTGTATTTACGGCGCCGCCGCTGGGTCGATGCCGCGCTGGCGACGACGGCCGGCGTGGCGCTGGCGGCGCTGCTGGCCTTACCGGACAACGACGCGCCGCATGCCGCCGATGTCGTCACGCTGAGCGAAGGCGCCGCGCTGCCCGATGTGACGGGTGCCCGCGCGCTGACGATCCAGGGCCACGGCCTGCGCGATGCCGAATGGCGCGACGCGCCGGCATTGCCCGTCACGTGGCAGGCGCCACACGAAGAACTGCTGCGGCTGGATTTTCCCCGCGCGCTGGCGCTGGGCCGCACGTTCGCGCTGACGGTGCGCCGCGAAGGCGCGGCCGCGGGACCGTGGCGGCTGCAACTGCTGGCGGAAAACGGCGCGGTACTCCACGAAGCCAAAGGGGCGGATGCGGCGCTGACAGTGCAGTGGCTGCCGCCGCTGGCGGAACGCCTGCTGTTGCGGGCACGCCTGCTGGACGGCGCCGGCAAGACCTTGCACGAAGGGCCTGTGCCGCTGACGGTGGTGGATGCGCTGCCGCTGCATCTGGTCGGGCGCTTCGGTGCGCCGTCGTTCGACACGCGTGTGCTGAACGACCTGCTGACGGCCAGCGGGGCGGTGCTGGACTGGCAGACGGTGCTGGGCAAGACGGTCACGCGCAGCGAAGGCGGGTCTGCGCTGGCGGTACCGCCGAATGCGACGGTGATCGATGCCGGCTGGTTCGAGCGGCAAGGCGCCGGCGCACGCGCCGCGTTGCTGGCGCAGGTGGCGCAAGGCATGCCGCTGATCGTCCTGGGCGGGAACGCCGGGGCGCCGGCCGTCTGGCAAGGCACGCTGAACCTGCGCCTGGACGAACAGTCGGCCACGACGGAACAGGAGGACACGCGGCACCTGCGCATCGGCGACGACGTGCTGGCGCTGGCGCCGGCATCGTGGCATCCCGCCGCGGGCGCCGGCTGGTCGGTACTGGCCAGCGACCGCGATGGCAAGCCGTGGCTGTGGCAGCGGCCGTGGCAGGGCGGACGCATCGTCTGGCTGGGTGTCGCGGGCTGGCACCGGTATGCGATCACTGCCCCGCAGGCGCTGGGTGTCTGGTGGCAGCAGGTGCTGGACGTTGCAGCGCGTGGAACTGCGCAGCAGGTGAACTGGGTTGCACCCGATCCGATGCCGGTGCCGGGCCTGCGCACAGAGCTGTGCGCGCATGGCGTGCGGCCTGGCAGCGCGGTGCAGGTTGGCGCGCTGGCGCTCCAGTGGCAGGCGCGGCCGGATCACGCGGGCGCCGCCTGTGTCGCATTCTGGCCGCGGCAGGCGGGTTGGCTGGGCGCGCGGTCCGGTGCGGCTGCGACGCAGACGTACATTTATGGCAGTGGCGACTGGCCAGCGTGGCAGAAGGCGTTGCGGCAGGATGCGACCGCGCGCTATGTCGCTCGCGCACTGCCGGGCGATGGGCGCCAGGTGGCGACCTCGGAACGGCGTGTGCCTGCGTGGCCGTTTGCGCTGGTGCTGGTGGGCGCCTTGTTCGGCCTGTGGTGGCGCGAGCGGCGCTGACCGGGCTGGATTTACGTCGGGGACAGGCACCCTGCGGGAGCCAGTCCCCGGCGGCCATGGGGACTGGCACCGTCGTTTGGTGCCTGTCCCCGACGTGAAGCCGTCAGCCCCGCCACGCCTGCACGTAACCCGGCGCCAGCACCGCACACCCTTCATCCACCACCGGCATCCCATGTGCCGCCTTCAACGGCAGCACGCCCGCCCACACCGGGATCTGCATATCCTCCGCATCGTCCTTCGGCGGTCCCGTGCGGGTCTTGCAGGCCGCTTCCGCCAGCGCGATGCGCATGACGGTGGTGGCGGCGTATTCCTTGTCATTGCCGCCGCGGATCTCGGCCTGCCGGCCCGGCACCAGGTGTTCCATGAACGCTTCCATCGCCACCCGCTTGTGCGCCTCGTCCACCGCCTCGAAGCGGCCGTAGATCATCGCCGAGCGGTAGTTCATCGAGTGATTGAACGCCGAGCGGGCCAGTACGAGGCCATCGACGTGCGTGATCGTCACGCAGCACTCCTGTTCCTGCAGGCGCTTCAACATCCGGCTGCCGTTCGAGCCGTGGATGTACAGCCAGTCGCCGTCGCGCCAGCAGGCCGTCGGGATGCAGTGGCTGCCGTTGGCGTCGGCAAAGGCGATGTGGCAGACGTAGGCTTCGTCGACGATCGCATGCAGCAGGGCGCTGTCGTAGGAAGCGTATTCGGCGACGCGTTTCACCTGCGTGCGGGACGTGGGGGCGGAAGGTTTATTCATGATCTCCAGTCGGTTGGTTGAAGCCGCAATATAATCGGTGGGCTGGCTCCTGCAACAGGTCCAGGGATCGTCAATCAAATGGAGCCACGATGGATTACGCGCTGCTGCTGTCAAGCTTCGACCGGGAACACGGCCACCATAGCTGGCCGCGCCAGCGCCTGCTGCACGAATGCCTGCGCTGGGCCATCCGTGACGGCACGCTGGCCCCCGGCACGCGGCTGGTTGCCACCCGCACGTTGGCCAGTGAGCTGGGCGTGGCCCGCAACACCGTGCTGTACGCCTACGAACAACTTGCCAGCGAAGGCTTTGTCGTGCCGGACCGGCAGGGCACCGTGGTCGCGCAGCTGGCGCCGACCGGCACCGGGCGCAAGACGGCGCCCGTGCCGCAGGCGGGATTGTCGCGCCGTGCGCGCAACCTGCGCCACGTCAGCAACAGTGCCAGCGATGGCGCGCCTTTTGTGCCCGGCGTGCCGGACCTGGCCAGCTTTCCGCTGGCTCTGTGGCGCCGCCTGCTGGACCGGGCCTGGCGCGGCCTCGATCCCGCGCAGCTGAACTACAGCGACCCGGCCGGCGAGCCGGCATTGCGCGCCGCGATTGCCGATCACTTGCGCGCGTCGCGCGGCGTCGTCTGCGAGGCGGCCCAGGTGTTCATCACCGACGGCAGCCAGAGCAGCCTCGATATTTGCGCGCGGGCGTGTGCCGACGAGGGCGACGTCGTCTGGATCGAGAATCCGGGATATGGCGGCGCGCTGGCCGCATTTCGCGGCGCCGGCTTGATAATCGAGGGCATCGACGTCGACGGCGAAGGCATGGCGCCCACGGCGCAGGATTGGCGCACGCGCCGCCCGCGGCTGATCTACGCCACGCCGTCGCACCAGTATCCTGTGGGGACGGTGCTGTCGCTGGCGCGGCGCATGGCGCTGATCGACGGCGCCCGTGCGGCCGGCGCGCTGATCGTCGAGGACGACTACGACAGCGAGTTCCGCCACGACGGCCCGCCGCTGGCGGCGATGCAGGGCCTGGCGCCGGACGCGCCGGTACTCTACTGCGGCACCTTCAGCAAGACGATGTTCCCCGGGCTGCGCATCGGCTTCCTTGTCGTGCCGCCGGAGCTGGCGCCGCAACTGGCGGCGATGCGCGCGCAGTCCGCGGCGGGCGGGCGGGTGGCCGAGCAGCTGGCGTTGGCCGAGTTCCTCACCAGCGGCCAGTTCGCGCTGCACCTGCGCCGCATACGCCGGCTGTATCGCCAGCGGCGCGACGCACTGGTCGCGGCACTCGACCGCCACCTGGGCCGCATCGCCGACGTGCATGGCGCGTCGGCCGGCATGCACCTGTCGCTGCGGTTTGCGGATGCGGCGTTAGTGGACGTCGCCATCGTGGAGCGGGCGCGGGGAGAGGGGATTGTCGTCAATGCACTGTCGACGCATGCCGTGCAGGGAGCAACCGCATGGAACGGCTTGATGCTGGGCTACGCGCAGGTGCCGGCGGAGCGGATGGAGGAACTGGTGAAGCGGCTGGCCGCGGTGATTCACCTGGCGGCCTATGAAAGCAAGCAAAAATGGTGACAGACACCTGTTTGCAAAATAGGTGTCTGTCACCGGTTTTAGATATTTACATCAGAACGCGTAGTCGGCGCGCACGTACATTGACCGGCCATTGATGCCGAACGGGCAGGTTTCCCAGCAGCGCGTGAAGCCCAGTTGCGGGAACGGTGCGGCGCCGGTCTTGTCCCACTCGGTCGGGTAGGTGTCGAACACGTTGTTGACACCGAACGCCACGCTCATCTTCTTCGTGAAGTTGTAGCGCAGGGTCAGGTCGGCGATCCACTTCGCGTCCCACGTCTGGATGAAGCCCGGCGTGAAGCCTTGTCCCTGCACTTCGCCATAGTAATTGGCGCGGGCGTTGGCGTTCCACTGGCCACGCGTGTAGTCGGCCGACAGCACGTGGTGGCGGCGCGGCTGGCCGTGTTCGATCAGCGTGACCTGCGAGGCGTCGAACAGCTCTTCGCCCGACAGGATCGACGATGTCGAATGGCGGCCCGTCACTTCGGTCTTGTTGAAGCCCAGCTGCGCGGACAGCACCAGCGTGGCACCCGGCAGCGGCATCTTGTAGTCGGTGACGATGTCCAGGCCGCGCGTCGTCGTGTCGACGGCGTTGGTGAAGAACTGGGCCTGGCCCACCTTCAGCGGATTCAGGACGGCGCCCACGACAGGGCCATTGATCGACTCCGAGATATTGCTGGAGAAGACGATGCGGTCCTTGATCTTGATCTGGTAGACGTCCGCCGTGAACGAGAAGTTCTGCACGGGGCGCAGCACGATACCGACGCTGGCGTTACGCGACGTTTCTTCCTTCAGCGGCGCGATGCCCAGCGCGCGCGTGACGGCGCTGTTCTGGCGCGCCGTCAGCGTTTCCGTCAGCACGCCATCCGCGTTCAGGTTGGTCGAGACGGAGCTGTAGAACGCCTGCTGCACGCCAGGGGCGCGGAAGCCGGACGAGTAACTGCCGCGCACACCGACCTGCTTCGACGGATCCCAGCGCGCGGTGATCTTGCCCGTCGTCGTGTTGCCGAAGTCGGAGTATTTTTCGTAGCGCACGGCGCCGGCCAGCAGCAGCTGCTCCGTCGGACGGTATTCCAGGTCGCCGTACAGCGAGATGTTGTGGCGGCCGGCGTCCACTTCCGTCGACGGCGTGTAGCCGGGGAAGCCCTGCGTGCCGGAGGCGGCGATGCCGCCCGTGCGGTCGCGGATGTCGACGGCCGGATTGTTGGTGCGGCCATACTGGTACGACACCGGGTCGCCGGCGACGATCTGGTAGTTATCCTCGCGCCATTCGAAACCGGTGGCGAAGAACAGGTTGGCGCCGCCCAGGGTCAAAGGGCCCTTGAAGTCCAGGTTGAACGTGGTCTGGTCGAATTTCAGCTTGCCCGTATCGGCTTCCAGCGGCGACTCGGCGTAGATGCCGCCGCCCGGCTTCGGCTCATACCAGTAGCTGACGTTGATCGTCTGCTTCTCGTGGAAATCCAGTTCGCTGCGGCCGTGGTTGATGCTGACGTCGGCCTTCCAGTCGTACGGCAGATCCTTGCGGAAGCCGACGGCCAGCGACGCATCCTTGACGGTGGTGCGGATGTTCGGCAGGTAGCCGTTCGGGTACACCTGCGGCACCGTGCGCGCGTCTTCGGCGGCGCGGAAGAAGCCGGACGAGTCACCCTTGCGTTTCGACGCGCCGCCGAACGCATACAGCTCGCCGCCGTTCCCCGTCGGCAGGGCCGCGTTCAGCCACAGGTACAGGTCCTTCGCATCGCTGTCGCCGATGCGCTGCGTCACGCGCGGCGGATTGGTGCGCGCTGTATCCAGGCCGGCGCGGTTGGTTTCCTTGCGCTTGCGCGCTTCGGCCGACACGTTGACGTAGCCGCCATCGGTGCCCAGCGCCCAGCCGCGGTTGACGCTGCCGGAATAATTGTCGCCGTCGCCTTCGGACGTGGTGCCCAGCTGGCCGGACAGCTGCGTCTCGTTGATGTTCGACTTCAGCACGATGTTGATGACGCCGGCGATGGCGTCGGAGCCGTACTGCGCGGCCGCGCCGTCGCGCAGCACTTCGATATGGTGGATCGCCGACAGCGGGATCGCATTGATGTCGGTACCGGCCGAGCCGCGGCCCACGGTCTGCTGCACGTTGACGAGGGCCTGCTGGTGGCGACGCTTGCCGTTGATGAGGACCAGCAGCTGGTCCGGGCCCAGCGAACGCAGGGTGGCAGGGCGGATGATGTCGGTGCCGTCGCTGATGAACGTCGACGAGAAGTTGAACGACGGGTCCAGCGTCTGCAGCAGCTTGCCCAGTTCCAGCGGGCCGGCGTTCTGCATGTCCTTCATGTTGATCAGGCCGACGGGCGCGGCCGTGTCGAGCGCGGTCTTCGCGGCCGAGCGCGAGCCCAGGACGACAACGGTCTGCTGATCGGCGCTGGCGCTGGCGGGCGCGGTGGCGGTGTCGGCCGTCTGGGCCATGGCCTGCGCCGACAGCAGCAGCGCGGCGCCGGCCAGCAGGGTACGGCGGAAAGCTGGGATGGTGTGCTTCATGTGTCTCGTTCTCTCTGGTTATCGGTGGTCACGCTGGTGTCAGCATGCGGGCTCGTGTGCCCGGACCCGCTTGATACTAACCGCCGGTTTGGAGAGCGAACAGAGTGAGAAAAGCACACTGTTGCGTAACTTGCACGTCGAGGAAATATTGCGTGCTTTATATTGAAAGATGCCGTACTCTAATCGGCCTCATCCTTAAAAAGGTGTCGAATCGTGCGCGAATCGTGCCGCTACGCGACTTTTTTACGACACTGCGGCGCGCCCGTCAGGCGTGGTCGAGCATCCAGGATTTCAGGCCGTTGACCCATGCCTTGGCCGGCAGGTTATAAGACTTGCGGATCGCCGCGGCCCGTTCGTACAGGACGGAAAAGTCCAGCACGGGCGACTGCTTGAAGGCGATGACGACGATGTTCGCATCGTGCACCTCGGGCAGCCAGACCACCGCGTCGAACGCCAGTTCCATATTCTGCAGGTTCTTGTCGTAGTTGCTGAAGTCGCCGAAGACGTTGGCCGTCATGACGCCGTTGTCGCTCAGGCAGTCGGCACAGGCCTGGTAGAACTCGGGCGAGTCGAGTACCGGGCCGCGCGCCTCTTCGTCGTACAGGTCGACCTGCAGCACATCCACCTTGCCGTGGTTGGCACGGTCGTTGACGAAATCGAGCGCATTCATTTCGCGCACGTTCAGGCGGGCGTCGTTGGGCGGCAGGCCGAACAGCGACTCGCAGATCGCGATCACGTTCGGATTGAGTTCGGCCACGCTGACCTTCGCGCGTGGGAACTTCTGGTAGCAGAACTTGGTCAGCGCCGCGCTGCCCAGCCCCAATTGCACGATATGGCGGGGATCTTCCTGGAACAGCAGCCACATCATCATCATCTGCACGTATTCCAGCTCGATGGCATCGGGCCGCGACAGCCGCATGGCACCCTGCACCCAGGAGGTGCCCAGGTGGAGCGAACGGACGCCCTGGTATTCGGTGATGGTGGCGGGGGGATGGCCTGGCTGGTCGAAGCGTCGGTTTTGCATGGCCGACAGTTTACCAGTGGACGTAAAAAAAGACGCCGAAGCGTCTTTTTCATCCAGCCTTGAGGCCTGAAAAGCTTAAGCCTTGCGACGACGGGCGAGGAAACCCATGATGCCCAGGCCGCCCAGCAGCATGCCGTAGGTGGTTGGCTCAGGAACAGCCGAGGTTACGTCGATGGTGCCACCGTAGCTGGCCGAACCGAAGGCTTCGCCCTTGATAACCAGGGTCAGCAGGCCGCTGACTGGCAGGTCTTCGAAGAAGACTTTGGAGTCGTCGCCGAAGTTGATCACGCCCAGGTCCTTGCCGTTCAGCGTGGCGCCGAAGAAGTTGATGTCGCTTTTCTTGTTCTTGAAGTTCGCTGCGAAACCGACTGCGTCGCCTGGCAGACCGGAGTAGCTGAACGTGAAGGTGTCGGTGAACAGACCGGTGGTGTGGCTGGCGCCGAATTTGGTGGTGTAGTTGCCGTCTTCGAACGTCATCACGGCGGTCGGTGCCGTGTAGTCCGCTGCCATGGCGCCACCGAAAGCGGTGCTCAGGAGTGCTGCCAGTACGATCGATTGCAGTTTCATGTTGTTTCCTCAAGTGCTAGATATGTTATTGAGCTGCTAAGATAATATATGTCATTACTTGTTGTCAATCGTTTATTAACTTTCCCTTAAAAAAATAACTAATGCATAAAAAAAAGACGCCGAAGCGTCTTTTCCAGGATGCGAGGGCGCTGTCAGTCGGCTTTGCGACGCCGTGCCAGCCAGGCCAGGACACCCAGCCCCCCCATCAGCATGCCGTAGGTCGCCGGCTCCGGCACGGGCATGATGTTGATCGTGCCGGCGTAGCTGGCCGACGCGTCCATCATGCCGTTGACCCGGCCATAGACGTGCATCACCAGCGGCCCCGTGATCGGTTCCTGCAGCATCAGGGCGTATTCATGGGCGCCGATCGGGCTCAGCGTCAGGAAATGGTTGTTGATTTCCGCGCTGAGGAAGTCGATGTCGGATTCGGGCCGGAAGCCGATCGTGATCAGGCTCGAATCGACCATCCAGTCGCCATACGTCGGCGAGAAGTTGAACGTGTCGTAGAACTCGCCCGACTCCAGGTGGGTGACGCCAAACGATGCGGTCAGGATGTCGGCGGCATCGCCGGCCAGGTTGACATTGCTGGTCAGGTCATCCGCATACGCGCCCGTGGACGCCAGCAATGCGGCGGCCAGTGCAATAGCAGAGAGTTTCATGGTTTTCCCCGTGTTGAGACGAGCCGGATGGCCCGCATACAACCACATTAGCCGCCGCGAAAGCTGATGCAAAACCTATAGCTGAGGTATCTGACAGATATCAATCTGTCAAAAAAACCGACGGCAGCAGGAGTGTCACGACGAGGCCGCCTTCGGTCCGGTTGGCCAGCGTAATGCGCCCGCCGTGGGCCTCGGCGATCTCGCGCGCCAGGGCCAGGCCGAGCCCGGTTCCGCTGCGTTTGGTGGAGTAGAACGGCACCAGCGCGTTCGTCAGTACCGTATCGCTCATGCCGGGGCCGGCATCCTGCACGTCGATGCGGACAACGTCCTGGACACGCCGGACCGCCAGCGTCACGCCGTCCGGCGGGGAACCGGACTCGTGGGCATTCTTGAGCAGATTCAGCAGTGCCTGCTCCAGCTGCGCCGCATCGAACGCGCAGGGCTCCGCCGGCAGCTCGCCCAGCACGCGGAAGGGCACCTGTTCGGCCAGGCGGGCCACGAACACGGGCCAGTGGTGCGGCTCCAGGCGTGGCGTCGGCAGCTTGGCAAAGCGGGCATAGCCGAGAATAAAACCTTCCAGATGACGGGTGCGCTCCTCGATCGTGGCGAGGATCTGCGGCAGGCGTTCCGTCTGGCCGCGCCGCACCAGCTCCGCACCGGAATGTGCAAGCGACGTCAGCGGTGCCAGCGAGTTGTTCAGCTCGTGGCTGATGACGCGGATGACTTTCTTCCACGTCTGCACCTCCTGGCGCCGCAGCTCCGACGTCAGCTGGCGCAGCAGCAGCAGTTCGTGGCGCCGCCCGTTCAGGTGGAAGCGGCGGCGCGCCAGGTGGTACACCTCTTCCGCTTCGCCTTCGCCGGTGGTGAACAGCCCGTCGCCGCCGCGCGCTACCGCATCGGCCAGCGCGGGGGCGGCCCGCGCCAGCAGTTCGTCCAGCCGGTGGCCTTCCAGCTTGCGGCCATCGCCCAGCATCTGGCGCGCGGCGAGATTGGCATACACCACGGGACCGCCGTCGGCCACCAGCAGCATGGCGACAGGGGTGTTCTGCACCATCGTATCGAGCAGCAGTTCGCGCTGGACGAGGTTGAGTCGCTGTGCGCGCAGCACTTCGCCCAGTTCGTTGTGGGCGGCCACGAGATCGCACAGTTCGTCGTTCTGCGGCCAGTACAGGCTGAACGAAAAATCGCCGTCGCGGTAGCTGTGCACGGTGCCGGCCAGTGCGCGAAACAGCGACAGCATCGGCGTCAGTTGCGAGCGGATCGTGATGACCGACAGCGGCACCACGCACAGCAGGCAGACGCCCAGAACGAGCAACGGCCGGTTCGGGAACCAGTGTTCCAGCGCCAGCGCGATGACGATGCCCAGCGTGAGCAGGGTGCCGACCAGCGCCGACCAGCGCGTCAGCAGCGAAAGCCGCATGGCCCGCGTCGAGCCGCCGCGCGCAGCCATCAGGGGCGGCCGATGCCCAGCCGTTCCATGCGCCGGTACAGCGCCTGGCGCGACAGCCCCAGTTCGGCCGCGGCCTGCGCCACCACGCCGTGCGCCCGTGCCAGTGCGCCGCTGATGGCATCCCGGTCCGGTTCCGCATCGGCGCCGTTGCCGACACCATTGCCGCCCGCGACGGCAGGCAGGCCAAGGTCGGCCACGCCGATGTCCTGTCCCGCGGCCAGCAGGCGGGCGCGCGCCATGACGTTTTTCAGCTCGCGCACATTGCCCGGCCACGGGTGCGCCAGCAGCGCCGCCTCCGCATCGGGCCGCAGCGTTTTGGCGCCGGCCAGGAAGTGGCGCGCCAGCGGCAGGATGTCGCCCGGCCGGCTGGCCAGCGGCGGCAGTTTCAGTTCGATGACGTTCAGGCGGTAGTACAGGTCTTCGCGGAACGTGCCCGCGCGGATCATTGCTGGCAGGTCGGCATTGGTGGCGCTGACGACGCGCACCGCTACCTGCCGCTCGCGGTTCGAGCCGAGGCGCTCGAAGCGGCCCGTCTCCAGCACCCGCAGCAGTTTCATCTGGCCGGCCAGCGGCAGGTTGCCGATTTCGTCGAGGAACAGCGTGCCGCCATCGGCCGCCTCGAATTTCCCCTCGCGCGCTTTCGACGCGCCCGTGTAGGCCCCCGCATCGGCGCCGAACAGTTCTGCCTCGATCAGTTCCGCAGGCAGCGCGCCGCAATTGAGCACGACGAACGGCCCGTGTGCCACGGCCGAATTGGCCTGGATGATTTCGGCGATGCGTTCCTTGCCGGTGCCGTTCGGGCCACTGATCAGCACAGGGATGTCGGCGCGCGCGACCTGGCAGGCGAGGTGAATCACGCGCTCCGTGGCCGGGTCCTGCCACACCATGCCGCGCAGGTCGTATTGCGCCAGCTCGCGGCGCTGGCGCAGCTCGCCCTGCATGCGCTGGCGCAGCGCGCGGTTCACCTGTCCCAGTTCCAGCAGGTTCTTGACGGTGGCGATCAGGCGCTGGTCGTCCCACGGCTTGGCAAGGTAGTCGGCGGCGCCGGCCTTGATCAGGTCCACCGCCGCATCGAGGTGCGTCCATGCCGTCAGCAGGATCACGGGCAGGTCCGGGTGCTGGCGGCGGATGGCGCGAAACAGCGCCACGCCTTCCTCGCCGGACGTGGTGTCGGCCGTGAAGTTCATGTCCTGCACCACCAGGTCGATCGTCGCACCATGGCGCGACAGCACCGCCAGGCCTTCTTCCGGCGATGCCGCCCGCAACGTGTCGATATCGTGCAGCGAGAACAGCACGTCCAGGGCCATCGCGATGGCGGCGTTGTCGTCGATGATGAGTACGGTGGGCATGGCCGTCAGCATACATCAGAAGCACTGACCCGCACCATCGGCAGGACCATCACGTCACCCCACGCGTGGCCGTCGCGGGCGAGATGCTGGCGGCGCGCCATGCGGGGCCGTAGACGGCGCCCACGCCCAGCGCGAGGAAGATGCCGGCACCGGCGATCAGGTAACCGGCGGGCAGCCGGGCCAGTTCCAGCGTCGTCACCAGCAGATGATTGAGCGCCAGGGCGCCCAGCAGGCCGGCGGCCACGCCGGTGCTGGTGATCATGACGTTCTCCAGGATGAAGTAGCGCAGGATGTCCAGGCGCCGCGCGCCCAGCGCGCGGCGCACGCCGATTTGTTTTTTTCGCTGCGTGACCCACAGGCTCGCCATGCCGACGATGCCGCTGGCCGTCACCAGCATCAGCAGCACGCTGACGGTCACCAGCATCCACGCCATGCCACGGTCGGCACGGTAGCGGTCCTTGCGGTCCGCGTCGAACGTTTTCGGCCGCACCAGCACGTGGTTGCCGGCGTCCTTGCGCAATGCCTCCTCGACCTCCCGCATCACGCGGTCGCGCTGGCCCGGCTCCGTGCGCACCGTGAACATTGCGCGCGGCTCGCCCACCCGCCGCATCGGCATGATCAGCGACATCTCGCCACGTTCGCCCAGCTCCGCACCGGTGGACTGCAGCCGTTCGACGACGCCCGTCACGCGCGCCGCTTCGGCCGTGTCGCCGGTGCCGAAGTAGAACGTCTTGCCGACATAGCTGGTCGCGTCCGGCCACAATTTCTTCGCCATCGGCTGCGTGATCATGGCGATCTTCGGCTGCTCGATGCTGTTCTTGACGTCGAGGTCCAGCACTTCGGTGGGCAGGAAATCGCGCCCCTCGACGAGCTTCAGTCCCCACGTTTTCACCAGCGAGTCGGGCGACACGTAGAACGACGCGCCCGTGGTCGTGCGGATCTGCTTGCGATCCGTGGCCAGCCCGGTGTTGTTGCCCGACTGGGACAGCGGCACCTGGTTGGTCTGCGCGACCGACTCGACGCCCGGCACGGCGCGCAGCAGGTCGAGCTGGCGCTTCTGGCCGGCCAGCACTTCGTTGAACGTGCCGCCACCGCGCAGGTCGGCCACGCGCACGTGGAATACGTCGCTTTCGCGCTCGATGCCGGAAGGGCGCGAGACGACGGCCTGGCGCACCGAGACGATGTGCAGCGCGTTGGCCAGGATCGCCAGGCTCAGGGCCACCTGCACGGCGACCAGCAGCGGGCCGGTGCGGTTACGCAGCAGCGAAGAGAGGATAGGCTTGAATTCCATGTTCGGCCTCACTGGGATTTGAGTTGCAGGGCGGGCGTGACCTGGCAGGCCCGCCACGTGGGCAGCAGGCCGGCCAGCATCGCTGCCGCCACCGCCATCAGGAACGTCACGATCAACATTATCCAGTCCATCCGCGCCACCAGCGACAGTTCTTTCGACTGCATCGAAATGAGCGCCAGCGCGCCGCAGGCCAGCAGCAGTCCGAGCACGCCGCCGGCCAGACCGATCACCGCCGTCTCGGTCAGGAACTGGTGGAAGATCTCGCGGCGCGATGCTCCCAGCGCGCGGCGCACGCCCACCTCGGCGGCACGCACGGAGAACTTCGCCAGCAGCAGGCCGATCGTGTTCACGAGGCACAGGATGAGGAAGCCGAACGCCAGCCATGCGGACAGCTTGTTGTCGTTGCCGACGACCTTCTGGTACTCCAGCCACTGCATCATGTCGTACAGTTTATTCGGCGCGTTGCGCGGCAGGCGGCCCAGCTTGCGCTGCTCGGCCGCGTAGCCGTTCAGCCAGTCCTGCAGTGCGGAGCGGTCTGCGGCGGAATCGAGTTCGAACCAGAACTGGATCCACGTGCACTCGGAATCCAGGAAGGCCTGGTAGCCGGGGCCACGGTCGTCGAAACACGTCGTGCTGCCGTTGTTCATCCATTCGTGGCGGGTGGCGCTGGCCATCGGCAGGAACAGTTCGTCCTCGTCGTCGAAGGCGCCCTTGCCGATGATGCGGTGCGCGCGCGGGACCGGATTCCAGCGGTCGATGACACCCACGATCAGGTAGTCGAAGCCGCTGTAGCGCATGCGGCGGCCGACGGGGTTGGCGTCGCCATACAGTTTTTCGGCCAGCTTGCGCGTCAGGACGATCACGTCCGCACCGGCACGGTCATCCGCCTCCGACCATGGCTGCCCGTACAGGAAGGGCACCTCGAACATGGCGAAGAAGTCGCGCGTGGGCGCCAGGCCGGTGGCGGCGAACGACGGCATGTCCTTGCGATCCGGCTCGATGGCGCCGCCCGTGCCCATGATGGCCGTGCGGCGGATGCCCTGCTTGCTGGCCAGGAGGTTCGTCGCGTCGCGGTAGCTGAGCTGGTCGTCGTCCGGCTTTTCGCCAGGCGAATAGCCCTGCAGCGCGGCGTTGTCGATCAAGGGCACGATCAGCCGCTCGCTCTTGTGCGGCATGGGATTGCCGGACATGACGTGCAGGATCGTCAGCGTGCTGACGCTGGCCGCCACGCCGACGGCAAGCGTCAGCACCATCAGCGCCGTCAGTGCCGGGTTGCGGCGCAGGTTGCGCAGCCCCAGGCGGAAGTAGTAGGCGAACATGTGCGCTCCTTACGCCACCAGTGTCGGCGACTTTTTCACCAGGTCGGACACCTGGCCGTCGATGATGTGCACGTTGCGCTGCGAGCGCGCCGCCAGTTCCGGATCGTGCGTGACCATCAGGATCGTCGTGCCTTGCGCATTGATCTCCTCGAGCAGTTCCATGACGCCGCGCGCCATCTGCGTATCCAGGTTCCCCGTCGGTTCGTCGGCGAGCAGCAGCTTGGGCGAACCGGCCAGTGCGCGGGCGATCGCCACGCGCTGCTGCTGGCCGCCGGACAGCTCGGCGGGGAAGTGCTTCATGCGCGACGACAGGCCCACCTTGGCCAGCGCATCCTCGATGCGCTCGCGCCGCTCGGCCGCGTTGAAGCCCCGGTAGCGCAGCGGCACATCGACGTTATCGAACAGCGACAGGTCGGGGATCAGGTTGAAACCCTGGAAGATGAAGCCGAGCTTCTCGTTGCGCAGGCGCGAGCGGGCGTTGTCGTCCATGCCGCGCACGTTGACGCCATCGAGGATGTATTCGCCATCGGTGAATTCCTCCAGCAGTCCGGCGATGTTCAGGAAGCTGGTCTTGCCCGATCCCGACGGCCCTGTGACGGTGACGAACTCGCCCTGTTTTACGTGGATCTCGAAGCCGCGCAGCGCGTGCGTTTCGATCATGTGGGTGCGATAGACTTTGCTCAGGTTCTGCATGCGCAGCATGGTGGCCTCTCGTGGGATGTTCACTGGGTTTCAGCGGTTAATGGACACGCGCTTGGCGTTCTCGAACGTTTCGGTACCGGCGACAACGACCTTGTCGCCCTGTTTCAGGCCGCTGACGATTTCCACGGCATTCACGCTGGTGGCGCCGATCCGCACCGGCGTACGCACGGCCACGCCGTCCTGCACGAGGTAGGCGAAGCGGCCGCCTTCGGATTCGACAAACGGCCCGCGTGGCAGCATCAGCACGTTGGCCTTCTCGTCGATCAGCAGGCGCGCCTGCACGCGCTGGCTCTGGCGCAAGCCGGCCGGCTGCTGGCCGTCGAAGCGCACGCGCGCCAGCACCTGGTTCTTGACGACCTCCGGCGACAGCGCCGACAGCTTACCGGTCGTGGTGGCGCCGTTGACGGTGATCTCCGCGCGCATGCCCAGTCCCAGGTCGTTGACGTACGTCTCCGGCACCTCCAGCTCGACCTCCAGCGCGGACAGGTCGACCAGCGTCATCAGCGGCGTGTTCGCCTGCACCACGCTGCGGTTGGCGACGTTCAGGGTGCCGATAAAGCCGTTCACGGGCGCACGCACCGTCAGCTCGTCGACGCGGCGCTGCGCGTTCGCCAGCGTCAGCTTCTGCCGCTCCAGCTGCGCCTTCTTTGTTTTCAGCGCCAGTTCCACGTCGTCCCGTTCCAGGTGCGATGCCTGGCCCGCATGGCGGGCGCGGATCTCGGCCGCCTTCAGCGCGTCCTTCGCTTTCTGATAGTCGATCTTGGCGACGACACCTTCGTTGGCGACGCTGTCGTAGCGCTCGAGCGTGCGCTGGGCGGACAGGCGGTCGATTTCCGCGGTGTCGGCATCGCGCTGCGCCAGCAGCTTCTGCTTGCGCGCGAGGATCTCCTGGCGCGCCACCTCGGCGGCCAGCTCCTGGTAGCTGGACTGCTCTTTTTTCAGTTCGTCGGTCAGGTCGGGCGAGTCCAGCACGGCCAGCACGTCGCCCTGCCGGACGGTGTCGCCAGCGCGCGCCTTCAGCGTGACAGTGGACGATGGCGCCGTCGAATACAAGGTCGGGCTGACGGCAGCGACGATGCGGCCGTTGACGGCGGCGTCGCGGATCAGCGTGCCGCGCGTGACCTCGGCGATGCGCAGCCGCGCCGCGCTGACGGCATGCTCGCTGCCGCGCCAGCTGCCGAAGACGGCGGCAAATGCGGCGGCGACGAGCAGCGCGCCGCCGGCCAGCATGGCGCGGCGCCGCCACTGGTGGCCGGCCGGCGCGGCGATGACGGTGTCCTGATGGGAGGTGTCGCGGATCATGGCAAAAGGTCGTGTGGTGTGATGGCTGTTGTATTGCAGGAACTGTGCCACTCTCTAAGTGCTTGATTTCTTGGGGTTGCCCGTTGTCCGAGGCTGTCCGACGGCTGTCCGGCCCTGTCCGCGGCTTGCAAAATCGGCAATCGTCCGTCATATTGCCGAGCGTAAATTCCAAAGGACATCATGGGCTGGCTGCAAATACTGACGGGGCTGAACGACGAGGTCGCCGATTATCCCTTCAGCCGCGGCGATATCGGGCGCTACCACGTGCTGGTTGCGCGCGAAGACGAGCGCTGTGTGGACGACCAGACGGCGCGCGACATGCTGCTGGATGACTACGCCGATCGCCTGGGCCGCGCCACGAGCATCTTCGGTCGGCAGATGCTGCACCGGCGGCTGCGCAGCGGCGGCGATGGAACGCGCGTGCGTGCGCTGCTGGCGGCCCCCGATCTGCTGGCGCGTCTTGGCTCAATATGCCGGCCTTTGCGGACCGCGGAGATGGAGCTCGCCGAGTCCCTGTTTGGCGACGCACTCCCGCCGGCGCCAAAGTGGGTACGCTGGCTGTGGGTGCTGCCGGTGGCCTGGCTGGCCAGCATCGCGCTGGCCTTCGTCCTGCCGCTGGGGTGGGTGGCGGCCGTGGCGCTGACGCTGGTCCTGGTGGCGATCCAGACGGCGTGGCACGAACGCGCGGCGGAGTGGGACCGCGTGCTGCTGCCGTTGCGGACGATGCTGGATGTGCATCAGGCGCTGGGCCGCGAGCCGGACGACGCGGGATTGTTGACGCCATTCGTCCCAGACGCGGCCGCCGCCGGCACGCTGCGGCGCCGCTTCGAGCTGGCGCTGGGCGACCGCGTGCCGGGCCAGCGGGAGTATCGCGACTGGCTGCTGCAGGCGAACGTCAAACGCTATTGCGCCACGCGCACCGCCTTGATGGCGCACCGCGATTTCCTGCGCCGCAGTTATGCACTGGTGGCGGCGCTGGAAGCCGATTGCGCGCTGGCCCGCCACTTGCAAGGAGCGGAAGTGTACTGCTGGGCGGAACCTGCCGCTGCGTTGACGTTGTCGGGCGTCGTGCATCCGCTGCTGGCGCAGCCGGCGCCGCTGGACTTCGCGCCGGGGCGGGAGGGCGAGGGCGCCTTCATCTCGGGTCAGAACGGCGTCGGCAAGAGCACGCTGCTGCGCACCGTCGGCATCAACCTGATCGCTGCGCGCGCGCTCGGCTTCTGTTACGCGACGGCGGCGCGGGTGCCGTCGTGCCCGGTCTACGCCAGCATGCAAAGCGAGGACGCGATGGACAGCGGCGAGAGTTTATATATGGCGGAGCTGCGCCGCGCCCGCGAACTGCTGGCGCTGGCGGCGCAAGGCCCGGCCGTGTTCATCATCGACGAGATCTTCCGCGGCACCAATCACCTGGAGTCCGTGTCGGCCGCGACGGCCGTGCTGCACGAGCTGGCGCGGCGTCATCTGGTGATCGTCTCGTCGCACAATCTGGAGCTGGCGCCGCTGCTGCGGACGCAACTGGCGCCGTTCTGCGTGGAGGCTGTCGATGGCGCCGTGCGCGTGCGGCCGGGCGTGCTGGTCGAGACCAACGGCATCCGGCTGCTGGCCGGCAGCGGCTTCGATCCGGCCATCCAGCGCGATGCGGATATTGTGTTCGCGTGGCTCAGCAGGCATGCGCGCGGTGAGGATGCGGGGCCGGTGCCGGTGCTGGGAAGGAGCCCGGAGACAGTCGAGGCCGCGTGAGTCTCGGCGGCCTGATTGCCATGTTGACGCCTAATCGCGTTGCCGAGAAAAACCCGGGACAGCCACCCATTTTCAAGCAACATTTCCTCGAAATAGGTGGCTGTCCCCGGTTTTTGGACGCCGGTAAAAATTCCGGGACTGTCCCGGATGAGTCTTACCGCTTGCGCGCAGGCTTCTTGGCGATGATCTCGCGGCAGTCGCCGCGCACGGTGGCGTTGTCGTAATCCGTCCAGCCGTAGCTGTCCACGTAGCGCGTGTGCTTTTTCCAGCCGCCGTTGACGAAGCTCCATTCGAGGCGGTCGTCGGGGTAGCGGATGTCGGCCACGTCGAGCAGCGTATGGAACATGTTTTCCGTGGCGAGGCGCGCCTTGCGGTGGCGCTGCAGCTCCCTGACTTTCTTCGGATAGCGTTCCTGGTACTGGTCGGAGTACCACATGAAGGCGGGCACGCGGAATTCGTACTGCGTGTTGTGGCCGTGGAAGGCAATGCGGCAGCTGCCGTCGTACAGCGTCTGGCCGTGGTCGGCCACGTACAGCAGGGCGGCCGGGCGCTGCGCCGCTTTCAGCTGACCGATCACCTGGGACAGGAACCAGTCGCTGTACAGGATCGAATTGTCGTAACTGTTGTTCAGTTGCGGCTTGATGGCGAGATCCGTGTAGACGGGCTTGTCGACGCCGAACAGCGACGGCTGCCATTTGTCGAACGCCTTCGGGTGACGCTGGCTGTAGTTCCAGTGGCTGCCCAGCGAATGCAGCACGATCAGCTTTTTCGCCGATTTGTCGGCCAGCGCCAGGCGCAGCGGCTCGAACAGCACTTCGTCGTAATTGGAGCTGTTGGTGAAGCCGCCCAGGTTGGTGAACTGCACCACGTCCGCTTCGCGCGCAAACACGGAAACGGGCGTATCGAATTTGCCGAACGAGATCTGGTTGGACAGCCACCACGTCCTGAAGCCCGCTTCTTTATAGGCGGTGATGAACGATTTCTCATTGAAACCGTCCTCGAGGCTTTCGCGCGCCGGCTTGCGGGAAATGATGACGGGCACCGACAGCCGCGTGGCGGACACGGACGTGATGACGTCCGCCAGCGGCACCAGGTTCGGTTCCTGGGCCAGCAGCGGATTGGTGGCGCGCTCGTAGCCGAACAGGCTCCAGCGGTCGCGCCGCGACGACTCACCCAGCACCATGACGACCACTTCCGGCGTATCGTCCGGGCGGTCCTGGCGCGCGCCGAAGCGGAAATTGCGGCTTGTCTCGTTCAGCGCGGCCAGATAGCGCCGCTCCCGGTAGAAATCATAGCCGCGCGCCACCAGCCCGAACGGCCAGGAGTTGATGAAGGCATCGAAGCGCGCCGGCGGCTGGGCCCAGCGCGGCAGTGCCGGCAGGTGCAGGCCTGTACGCCGGGCGCCCTGGGCCGCGCTGGCCGACGCGCTGGCCGAGGTGCTGGCCGACCCGCCGACGTTGCCGAATTCCCATCCGTAGGCGGCCAGGGCGGCAAACACGGCAAGCAGGCCCAGCGCGATCAGGCGCGACGGGCCCGTCCAGTCCAGGTCCGGGCTCTGGCGCGCCGCGCGGAACGCCGCCACCCACCACGCGGCCACAAGCGCCATGACGAGCAACATCGTCCACACTTTCTGGCCCAGGAACTCCATCGCCTCCATCGGACTGGTTTCGGCGAGGATGCCCAGGTGGTGCGTGGAGATCCCCTGGCCATAAAAGACGAGCAGGTAGATCTCCGTCGGCAGTGCCATGAACGCAGGGATCAGCAGCCAGTGGAACCAGGCAGGACGGCTGAACAGGGCCCATACTGCCGTCCAGGCAACGATCTCGATGCCGAGGATGGGCCAGGCGGCCGGCACGGGCTTACCGAGCAGGAACGGGATATACGGAACGCCGGACAGGGCCAGATAGCTCAGCAGGACGAACAGTGGGGCAGGGCGCAGCAGCGGTCGCATAGTGACGATGGTAAGAAAGTGCCTGCCATTATCAATGCTTTTCCGGCAGACAGGCAGCACTTCACCGTCTCTCCACCGGGGTCAGGTCCGACATTCGGACATTGGCCCACGCTATGGCTGAGTTTGTGTCCGAATGTCGGACCTGACCCCGCAGCGCGTGACCCCGCAGCGCGCGACTGGCTCGAGCGACCATAGCCGGGCTCGTGTCCGAATGTCGGACCTGACCCCGCCGTGGACGACCCCGCCGTGGGCCTCGGCGCCACGAAGTTCTTGCCTAATTTATTTGCAAACTGGTTGACTGGGCCATGAACGACGTTTATACTCGCGAGTTCTCATTTTAGTCTGCGCGTGGTATACGCAGCTTCAGCACGCATCTCAGCCGCTCCAGTGTGGGTGGCTTTCGGCGCCTCCGGGACCGATGGTGCAGCGGTGAGACTAGGTTTTAGCCCCGGGGCGGCGTGTTGTCGGGCCCGGGATGTCAACAGCAGTAATTTTGTTGGATTTAGAACGATGCCAACCATCAATCAATTGATTCGCAACCCACGTACCGCACTGGTCGTGAAGAGCAAATCGCCGGCACTTGAAAACTGCCCGCAAAAGCGTGGCGTGTGCACCCGCGTGTACACCACCACTCCTAAGAAGCCTAACTCGGCTCTGCGTAAAGTCGCCAAAGTGCGTCTGACCAACGGTTTCGAAGTCATTTCGTACATCGGCGGTGAAGGCCACAACCTGCAGGAACACAGCGTGGTTCTGCTGCGCGGCGGTCGTGTCAAAGACTTGCCAGGTGTTCGTTACCACATGGTTCGCGGCTCGCTGGATACCCAGGGCGTCAAAGACCGTAAGCAGGCTCGCTCGAAGTACGGTGCGAAGCGCGCTAAAGCAGCCAAGAAGTAATTCTTGCAATTTAATTGAGTTGAGGCGGTCGCGAGGCCGAGTAAGTGGAAGGTCATGATGACCTCCGCGAGTGTCACAGAGGCACTCAACTGAAGACAGGAAGGAAATAGAAATGCCACGTCGTCGTGAAGTACCCAAGCGCGAAATTCTGCCGGATCCAAAGTTCGGCAACACCGAAGTCGCCAAATTCGTCAACGTTCTGATGCTGTCGGGCAAGAAGTCCGTCGCTGAAAACATCATCTACGGTGCATTCGACCATATCCAGCAAAAGTCCGGCAAGGACCCACTGGAAGTGTTCGCAGCAGCGATCAACAACGCCAAGCCGATGGTGGAAGTCAAGTCCCGCCGCGTCGGTGGCGCGAACTACCAGGTGCCGGTTGAAGTGCGTCCAGTGCGCCGCCTGGCCCTGTCGATGCGCTGGCTGCGTGAAGCTGCCAACAAGCGCAGCGAAAAATCCATGCCACAACGCCTCGGCGGTGAGCTGATGGAAGCTGCGGAAGGCCGCGGCGGCGCGATGAAGCGTCGTGACGAGGTGCACCGTATGGCAGAAGCTAACAAGGCGTTCTCGCACTTCCGCTTCTAAAAATTCCGGCCGGAATCTCCGGCCTTATCTGTTGTTCAAGCCGGGCACATTTTTGGTTGAAAAAATGCTGCTCGGTTTTGTCCATTAAAAGATTTAGGATTAATTATGGCCCGCAAGACCCCCATTGAGCGCTACCGCAACATCGGTATCTCCGCTCACATCGACGCAGGTAAGACGACGACGACCGAGCGCGTGCTGTTCTACACCGGCGTGAACCACAAGATTGGTGAAGTCCACGACGGCGCAGCCACCATGGACTGGATGGAGCAGGAACAAGAGCGCGGCATCACGATCACCTCCGCGGCGACAACCTGCTTCTGGAAAGGCATGGCCAACAACTTCCCAGAACACCACATCAACATCATCGACACGCCGGGCCACGTTGACTTCACGATCGAAGTGGAACGTTCGATGCGCGTGCTGGACGGTGCTTGCATGGTCTACTGCGCAGTGGGCGGCGTGCAGCCACAGTCGGAAACCGTGTGGCGTCAGGCTAACAAGTACAAAGTGCCACGTCTGGCCTTCGTGAACAAGATGGACCGTACCGGTGCCAACTTCTTCAAGGTCTACGAGCAGATGCGTGCTCGCCTGAAGGCCAACCCTGTCCTGATCCAGATCCCGATCGGCGCCGAAGACAACTTCAAGGGCGTGATCGACCTGGTCAAGATGAAGGCCATCATCTGGGACGACGCGTCCCAGGGCATGAAGTTCGACTACGTGGACATCCCGGCCGAGCTGGCCGATTCCGCTGCCGAGTGGCGCGAGAAGATGGTCGAAGCCGCTGCTGAAGCGAACGAAGACCTGATGAACAAGTACCTGGAAGAAGGCGACCTGACGGAAGCCGAGATCAAGAAAGCGCTGCGCGATCGCACCATCGCTTCCGAGATCGTGCCGATGATGTGCGGTACCGCGTTCAAGAACAAGGGCGTGCAGGCCATGCTGGATGCCGTCATCGAATACCTGCCGTCGCCAGTGGATATTCCGCCAGTCAACGGTACGGACGAAGACGAACAACCGGCCTCCCGCCGCGCAGCCGACGACGAGAAATTCTCGGCGCTGGCGTTCAAGATCATGACCGACCCGTTCGTCGGCCAGCTGGCGTTCTTCCGCGTGTACTCGGGTTCCGTGAACTCGGGCGACACCGTGCTGAACTCGGTCAAGAACCGTAAGGAACGTCTGGGCCGTATTCTGCAGATGCACGCCAACCAGCGTGAAGAGATCAAGGAAGTGCGCGCTGGCGACATCGCCGCTGCCGTGGGCCTGAAAGACGTGACGACCGGCGAAACGCTGTGCGACCCGTCGTCGATGATCATTCTGGAACGCATGGTCTTCCCTGAGCCGGTGATTCAGCAGGCCGTCGAGCCGAAGACCAAGTCCGACCAGGAAAAAATGGGTCTGGCGCTGAACCGCCTGGCACAGGAAGATCCATCGTTCCGCGTCAAGACCGACGAAGAATCGGGCCAGACCATCATCGGTGGTATGGGCGAGCTGCACCTGGAAATTATCGTTGACCGCATGAAGCGCGAATTCGGCGTGGAAGCAACCGTCGGCAAGCCACAGGTTGCCTACCGCGAAACGATCCGCAAGGCCGTCACCGACGTCGAAGGCAAGTTCGTCAAGCAGTCCGGTGGTCGCGGTCAGTACGGCCACGCCGTCCTGACGATCGAGCCGCAGGAACCAGGCAAGGGCTTCGAGTTCGTCGACGCCATCAAGGGCGGTGTGATTCCTCGCGAATACATCCCTGCGGTGGAAAAAGGCGTGCGCGAAACGCTGAACAGCGGCGTGCTGGCTGGCTATCCGGTCGTTGACGTCAAAGTCACCGTCACCTTCGGTTCGTACCACGACGTTGACTCGAACGAAAACGCGTTCCGTATGGCCGGTTCGATGGCATTCAAGGATGGCTGCCGTAAAGCATCCCCAGTCATCCTGGAACCAATGATGGCTGTTGAAGTCGAAACGCCGGAAGACTACGCTGGTAACGTGATGGGCGACCTGTCGTCCCGCCGCGGTATGGTGCAGGGCATGGACGAAATCCCGGGCGGCGGCGGCAAGATCATCAAGGCCGAAGTACCGCTGTCGGAAATGTTCGGTTACTCGACCTCGCTGCGTTCCGCAACGCAGGGTCGTGCAACGTACACGATGGAATTCAAGCACTATTCCGAAGCGCCTAAGCACGTGATCGACGCGATCGTCACCGCCAAGGCCAAGTAATAATCTGTAGCAAAGGGACCTCGGTCCCTTACCGGCCTGGGGCAATCCTCCAGGCCGGGCAACCTTAAATCAAAGTACTAAGGAAGAATAAAATGGCAAAAGGTAAGTTTGAGCGCACTAAGCCGCACGTCAACGTCGGCACCATCGGTCACGTCGACCACGGCAAGACCACGCTGACCGCAGCAATCGCAACCGTCCTGTCGAAGAAATTCGGCGGCGAAGCGAAAGCCTACGACCAGATCGACGCTGCTCCAGAAGAAAAAGCACG
>Ga0308166_1000817_pt1 | contig 37341 bp, 31 predicted proteins | sample PhyCR2_2_FD_202137 | JGI IMG/M metagenome (GOLD analysis project Ga0308166, IMG submission 202137) | Phyllosphere microbial communities from UC Gill Tract Community Farm, Albany, California, United States - DLSLCC.R2 | ecosystem: Host-associated > Plants > Phyllosphere > Unclassified | place...
CAATCTCTCCCACGGGCTCATAGGCACTAGGGTTAGGGGGAGCTCACCGGCTATCTCCCGATGATCAGTCGGGGATCTTCTCCGCTAAGGCGGAGAAGATCAAGACATAAGGGTTGGGGTGAGGGGTCATCAATAGAAATGCGACAGCACCAGCAGCGACAGCGAAACGTTGATCGCTCCGCCGATGCGCGTTGCGATCTGGGCAAAGGGCATCAGTGACATCCGGTTGCCCGCCGTCAGTATCGCAACGTCACCGGTTCCGCCTTGTCCACTCTGGCAGCAGGAAACGATGGCCACGTCGATCGGATGCATACCAATCTTCTTGCCAACCAGGAAACCGGTGGCCACCAGCGTGCTTACCGTGGCCACGATCACAATCAGGTTCTGTACGGTGAAGGCATCCACCAGCTCTTGCCACGGCGTAATAGCAACCCCTACGGCAAACAGGATCGGATAGGTCACGGCGGTGCGGAAGAATTTATACACCACCTGCGATCCTTGCTGAATACGTGGCGAAACGCCGTGTGCCAGCTTCACCGCCACCGCGGTAAACAGCATCCCTACCGGGGCCGGCAAGCCGATCAGCCGGTGTAACAACATGCCCACCATATACAGCAGGATAGCCAGCAGCGCGCCACAGGCGATAGTGGCAACATCCACGTTACCGCTCAGTTTCTCGGTTGCCTCGACCTCGCTATCACCCTGCTTGCTCGGCATCAGGCTGCCTTCGCCGGTAAGGTGCGGATAGCGTTTCCCCACTTGGTTCAGCAGGCCAGCAATCACGATCGCCGTCAGGCTGCCCAACATCACGATCGGCAGGATACGCCCCAAGGCTACGCCCTGCTCCATATGCAAAATGGCGGCATAGCCCATCGACAATGGGATCGCCCCTTCCCCCACGCCACCGGCCATGATCGGCAGGATCAGGAAGAAGAAGATCTGGAACGGATCCAGGCCCAACGCCATACCCACCGCCATCCCGACCAGCATACCGGCAACCTCACCGCACAACATCGGCACAAAGATACGCAGGAAGCCCTGGATCAGCACCTGGCGGTTCATGCTCATAATGCTGCCGACGATGATGCAGCAGATGTAGAGATAAAGAATATTGGTCGACTTGTAGAATTTGGTGGTGGATTCAACCACCACGTCCGGCAGCAAACCATAGTGCACCAGTGCGGAAGGTATAAAGGTGGCGCAGATGGCGGCAGCCCCCATTTTCCCCACCAGCGGCAGACGCTTGCCAAACTCACCGCAGGCAAAGCCGAAGAACGCCAGCGTCGCCACCATCACCACGATATCGCTGGGTAATTTCCCTGCCAGGCAATCGAGCAGGATCAGCACTCCTGCCAGCACGAAGAAGGGCAGCGGTATAATTCCTATTTTGTAATTATCCAGAATATGCCACCACTTTTCGCGCAGCGGAATATCGGCAGTTTTATCTTTGGTAACGAGGTAGGAATCATCGGTTGTGCTCATAATCTGGCCTCTTATTGTTTGTTCGGCCATCATAGAGAAACGCTTGGAGTCACCGCTGTGATTTTGTTCAAAATAAACAAGGGTTTTTAATGGGGATTATGGTTTCTATGGTGTTAATACGATTTATGTAAAATAACCTGTGGAGTTAATGGGTTTAATAATAGGTTTGTTTTCATTCCTCCTTACAATAAAGCCGTGCCGCTGCTCACAACTTGATCTTGGGCAATATTACTTCAAGGGCGACTCATGATAGGGTAGTCACCCAAACGGACACCAGGACTCGCGGCAAACCATGCACATCAAACTCTCTTTTCATATCAAGCTGTTCCTGTGCCTGGTCGCCTTTTCCTGCGTGTTGCTGACGCTGATCGGGGTTTACACTTACTACAAACTGGATGCGCAGTTGCACCGGGATCTGGGTGCCCGCGCCCAAGTGCAGGCACGTGAGATTGCGCTGATCCCCTCCCTGGTCACCGCAGTTGAAAATAACGACACGCAATATATCGCTACACTGATGAAAAAAATCCGCGCCAGCAGCGATGCCAGCTATATTGTGATCGGCGATAGCCATACCATTCACCTTTACCATTCCGAACACGCCGACCGTTTGGGCACCCCCATGGTGGGGGGCGATAATAAAGAAGTGCTGGAAGGCAAAAGCATTATCTCGATCCGCAATGGGGGGATCGGTATTTCATTACGCAGCAAGGCACCGATTGTGGATGACAATAACCGGGTGATCGGTATTGTTTCCGTCGGGTATCTTAAATCCCATATCGACAGTTTAAATGCCCATACGCTGACCCAGATCGTGGCCTCGATCGTTTTGCTATTGATGGCACTGTTTATCTTTTCCTGGCTATTATCGAAAAACCTGAAACGCCAGATGTTTTCATTAGAGCCGAAAGAGATCGCGCTGCTGGTGCGTCAGCAAAAAGCCCTGCTGGAAGCTATCTATGAAGGGGTGATCGCCATAGATCCGCAACTGCGCATCATCACCATTAACCACGCCGCGCGTGAGCTGCTGGACCTGCGCCAACCGGCCAATAATCTGTTGGGCCAGCATATCGGTGAGATCATCCAGTCGCAGCCCGATTTCTTTGCCGCTACGCAGCTGGGGCACGACACCCATGACGAGGTGTGCCGTTTCAACCATGTGCGAGTCATTGCCAGCCGGGTGCGGATCATGCAGGAAGATGAGCTACAGGGTTGGGTGATCAGCTTTCGCGACAAGAACGACATCAACACCCTCAGCAGCCAGCTTAGCCAGGTAAAACGCTATGCTGACAACCTGCGCATCATGCGCCACGAACAGCTGAACTGGACGGCCACGCTCGCTGGCTTGCTGCATATGCAACGTTATGACGAAGCCGTCCGCTATGTGGAGGCCCAGTCGGAAGGTGCGCAGGAGATCCTCGATTTCATTTCCCAGCGCTTCAGCTCCGCCGCCTTGTGTGGCCTGCTGTTGGGCAAATACTCCAGCGCACGGGAAAAAGGCATTGAACTCCGCTTCGACCCCGCCTGCCAGCTGCGCCAAATCCCCGCCGCGCTGAATGAAACCGAGCTGATGTCGATTATTGGCAACCTGTTGGATAATGCGTTCGATGCTACGCTGCGTTGCGCAGCGCCGCACGAAGCGGTAGAACTCTATATCAATGACAGCAGCAACGAGCTGGTGATCGAAGTGGCCGATCGCGGCACCGGGATTGCACCGCAGGTTCGTGATACGCTGTTTGAACAAGGCGTGACAACCAAAGATAAGGGCGACCACGGTATCGGCCTGCACCTGGTGGCCAGCCACGTCGCTCAGGCACATGGCAGCATCGAAGTGTCGGACAACGATCCGCACGGCGCCATTTTCTCGCTGTTTATCCCCAAAGCTTAAGCACCCGGATCCGACCTATGCAACCTGAGACACTGGACGTTCTGATCGTGGAAGACGAGCCGCAACTGGCCACGCTACACGCCGAATTTCTTGAGAAACATTTCAACCTGCGGGTGGTGGCCTATGCCGCGACTCTGGCGGAAGCCAGAGCAAAAGTGAATGCTCACCAGCCCCGGTTGATCCTGCTGGACAACTTTCTGCCGGACGGCCAGGGGATTGCGCTAATGGAAGAAGCCGCGGTGAAAAAGCCCGGCTGCTCGGTGATTTTTATCACCGCCGCCAGCGATATGAATACCTGTAGCCAGGCGATCCGCAACGGGGCCTTCGACTACATCATCAAACCGGTATCCTATAAGCGGCTGCGCAATTCGCTGGAACGCTTTATGCAGTTTGTGCAGACCCAACGCACCTTCAAGGTCATCGACCAGAGCAGCGTTGATGCGCTATATAACCTGCAGTCCAAGCAGTTTTCCAACGAACCCAGCGCCAAAGGGATTGAAACCATTACTCTGGAGTTGGTGCAGGCGTTGTTCAACGATCGGCCAGAGGTAGCCCATGCGGTGGAAGACGTGGTTGCACACGCCGGCATTAGCAAAACCACCGCACGCCGCTATCTGGAATACTGCGTAGCAACCCAGTTTGTGCACGTTGAAATGCTCTACGGCAATATCGGTCATCCTCGTCGTCTATACCGCAAGGCTTAGGCTGACATCTGCCTGTCATATTGCGGGGTTATGCTGATTCACAGATATCCCCTTCGATATCGGCATCAATGTTACATTCAGCTCTTTTTACCCGGCCAAGACTTGGCCGGGTTTTTTATTGGTGTGGCTTAAAAGGTATACCGCAACCCTACGCGGATACGATACTGCTCCTTATTATAATCGTTCCAGCGGTCCAACCATTGCAGCTCCAGATAGGGCATCCAATGGGTATCGATTTTATAGCTGAACTTATTGGTGATCTCCCAATGGTGACTCTTGCCATTCTTACTGTGGAAATCGTTAACCCGGATAAAGTAATGTGGCTCGAAGGTATAATTTAACTCATCGCTGAGCTTAAAGTTCCAGTAGTTGGCAATTTCATGGGTATCATTACGTGCTGGGTTGCCGTTAAAATCGATGGAATCGTAGTTATTATGGTTATAGCGATAACGCACGGTCAGGTTGAAAAACGGCAGGAATTTATAGTTGTTGTCCAGATAGATAGCACCGCCAGAACCCGCACTACTCGAGTTGACCAGGCCACCAGGAGACACCGTCCATTTATCCGTTGGCCGGAACAGAGGATACCAACCCTCCAGCTCGTTATAGCTGTGCTTAAGCTGATCAAACTTGCCAATGTTATAGGCGTTGGTGGCCATCACACCGGCTCCACCATCAAAATTATAGCCGCCGCGCAGGATGATTTCGTTTAATTCAGAGGCGGTATTATAAGCCTCTCGAGTTTCCAGATAGGCACGCCCGGCCTGAGCGCTGGCTGAGGCAAACAACGCCGCCACCAGCAGTATCGTCTTGGTTTTATTGCTGCCAGAACCCCAGAAAGTAGACATGGTTAAATTTCCTTGTGACATTGTTCCTGATAAAAGCCTGCAGAAATCCCGCCGTCATGCCGTTAGGCATGACAGCTGTGCGTTATTATTGGTAATGCTGTGGCTTAGACTTCTTTGATTATTGCCGTATTGATTGCCGGATGAGGCTCGGCCTGTTGGTCGCGGTTTCCTTTTTTGTGATTAATCTCGGTGATGATTTGCATAAATAGCTGCTCATTCAACTTATAGAAAAACCCCATCATGACGGCGGCAACCATCGCCAATACGCAGGGATAAATAAAGATTAACTCGCGCAGGCCTTTCAGCACCGAGGCAGACTGCTCAACATTCGGTATGTAGCCGATCTGCGTCAGCATAATGCCCGGTAACAATCCGGCTAGCGCGGCGGAGATCTTGCGTGAAAAGGTATAGCCGGTATACACCGAGCCTTCCGCGCGGATGCCGGTTTTCCATTCGCCGTAATCAACGGTATCGGGCACCAGCGCCCAGTTCAGGCTGTTGACGAAGGCCGTGCCGAAGAAGGCCATACAGGAGAACGCTACGAAAGAGAGCGAGCTGTCGCCCCAGGCGTAGTTACACAGATCTCCCAGGCACCACAGCAACAGGCCACCCAGGTAGACCCGCTTTTTACCAAAACGCTTCACTGCCGCTGGCACCATCAGCACGCCAATCAAAATGCAGCCCATGCTGAAAAAGCCCATATAGGACAGCAAATGGATATCGTGCAATACGTATTGGGTGTAATAGACCTGGATCGCCAGCTTGATATTAAACGCTGCCAGCGTACACAGGTTTGCAATGCACAGCACCAGCAATGGCGGGTTCTGGAAAATGGCGCGGAAGGATTTGAAGATGCCAGGTTTATGATGCGCCGGTACCACATCAACATAGCGCTCTTTGACCCCGGCATGGCACCACCACATGCAAAACACACCACAGGTCGCAAACACCACCGCGGCAACCAGATAGCCTATCTCCGGGCGTGAAGTGAACAACATCTGGATCGGGACAAAGCCCACGGTGCATAACAGCAGCCCCAGCGTTGCACCTCCCTGCCGCCAAGCGGCAAGGTGCGCACGCTCCTGCGGGTTTTTGGTGATGGCTGGCACCATCGCCCCATAGGAGCAGTTCATCAGGCTGTAGAACAGGCCGAACAGCATAAACAGTACGGTGGCCAGGACGGTTTTGGTATTCAGGCTGAACTCGCTATTGAGGAAGTTGGCCACGGCCAGCAAGGCTACTGGCAGCGAGGCATAGAAGATAAACGGCCTGAACTTGCCCTTGGCACCGATATTACGCCGGGAATCCAGCAGCACGCCGGTCAGCATATCGGTGAAGGCGGTGAAGAATTTGGCGATCAAGAAGATCACGCCGCCGTAGATGGCGGGTAATCCCAGAATATCGGTATAGAACTTCAGCAAATACAGGGTACCGATACACAGCATCAGGTTGGAACCGAAGTCCCCCATGCCGTAGGCGAACTTTTCGCGCAGCGGCAACCGCAGCGTAACGGGATCTTGGTAGGATAAAGAGTTGGCCATCTGACGGGTCCTTATTATTGTCTTACACCCTGCGTCTTTCTGGTTGCAGGGGCGAATACATTCGCCCCGATTAACACCTGGCCGCTTATAGCGCCGGGCTTACCACCCGCTTGCGCGCTTCCAGCTCACCGACGATCTTGAGGTAGTTCTTCTCCGTCAGGTGATAGAACAGCCCCATGGTCAATGCGGTCAGCACGGCCAGGCCACAGGGATAGAGGAAGATTAACTGCCGCAAGCCTTCCAGCGTGCCAGGCCCCTGCGCCACGTTGGGAACATAGCCGATATAGGCCAGCATCACGCCAGGGAAGAACCCCGCCAGCCCTTGGGAAACCTTGCGAAAGAAGGTAAAGCCGGTATAAACCGTGCCTTCCGAACGTACGCCGGTTTTCCACTCACCGTATTCCACGGTGTCCGATACCAGCGCCCAGTTGAGGCTGTTGACGAAGGCCGTCCCGAAGAACGCCAGACAGGAGAACAACACAAACAGCGTGGAGGTATTGCCCCACATATAGTTCATGGCATCGCCCAGGATCCACAGCGACAGGCCGCCCAGATAGACGTTTTTCTTGCCAAAGCGTTTCACCACCGCCGGGACCAGCAGCACCCCTAGCAGAATGCAGCCCATGCTGAAGAAACCCATATAGGACAGCAGGGTGATATCGTTGAGGACGTATTGGGTGTAGTAGATCTGGATCGCCAGCTTGATGTTAAAGCCCGCCAGCGTGCACAGGTTGGCCACGCACAGCACGAACAGCGGTTTGTTACCGGCGATCGCCTTGAAGGACTGCAACAGACCCGGCTTGGGTGCACCCGGTTTCGGGATCTCGACATAACGCTCTTTGACGCCGGAATAGCACCACCACATGCACAGCATGCCGACGAAGGCGAAGATAGCCGCCCCCACTAGATAACCCACCTGTGGGCGCCCGTCAAACAGCGACAGGATCGGCACAAACGCTACGGTACACAACAACAAACCCACCGTCGCCCCGCCCTGCCGCCAGGCAGCCAGTTGCGCCCGTTCCTGCGGGTTTTTGGTCATCGCAGGCACCATCGCGCCGTAGGAGCAGTTCATCATGCTGAAGAACAGCCCGAACGCCATAAAGATCAGCGTGGCGATCACCGTTTTAATGGTGACATCCAACGAAGCGCCCACGCCGATAAAATTGGCCACCACCAGCAACGCCACCGGCATTGAGGCATAAAGAATAAACGGCCGGAACTTGCCTTTGGGGCCAATATTGCGCCGGGAATCGAGCATCAGCCCGGTCCCCATGTCGGTAAAGGCGGTAAAAAAACGCGAGATAAGAAAGATCAGCCCGCCCCACGCGGCGGGGATCCCCAACACGTCGGTATAGAATTTCAGCAGATACAGCGTGCCGACACACAACAGTAGGTTGGAACCGACATCGCCCATGCCATAGGCGAATTTCTCGCGCAGGGGCAATATCAGCTTCACCGGATCCTGGTTAGCTTCACTCATGGTGATTCTCCTTAGAAAACACCTATTCCCAGAGATAGCCGCCCTTGCCGGTTGGGCTACGGGCGGCTGACAGTTGGTGATTACAGCGTGCGTAGCGAGGCAAACAGCTCCGCCCATTCGCTATCCGCCCGATAGAACACCGGCGGTTGGCCCATTGGTGCTGCTATCGTCACCTCTGCCCCTCCGCTATGCCGCTCACCGGTCCACAGGTTGATCCAGCTATCCTGCGGCAGGTAGAGCGTCCAGTCGGTGCGCCCTTCTTCATGCACCGGGGCCACCAGCAGATCGCGGCCAAACAGGTATTGGTATTTCAGGCTGTAGGTGTGAGCATCGTCTTCATAATGCAGGAACAGCGGGCGCATCACCGGTAAGCCGGACTGCGCATTGAGCGCCACCGCCTGCTTGATGTACGGCTTGAGGGAGGTGAAGACCTGGCTCATGCGGGCAAACTGGCGGATGGTTTCCACATCATGATCGAACTGCCAGTTATCATCTGGGCGGTTACCTTCATGGGTACGCATCATCGGCGTGAAAGCGCAGAACTCGCACCAGCGCATCAGCAGTTCTTTACTGCGTTTCATCTCAAACAGCGTGGTGTAACCGCCGATATCGCTGTGGTGCAGACCGTGGCCGGTCATCGCCAGCGACAGTGCCGCCGGGATCACCGAAGCCAGGCCGTCGTCCAGGCTCCAGTCCACGTTCTGATCGCCCGCCCACATCATCACCGAATACTTCTGGCTGCCGGTGTAGCCCGCGCGCATAAAGAACAGGATCTCGCCCAGCTTGCCGCATTCTTCCAGCGCGTCGTAGTTGCACTTGGCCCACAGCGCCGGCCAGGCGTTATGCATGATTTCCGCATCGATGCCGTTATGCAAAACGGTATCGGTCGGCAGATATTCGCCAAAGTCCGCCATCCAGCCGTCGAGGCCAAACTCGATCAGGTTCTTTTTGATGACGTTCTTGTACCAGTCATAAGCTTCAGGCTTGGTGAGATCGACTACGCCAGCATAGAACTCGCCAAATTCGACCTGGTAGTCTTTGCCGTCGTAATCCTTGGTCAGATAGCCTTTTTCTGCCGCCTCGGCATACAGCTCTTTCTCGATGGCCACGTAAGGGTTGATGTACCCCAGAAAATGTACCCCCTCCTTCTTCCACTGCGGGATGCGCTTATCCAGTTCCGGGTACAGCTCGCTGTCCCAGCGCCAGTTCCACATCAGGCGTTTGCCAAAAGAGGTGATCCGCCGTCCTTCCCAGTCCTGCGCCCAGATCCCGCTAACCTTGACACCGTGCTCGCGCATCACGTCCAGCTTCTGTTGGCAGACCTCGGTGCCGCCCTGAATGCCCAGGATGACGCCGTCATACACCCAGTCCGGCAGTTCCGGCTGGCGGCCAAGCAACGCGGTCAGCTTTTCCAACAGGCTGATGTAGCTGTCGGCGCAGTCAAAGCGCAACACCGCCTGATCCTGCCAGATCGCCAGTTCATGGAACTCTGGGGCAGAAAAATCGAAGTTCATGTAGCAGCTGTTTTCTACGTGGCAGTAATATTTCTGGCTACTGACAAACGTCGGCTGCGGGAAGAAGGTCCAGTAGTAATCACCACCGGCGTTTTCCTGGCAGTCTGCCTGCCAGGTAACGTAGGTCTGCTTGTTACGCCCAACCCCCTGCTCGCTGGTCCATAACGGGAAAGGTTTGCCGCGCAGGTCGAAATAGGAAAACTGTTCGCCGCAGCCATAAACGTGATCTTGCTGCTGGGCAGCCAGGCGCAACCACATGCGGTTGTTCTGCTCGTCGCTGTTGCGCAGCTGCATTTCCAACCGCCCTTGCGCATCGGTAGTGATTGCCAGCGTGCACTGGGCCACATCGCCCCGGCTAAAGCGGATCAGCCAGCCTTTGCCCTGCGGGACGATCTGGGTTTCGGTCAGCGCCAGTTTTTCACTGAGCTGGTCTTTGATGCTGAAGTTGCCGCGGAACATCTCGATATCCGCCTTGCCGCGCCCAATCCACAGGCACGGAGCCGCAGCCGTGTGTTGTATCAGCACACGCTGCTGAAAGGTCAACGTAAATCCACCTGCGTGTTGCGTGAGTTCCAAGCCTTGCTGAGAAACCATGATCCATTCTCCAAAAGGTTAAATACCGTATTTTTCCAAGCGTTGGTCGCCCGCTCAGGTCAGTTCAATCACGTCCAAACCAAGCAGACCGGCCACTTTGCGCAGCAGCGGGCGGTGCTCGCCGTAAACCAGCGAGGTGTGGTGCTCCATACCCGCCGCAATCAGGCGCTGGCGGTAAGTGTCTGCATCCACATCCAGGCGCGCCGTCCCGGCTGTGCCGGAAAACGCCAGCGGAGCCTTGATCATTTCGCCACCGGCCAGCATCAGGCGCAGCTTGCCCTCACCCTGAGTGATGCGGCATAGCGTGATGCGCCCCGGTTTGAGAGCAAACTCAGACAGCAGAGGAAGCTTGCGGTTGGAGTGGATGGTGGCCTGCACCGGGCCATCGCGATCGGCCATTTCGATCGGTGCCTGCCCGCAGTGCCAGAACACCACGCTGTTATCCTGCGGATCAATATCCACCAGGTCGGTATTGAACGCCGCATTGCCAGAGGCCCACTGCGCCATCAGCGAAGAGAGCACGCCAAACATGTCGGCTTCACAGCCACACGGCACTTTATCTTCGTTCATCAACGCCAACGCCCCGCAGGCAGCGCAGCCGTAATCGGTAAAGAAATCCGGCCAACAGCGCACGGCAATGCCGGTGTAACCTTCACGCTGAGCTTTTTCACGCAGGGCAGAGTAAACCTTGAGCGTTTTGCGGGTGGCCGTTTGATCCATCTCTGCCAGGTTAGGGAAATCCTTGGCACGGCGCGCATAAGGCGCATCGGCCACGCTGTCCGGCAGCGCCTTCACCTCTTCAATAAATTCCAGCACCGGCTGGCGAGTCACCTCAACGCCAAAGTGCTGCGTCAGTTGCTGCTGGTTGTAGTTACAGGCGTCAAAACCCAGCGGGTGTTCACCAATCACCATCACCTTGGCCTGTTTGAAGCGCTTAACGATCGCCGCGGCCTGCGCCAACTGCTGTAATTCGTTAATCACCCGGCTGTCGTCCGGCAGGCCGTGCAGCGTTTGCACGTTGATGGCTTCACGGCTCAGGGCATGGCAAGCCAGATTCACCCCGCAGAAAGAGTTCAGACGCAAACGGCCACCGGTACGGGCCTCCGGGAATGACCACATCGCAGTGGGCACCGGGAAATCTCGCACCACTTCGGTGGTGAGGGAGGCATCGGTAAAGGTCACTTGCAGGATCAGTAGCAGATCGAGATCGGCCTGTTTGAGTGCGGGCAGTATTTGCAGAGCCGATTCGGCATCAAACTGTAATACCGGTTCCCCCACCAGCTCGATATCCATCCCGCTCAGCGCCTGCCAGGCTTGCGCCAGCATCTCTTGCGCGTAGGGCACATCGAAGGTCGCGCGGCCAAGCGCCAACACGCCCACTTTTGCTCTATTTTTCATCACATTGCTTCCAGTAATCGAATAAATCTATGCCACGGTGCTGAAACGGTGTTCAGTCTGGCTGTAATAGTTTTCCCCTGGGCGCAGCACCACGTTGCCAAAATGGGCGTGGTGAATGCTGTCTGGGAACGCCTGGGTTTCAAGGCAGATGCCGGAAAACGCCTGATAGCGATGGCCAGCCTTGCCATTCCAGATCTTGTTGGAAAGCTTGAAGGCGTTATAAAACTGCACGCCCGGCAGCGAGGTGTGTACTTCCATCACTCGCCCGGTCTGCGGACAAATCAGGCTGGCGGCGGGATGCAAAGCACCATCGCCAGGTTTAAGCACGTAGTTCATATCAAAATCCTGCGCCGGGCGGTGCAGCATGGCGTCCCCAAGACGACGGGCGTTGCGGAAATCAAATGCCGTCCCGGCAACACGGCGGATTTCACCGGTGGGCAGCATGGTGGTTTCATCTACCGGCGTCATAAAGTCGGCGTCGATCTTGAGCTGCTGATCGTGGATCAGGTGCTGATGCCCGCGCAGGTTGTAGTGGCTGTGATTAACCAGGTTGACCAGCGTCGGCTTATCGGTCTGTGCCTCAAAGCTCAGCGTCATCACGTTGTCTTCCGTCAGGCCGATGCGGTGGCTAACCTGCAGATTGCCCGGATAGCCTTCCTCACCATCGATAGAGGTACGGCTGAAAATAATGCCGTCGCCGTCTTCCTGTGCCTGCCAGACATATTTGTCAAAACCCCGACGTCCGCCGTGCAAGTGTTGTCCGGTAGGAAGCTCGTTGGTGGCCAGAATAGATTCCTGACCGTCGATGCTGAAACGGCCACCAGCGATACGGTTGGCGCAGCGCCCGGCAATCGCACCGAAGAACGGATGCCCGGCCTGATAAGCCGCCAAATTGTCGAACCCCATCACGACATCTTCCGCTTGCCCATGGCGATCCGGCACCCAAAGCTGAGTAATGATGCAGCCGTAATCGGTCACACACAGCCGCATCCCGTTGGCATTGGTCAGCGTGAAAAGGGAAACGGCCTGCCCTTGATGTTCGCCAAAATGCTGGCGTTGAATGGTTGTCATAATCTGTGCCCTATGGTGAGCGCGGCAGCTTGCCGCGCAACGGATGCTTAAAACTGAGCGGCTTTACCCTGGCTGCCAAACAGTCTGATTTTTTCGGCGACCTTGGCCTGCATCACATCACGGCCATGTCCGAGCGACACCGCCAAGACAAACTCGTGCGGATCCTTGTCGAGCACTTCAGCCATGCCCTGGGTGAAAGCCTGCCGCAGTTCGGTGTCCACGTTCACCTTGGCGACGCCCAGTGAAACCGCCTTGCGGATCTGATCGTCTGGTACGCCAGAGCCACCGTGCAGCACAATCGGTTTTTTGACGATCTCGCGGATCTCTTGCAGGCGTTCGAACGCCAGCTTGGGCTCCTGTTTGTACAGGCCGTGAGCGGTGCCGATGGACACTGCCAGATAATCCACCGTGGTCGATTGAGCAAACTGCAGCGCTTCGTCACTGCTGGTGATCAGGGCGTCTTTTTCGTCGACCGAAATATCATCCTCGGTGCCGCCGATCTTGCCGATCTCACCCTCGACCCCAATGTTCAGCGCGTGGGCCACATCCGCCACGGCACGGGTGATCCGTACGTTTTCGTCAAATGACAGGTGAGAGCCGTCAAACATGACCGACTGGAACCCGGCCTGTACCGCCTGCATGGTCTGTTCGAAGCTGCGGCTGTGATCCAGGTGGATGCACACCGGCACCGTGATATCGTGCATAAACGCATCGATCATCGCCTTCATGGGCTCCAGACCCATCACGCTAATCACTTTCTGCCCCACCTGGATCATGATCGGGGCCTGCTCCTGTTCGGCTGCCAGCAAAATGGCGCGAATGGTTTCGGCGTTGTGTGCGCTGAACGCGCCGATGGCATAGCCGTTTTCCCATGCATGTTGGATCATGGTGTTACCAGATAAATAAGGCATTTCTTCTCCCCTCTGCGCGCTGCATAGCAACCGCAATTACGTTAAGTGTTACGCGTGATCCGCTCTGCCCGAAGCAGCCCGAACCTGTTCCAAAATGGCACTCCAATCCTGACGCCCACGCCCGCTGGCCCGCGCCTGGCTGTAAACCTCGCGTGAGGCTGCGCCCATCGGCATGGCAACGTGCAACTGATTGGCCACATCCAACGCAATGCCCAGATCCTTGTGCGCCAGATCGATCATGAACGCCGGGCTGAGATCGCCCTTCAGCACCTTGTTTGGCCAAGTGGTGGTGAAATGCCCCTTGCCTGCCGGTGTGCCGCTCATCACTTGCAGCGCAACGTCAAACGACAGCCCCAGCGCCTCGCACAGCACCGCAGCTTCGGCAGACAGCGCGTTGAGCGCGATGCTCATGTAGTTGTTGATCAGCTTCACGCGGATCCCCATGCCCGGACCACCGGCGTTGATCAGCTCCGAGCCCATCGCCATCAGCACTGGCGTCGCACGCTCCACCTGCTCGGCAGTCCCACCGGCCAGGATCAGCAACGTGCCAGCCTGAGCATGGTCTGAAGTCCGCCCGACCGGGGCATCCATCAGGCTAAAACCCTGAGCCTGCATCTGGGCAATCAGCCGATCCGTTTGCATTGGGTGGATGGTGGACATATCCATCACCAATGCCGCAGGCGATAAGGTGCAGCACACCCCCTCGGCACCAAATAGCACCTCATGTACCAGTTCGCCGTTAGGCAACATGGTGATGACGAACTCCGCGTCCTGTACCGCCTGCGCCGGGCTGGTTGCCGCCTTGGCCCCCTGAGCAACCAAGGTGCTGACCGCCGCCGGGCTGATATCAAAAACGTTCAGCCGGTGCCCCTGCTTAATCAGGTTGCTGGCCATCGGCGCGCCCATTTGCCCTAGCCCGATAAATGCGATCTGTGCCATGGTTCTCTCCTGTTGGTTACCTGTGTCATGTCTGTGTCATCTCATCAGCCACAAACCAGACCGTTTTTGTCTGTTTTTGATCGTATTTGTAATTTATGGTCAAAAAATTGACAGCCGTCACTCTTTTAACATTTGAGTGAATTAAAATGGTGGCAGCGTGATCGGTAGCCACTTTTTGCTGAAAACCGTTCGCTTACACAGTTCAACATCCAGGGATCCAGACCATGACTCGAATCGCATGCGTAGGCATTGCAGTGCAAGACCGCCTGTATTACGTAGAGAAACTGCCTGAAGGCGGGGGGAAATATGTTGCCAACGACTACCGCGAAATTGGCGGAGGCCCAGCGGCAACGGCTGCGGTAGCCGCAGCCAGATTGGGCGCAGAGGTAGATTTCATTGGCCGGGTCGGGGACGATGCCACCGGGCAAACCCTGTTGGCCGAGTTAGGCAGCTATGGCGTCAATGTCAGACATGCCCGCCGTTGCCCACAGGCGCGCTCATCGCAATCGGCTGTGCTGGTGGATGCCCAGGGAGAACGCATGATCATCAACCATCCCAGCCCAGACTTACCCGAGGATGCCGAATGGCTGCATGACATCGACTTTAGCAAGTACGATGTGGTGTTGGCGGACGTGCGTTGGCATCAGGGCGCGCTGACTGCCTTCACCTTGGCCCGGCGCGCAGGTGTCACTACCCTGTTGGACGCCGATGTCACACCGCAGGATATCCGCCCGCTGGTTGCTTTGGCCGACCATGCCGCCTTCTCCGAGCCGGGTTTACTGCGGATGACAGGAAAAACGGATATCGAGCAGGGATTGCGTGCAGCAAAAAATGACAAAAACGGACAAGTTTATGTCACTCAGGGTAAACATGGCTGTTTCTGGCTGGAAAACGCTCAACTGAAACATCAGCCAGGCTTTTCGGTTGAGGTGGTGGATACCACGGGGGCTGGCGACGTTTTCCACGGTGCGCTGGCGGTAGCCCTGGGTTCACAACCCGATATAGCTCAGGCGGTGCGTTACGCCAATGCAGTTGCCGCATTGAAGTGTACCCGTCCTGGCGGGCGCGCGGGCATCCCCAATTGTGATCAAACTGACTCTTTCCTGGCCAGTTTTGTATAATATGGTTGGCCGATGACAATATTAAGGGAGTGGAGCATGAGTCTGACTGAACTTACCGGCAACCCACGCCACGATCAGCTGATCCAGTTGATCGCCAAGCGCGGCTATATGAACATCGACGAGCTGGCGCAATTGCTGGAAGTGTCAACGCAGACGGTCAGGCGCGATATCCGCAAACTGAGCGAGCAGGGGCTGATTAGCCGCCATCATGGCGGGGCAGGCCGTGCCTCTAGTGTGGTCAACACGGCCTTTGAGCAACGGGAACTCTCTTACACGCAAGAGAAGATAGCCATTGCGGAAGCCATTGCCGATTATATTCCCGATCGTTCCACCATTTTTATCACCATCGGCACCACCGTTGAGCATGTTGCCCGGGCGCTGATGAACCACAGCCATCTGCGCATCATTACCAACAGCCTGCGGGTGGCGCATATCCTGTATAAAAACACCGAGTTCGAAGTGATGGTGCCGGGCGGTACGCTGCGCCCCAATAACGGCGGTATCATCGGCCCCAGCGCCGTAAGCTTTGTGGAAGGCTTTCGCGCCGACTATCTGATCACCAGCGTAGGGGCAATCGAAGCCAACGGCGATCTGTTGGAATTTGACGTGAATGAGTCCAGCGTGGTGAAAGCGATGATGGCACACTCACGTCATATTCTGCTGGCTGCGGACCACACCAAGTTCCATGCTTCGGCGGCAGTAGAAATCGGCAATACCCGACAGGCGACCGCGTTATTTACCGACCTACCTCCCCCCTCAGCAATGGGATCGGTGTTACAGCAGCAGCAAGTGGAACTGGTCGTTATTCCCACCAGCAGCGACGAACCCACGCTCTGATCCACGGTGGTAAATCTGCTGATTTTCCTGCCGTTCCTCAATGCACGCAGAACTTTACCATGCGTGCATTAATTACCCGTTTGACACTGCCAATATTCCCTGCCAATAGTTGCCATAGTCACCAATATATCCTGCCATTACCCATTGCTCATTACGGTTAAATAACCGCGTAAAAACCGGGTAATTATACCCAATCATCAAACCGGGTATCACCAGAAAAATCCTGCGATATGAACATTGAGGGTTGTCTCAGAATGTCAGTGTGTTAGGGTATAGGGCACTCTTATTTTCTATTAGGACAATTTTAGCGTTTGATAATAAACCAAAGGAAACAGCGAATTGCATGGCAATTAAACTAGAAGTTAAAAATTTATATAAGATATTTGGTGAGCACCCGGAACGCGCATTTAAGCTGATAGACAAAGGTTTGACGAAAGACCAGCTGCTGGAAAAAACGGGGTTATCACTGGGCGTCAAGAACGCCTCTCTGGCCATTGAAGAAGGCGAGATATTTGTCATCATGGGGCTTTCCGGTTCCGGTAAATCCACCCTGGTACGCCTTCTCAATCGTCTGATAGAACCCACCCGCGGTGAGGTGCTGATTGACGGCGAGGATATATCCAAAATATCCGATGCTGCGCTACGCACCGTGCGGCGTAATAAGATCAGCATGGTGTTCCAGTCATTCGCTTTAATGCCGCATATGAACGTATTAAATAATACCGCCTTCGGCATGGAATTAGCGGGTATTCCTTTACAGGAACGCCAGGAAAAAGCGCTGGACGCTTTGCGTCAGGTTGGGCTGGAAAATTATGCCAATGCCTATCCCGATGAACTGTCCGGTGGTATGCGCCAGCGTGTCGGCTTAGCCCGCGCCATGGCTAACGATCCGGATATATTGTTAATGGATGAAGCCTTCTCTGCGCTGGACCCATTAATTCGTGCCGAGATGCAGGATGAGCTCGTCAAATTACAGGCGAAACATCAGCGCACCATCGTCTTTATTTCCCACGATCTGGATGAAGCGATGCGTATTGGCGATCGCATTGCCATTATGCAAGGCGGCGAAGTGATCCAGGTGGGGACCCCGGATGAAATATTAAATAATCCGGCCAACGATTATGTGCGCACCTTCTTCCGCGGCGTCGATATCAGCCACGTTTTCAGTGCCAAAGATATCGCCAAACGTCGCCCGGTGACCCTGATCCGTAAGACCCCCGGTTTTGGTCCGCGCTCTGCGTTGCAGATCCTGCGTGATGAAGACCGTGACTATGGCTACGTGCTTGAACGCGGCCAGAAATTTATCGGCGTGGTATCGATAGACTCTCTCAAGCAGGCGCTGGCGGCCAATCAAACGCTGGACGACGCCTTGCTGGATGCCCCACTGCCCGTTCCGGCGGATATGCCGCTGAGCGAACTGATCTCACTGGTCGCACAGGCTCCTTGCGCCGTGCCGGTGGTCGGGGAAGACAACAACTATATCGGTATCATTTCCAAAGGCATGCTGCTGCAGGCTTTAGATAAAGAGGGCCCTACGAATGAGTGATTATCAGGATCCATGGGCAACAGCTGCCACATCCCCTAACGACGCCCCGGCAACTCAGGCTGCTACCAGCAGCGATCCCTGGTCAACCGGCGCACCGGCAGACAGCGTACCCCATGATGCCGCTAATCAGGCCGCATCGGGCGCTGACTGGCTTAACAGCGCCCCAGTGGAGCCCGAGCACTTTAGCCTGCTGGATCCGTTCCACAAGGCTTGGGTGCCGTTTGACAGCTGGGTCACCCACGCCATTGATTGGCTGGTACTGCACTTCCGTCCGCTGTTCCAGGGTATTCGCGTGCCGGTAGATTTCATCCTCAGCGGTTTCCAGCAGTTTTTGCTGGGTATGCCTGCTCCAGTCGCCATTTTGCTGTTCTCGCTGATCGCCTGGCAGATATCCAGCCTCGGCATGGGAGCCGCCACGCTGCTGTCGTTAGTCGCCATCGGCGCTATCGGGGCCTGGTCACAGGCGATGGTCACGCTGGCGCTGGTGCTCACCGCCCTGTTCTTCTGCATCCTGATCGGCCTGCCGTTGGGCATATGGTTGGCACGCAGCAAACATGCCGCCAAGGTGATCCGGCCACTGCTTGATGCCATGCAGACCACACCGGCCTTCGTCTATCTGGTGCCGATCGTCATGTTGTTCGGTATTGGTAACGTGCCAGGGGTAGTGGTAACAATCATCTTCGCCCTGCCGCCCATCGTACGTCTGACGATCCTGGGCATCAAACAGGTGCCGGAAGATCTGATCGAAGCCGCCGAATCCTTCGGCTCCAGCCCGCGCCAGCTGCTGTTTAAAGTGCAGCTGCCGCTGGCCATGCCAACCATCATGGCCGGGGTTAACCAAACGCTGATGCTGGCGCTGTCGATGGTGGTTATCGCCTCGATGATCGCCGTAGGCGGTCTGGGCCAGATGGTGCTGCGTGGCATCGGCCGCCTGGATATGGGGCTGGCCGCCGTAGGTGGCGTCGGTATCGTTATTCTTGCCATTATTCTCGATCGTCTCACCCAGTCGCTGGGGCGCGATCGCCGCAGTAAAGGGCTAGGCCGCTGGTATACCCACGGCCCAATCGGGTTGATCGCTCGCCCGTTTATCAAAAAAGCCTGATCGTTCTACCCGCCAGCGGCTTACTGCCCTGGCGGGCTATCTCCAAACAACATCAATAACAGAGGAAAAACTATGCGCACTACAGGGATCTGGGCAATAGCCCTTACCACACTGCTTGGTTCACAGGTTGCTTCCGCTGCTGATTTGCCAGGAAAAGGTATTTCGGTACAACCGATACAGAGCACCATCTCCGAGGAGACCTTCCAAACGCTGCTGGTCAGCAAGGCATTGGAAAAACTCGGTTATGACGTGAAAGAGCCGCGTGAGGTGGACTACAACGTGGCCTACACTTCCATCGCCGCTGGGGATGCCACTTTTCTGGCGGTGAACTGGGATCAGTTACACGCCGATCAGTATCAGGCCGCCGGGGGCGATAAAAAATTCTATCGTGAAGGGGCTTACGTCAGCGGTGCCGCTCAGGGCTACCTGATCGACAAAAAAACCGCCGAGAAGTATCACATTACCAACGTTGAGCAACTAAAAGATCCGAAAATTGCCAAGCTGTTTGATACCAACGGTGACGGCAAGGCCGACTTGACCGGCTGTACCCCGGGCTGGGGCTGTGAAACGGTGATTAATCACCATATCGACGCCTATGGCTTGGGCAAAACCGTGGAGCATAATCAGGGCAACTACGCCGCCATGATCTCCGATACCATCACCCGCTTCAAAGAAGGCAAGCCGGTGCTGTATTACACCTGGACGCCGTACTGGGTCAGCGATGTGATGGTGCCAGGGCGTGACGTTGTCTGGTTACAGGTGCCGTTCTCTTCCCTGCCGGGCGAGCTGAAAGATGTGGATACCAAGCTGCCGAACGGGGCCAACTATGGCTTCCCGGTCAACAACATGCATATTGCCGCCAATAAGCAGTGGGCGCAGGCCAACCCTGCCGCCGCCAAGCTGTTTGCCATCATGAAACTGCCGATTGCCGACGTCAACGCGCAGAACCTGCGGATGCATGCAGGCCAGTCCTCCGAGGCTGATATCCAAAACCATGTCAATGGCTGGATCAAGGCTCACCAAGCCACGTTTGACGGCTGGGTGAAAACCGCCGCTGAAGCCGCCAAGTCATAATAGCCCCATGGGCGCGGCATAGACGCTGCGCCCTCATTCCGGCAACATCATCTCGGTAAACTGTAAAAATCGTTCGGCCGTCTTCGACAGAGGTGAGTTCCACACGCAATACACCTGACGACGTGGACCATCGACGATCGGAATAGCCACCAGCGAACTCAAACGCTGGGCGGTGGAAATCGGCACTATTCCCGCCGCCAAACCTCGCCGTACCAGATTCTCCAACCATTCGATATGGTCGATCTCAAAGCTCACATGGCGTTTGATCCCTGCCGCCTGGAAGGCCCGGTCGGTCTGCCGCCGTGCCCCGGTTCCGCTATAGAAATCCACCAGCGGCACTTCTGATAGCGTTTGCAGATTGATACGTTGATACCCCGCCAGAGCATGTTCTGCGGCCACCAACGCCACCAGCGGCTCATCGGTCAACTGGCGATGCGACTCTGGCAGCATGTCTTTATCGCCCGGCCAGATGCCAACAAATGCCACATCGGTCTTCTGCTGGCGAATATCTTCCAGCAACACCTCGCTAATGCCAACGTACAGCCGGATATTCACCGCCGGATGATGACGGTGGAATTCCCCCAGCTTTTCGGTGAGGTCAATCGCGTTGACGGTTGAAATAGTGCCAATCGTCAGCGTACCGGATACCGTACCAGCGGCCGCCACCACTTCCTCTACCAACGTCTGCTTGGCGGCCAACAACCGCTGCGCCGGTTGAATGAAAGCCCGGCCAGCGGTGGTCAGCTCAACGCGACGCGAAGTGCGCTCAAACAGCGTACAACCGAGTTCTTCTTCCAGCTTGGCGACCTGATGACTCAGGGCAGACTGCACCGTATGGCAGCGCTGTGCAGCACGGGTAAAGCTCTGCTCCTCGGCCACCGCCAGGGCATAACGGATCTGTTTTAGATTCATGCTATCTATCGCGAAATGAGATGGATCAGATGAAAATTATACATTGGTTTAACATTCTATTCTGCCTGATACTTCGATCACAGATTTCCATTATTGAAGACCTATGAACCAAGCAACCGAACACCCGGGGCTTAGCCCTGCACTGACGCTGTTAATCGCGATGGCCACCGGCCTGGCGGTTGCCAGCAACTACTACGCCCAGCCGCTGCTGGAAACCATCGCACAAAACTTTAATCTCTCGGTTAACCAGGCCGGATTTATCGTCACCGCTGCCCAGCTAGGCTATGCGGTTGGCCTGCTGTTTCTGGTGCCGTTGGGCGATATGTTTGAGCGCCGCGGGCTGATCGTCTTTATGACGCTGTTAGCCGCCGGGGGCATGCTGATCACCGCATCCTCCAGCACCCTATCGATGATGATCCTCGGAACGGCCCTTACCGGCTTGTTCTCCGTCGTGGCCCAGCTTTTAGTGCCACTCGCCGCCACCTTGGCGCACCCGGCAAAACGCGGTAAAACCGTCGGTGTGATCATGAGCGGCCTGCTGCTCGGCATTCTGCTGGCACGTACCGTCGCCGGTGCTTTAGCGGCCCTCGGCGGCTGGCGGACCATCTACTGGGTGGCCAGCGTGTTGATGATCCTGATGGCCCTGCTGCTGTGGCGCGCCTTGCCACGCTATAAGCTGCATTCCGGCCTGAACTACCCGCAGTTGCTGAAATCCATCTTTTCCCTGTTCTGCTTCACCCCGTTGCTGCGTACCCGCGCGATCATTGGCGCTTTGTCGTTCGCCAACTTCAGCGTGCTATGGACCTCAATGGCTTTCCTGCTGGCTTCCCCACCGTTCAGCTATTCCGAAGGCGTAATTGGGCTATTTGGTCTAGTGGGTGCTGCTGGCGCCTTGGCTGCCTCACGTGCCGGTCATCTGGCCGATAAGGGCAAAGCAGGGCTAACCACCAGCGTCGGATTGGTGCTGTTGCTGCTGTCCTGGATCCCGATTGCGTTGGCCCCGTACTCTCTCTGGGCGCTGATTATCGGCATTCTGGTGCTGGATCTGGCGGTACAGGGGGTGCATGTCACCAACCAAAGCGTGATTTATCGCATCATGCCGGAGGCGCGTAATCGCCTGACCGCCGGTTACATGACCAGCTATTTTATCGGGGGTGCCGTGGGTTCAGTACTTTCCGCCGCCGCTTATCAACATGCTGGTTGGAACGGCGTAGCGGCGATTGGTGGCGTATTATGCGTACTGAATCTGCTGACCTGGTGGCGTGGCAAGCGCTATGACCCGCAGGGTCCGGCCACTATCTAGTTAGCAAGAAAATAATAACCCAGGAAATTTATTAGGCCGCAGGGTGTGAAAATTACTTACACTCTGGTAATATTGTCGCGGTAAATTATTGGCGACCTATGCACCCTGCGCCCCGGACCACCATGAACGACCTTACTCAGGTAAGTTTTCTTTCTATCCCCTCCGCAGGATGCCGTAGTGCCCCGCCCAGTGACTTAAACAAACCTTACCTATCTCAGCCTGCGGAACGGCAGAATTTGTGCCTTCAATCACAAGACCTTAGAGTCTGTGGCGTTAAGCATTTACAAACAACTTACAAATGACACGAATTGCTAAATTATTCCCCTGGCTGAAGATTTACATTATTAATCACTATCGTTACTATACCGAACGAAATTAATGAGGCACTAAATTATGGAAAGCTCGTTTACCCCCATAGAGCAAATGCTGAATTTCCGCGCCAAACGTCAGAAAGACTTCCCATACCAGGAAATCCTGCTGACCCGCCTGTGCATGCATATGCAAGGCAAGCTGTTGGAAAATCGCAATAAAATGCTGAAAGCACAGGGAATCAACGAAACCTTGTTTATGGCTCTCATTACGCTGGATGCGCAGGAAAACCACAGTATTCAGCCTTCTGAGCTAAGCTCGGCCCTGGGTTCGTCACGCACCAATGCCACCCGCATTGCCGATGAACTAGAGAAACGCGGTTGGATTGAGCGCCGGGAAAGCGATCACGATCGCCGCTGCCTGCATCTGCATATGACCCAGGCTGGGGAAGCGTTTCTCGAACAATTGCTGCCACCGCAGCATAAATGTCTGCACTTTCTGTGGTCTACGCTGAACGACGAGGAGCAGCAGCAGCTTGAAACGCTGACGCGCAAATTGTTGACCCGTTTGGATCAGATGGAAGTTTCAGAACAGTTATCCCAATAATTCCTGTTCAGGTAATCATTTTATGCGATCCCCGTTAAACTGGAGATTCACCCCGCTGTTCGCCGTTCTGTTGCTCGCGGGGTGCGCATCTACCGATAATATTGCCCCGCAATCCAAGATGATGGATCCGCAACAGCTGCAGCTTGCCCAGCCGAAAGTCAGCTCGCTTGCCATCAGCCCGCAATGGTGGCGCACGCTTAACGATCCCCAGCTTGATAGCCTGATGACCCAGACGCTGCAAAACTCGCCTTCGCTGCAACAGGCGGGCGCTCGCGTGCGTGAAGCCCAAAGCGTGGCAGGTGAAGCCAGTGCCGCCAACGGCCCCAACCTGGATCTGAATGCCAGCATCAACCGTCAGCGTGTGGCGCAAAACACCAACCTGGGCTTTGGCTATCCGCCCAACCCGGTGTATGAGTCCTCTAACTCCTTGGGCCTGAATCTGGCCTATGAGTTTGACTGGTGGGGCAAATATCGCAATCAGGTCAATGCGGCAAAAGCGCAGATCGACGCAGCCCGTGCCGAGCAGGCACAGGCCGCTCTGACGCTGACCAGTTCGGTAGCTTCAGCCTATTACCAGTTACAGGCGAATTACGCGCTGGAGAATGTGCTGCAACAAGAGGTGGATAACAATCAACGCCTGGCAGACCTGCGCCAAAAGCAATATAAAGCCGGGATCTACGGCGTGGAAATCCCGCAACAGACCCAGGCACAAGCAGACAGTGCCAAGCAGCAGATCATCCAGCTGCAGTCACAGATTGAACAACTCAAACACCAGTTGGCCGCCCTGGCCGGTCTTGGCCCGAATGCGATGCAGTCTCTGCATCCGGTGGCCATGCCAAGCGAAGAACAGTTAGCCCCCAAAGGCGAACTCACCGCAGAGTTACTGGGTAAACGCCCGGACATCGTGGCACAGCGCCAACTGGTAGAGTCCTATAACCAACGGGTCAGTGCGGCACGCAAAGAGTTTTACCCTAGCCTATCGATCTCGGCCTTTGCTGGCTTGACCACCACCAACGTCGGCGGCACCAGCCCGAATCTGTTTGAGGCCGCCAGCCAGGCGTGGGGCGTGGTTCCAGCCATTTCCCTGCCAATCTTCCATGCCGGTGCGCTACGCAGCAAGCTGGGTGAAGAGTCTGCACTCTACGATCAGTCGGTGGGTTCCTATAACCAAACGCTCGTCAATGCGTTACAGGAAACGGCCGACGCCATCACCATTCAACAGAGCAGTAGCAAGCAGCTGCTGCAGGCAACCTCTGCCTCCCAATCCATGCAGGATGTGTACCGGGTCGCCAGCGCCAAATACCAGGCAGGAATTATTGGGCGTGATGAACTGTTGACCAGCCAGACGCAGCTATTACAGCAGCAACAGGCACAACTGAATGCCAGCAGCAACTTGATGCAGGCGAAGATAGCATTGGTACGCGCGTTGGGGGGTGGCTACCAGGCCCCGGCGGCAGCGGAACCTAAAGCATAATTTTAGAGCGTGGAGAATACCATGAGTGCAAGTGCGGAAACTCAAACCCCGCAGCAACCGGCTGGCAAAAAACGGCAGCGTAAATTCTGGCTGCTGCTGTTGACGTTTATTTTTGTGATTATTGGGGTGGCCTATTTAGTTTATTGGTTCCTGGTGCTGCGTCATCACCAAGAAACCGACGATGCCTACGTGGCCGGTAATCAGGTGCAGATCATGGCACAGGTCTCCGGTAGCGTGAACAGCGTGACCTTTGATAACACCGACTTTGTCCGCAAAGGCGATGTGCTGTTAACGCTGGATCCTACCGACGCCGAACAGGCGTTTGAACGGGCCAAAACCGCGCTGGCCAACAGCGTGCGCCAAACGCATCAGTTGGTGATCAACGGTAAGCAGTATCAGGCTAACATTGCGCTGCGCAAATCCGAGCTGAGCAAGGTAGAAAACGATCTCAAGCGTCGTATCGTGCTGGGCAACGCCGATGCCATTGGCCGCGAAGAGCTGCAACATGCGCGTGACGCAGTAGACAATGCCAAAGCGGCACTGGAAGTCGCAGTGCAGCAATATAATGCCAATCAGGCGATGGTGCTGAATACCCCGTTGGATAAACAGCCCGCCGTGCTGCAAGCCGCCGCACAGATGCGCGACGCCTGGATGGCGCTGCAGCGTACCCGCATCGTCAGCCCAATCACCGGCTTCGTTTCACGCCGTAGCGTTCAGGTGGGGGCACAGATCTCCCCTGGGACGCCTCTGATGGCCATAGTGGCACCGGACCATGTCTGGGTGGACGCCAACTTTAAAGAAACGCAGATCGCCAATATGCGTATCGGCCAAGAGGCTACCGTGGTAAGTGACCTGTACGGCAGCGACGTGGTGTTCAAAGGCAAGGTCGTGGGTATCGATATGGGTACCGGCAGCGCGTTCTCACTGTTGCCTGCACAGAACGCGACCGGCAACTGGATCAAAGTGGTACAGCGTTTACCCGTGCGTATCGAACTGGATGCGCAACAGGTTGCTGAGCATCCTCTGCGTATCGGTCTTTCTACGCTGGTCAAAGTCGACACCACCAATCTGGACGGCCTGGTGCTCTCCGATACGGTACGCCAAAAACCGCTGTTTGAAACCAACGCGCTGACGCTGGATCTGGCGCCGGTGAATCAGATGATCGCCGATGTGATCCATGCAAACGCCGGTTAAGCGAGCGGGAGGCTACCTTGGCACAGAAACCGCTTGAAGGTGCCCAGCTCGCCTGGATGACGGTCGCGCTCGCCATGGCGACCTTTATGCAGGTGCTGGACTCCACCATTGCCAACGTGGCGATACCGACCATCTCGGGTAACCTCGGGTCTTCCAACTCGCAGGGCACCTGGGTGATCACCTCGTTTGGGGTGGCCAACGCCATCTCCATTCCGATCACCGGCTGGTTGGCGAAACGCGTGGGTGAAGTTCGCCTGTTCCTGTGGTCCACGGCGCTGTTCGCCCTGGCCTCCTGGCTGTGCGGTATCTCTAACAGTCTGGGCATGCTGATCTTCTTCCGCGTGATCCAGGGCATCGTCGCCGGGCCGCTGATCCCGTTGTCGCAGAGCTTGTTGCTGAATAACTATCCCCCCGCCAAGCGTTCGATGGCCCTGGCGCTATGGTCAATGACCGTGATCGTCGCGCCGATTTTCGGGCCGATCCTGGGCGGCTATATCAGCGATAACTATCACTGGGGCTGGATCTTCTTCATCAACATTCCGATTGGGCTGTTTGTGATCCTGGTCGCGATGTCGACGTTGAAAGGCAGGGAAACCAAAACCGAGATCAAACCGATCGATACCGTCGGGCTGGTACTGCTGGTGGTTGGCATCGGTGCGCTGCAGATCATGCTCGATCAGGGCAAGGAGCTGGACTGGTTCAACTCGACCGAGATCATTGTCCTGACCGTCGTGGCCGTGGTGGCGTTGGTGTTCCTGGTGGTATGGGAGCTCACGGACGATCACCCGGTGGTGGATTTGTCGCTGTTCAAATCGCGCAACTTTACCATCGGCTGTCTGTGTATCAGCCTGGCCTACATGCTGTATTTCGGGGCGATCGTGCTGTTGCCACAGTTGCTACAGGAGGTATATGGCTACACCGCCACCTGGGCCGGCTTGGCGTCTGCGCCGATCGGGCTGCTGCCGGTGATCTTGTCACCGATTATCGGCCGCTTCGGTCATCGGCTGGATATGCGCCGTTTGGTCACCTTCAGCTTCATCATGTATGCCGTGTGCTTCTACTGGCGCGCCTACACGTTTGAGCCGGGGATGGATTTTGGCGCTTCCGCCTGGCCGCAGTTCTTCCAGGGCTTTGCGATTGCCTGCTTCTTTATGCCGCTGACGACCATTACCCTGTCTGGGTTGCCGCCGGATCGCATAGCGGCAGCATCGAGCCTGTCGAACTTTACCCGTACCTTGGCGGGCTCTATCGGCACCTCGATCACCACTACGCTGTGGACCAGCCGGGAGGCGATGCATCACTCGCAACTGAGCGAGTTTGTGAATCCGTTTAACCCGCAGTCGCAGGAGATGTACAGCAAGCTGGAGCAGCTCGGCATGAGCAAGCAGCAGGCTTCGGCGTATATCGCCAACGAGATCACCGCGCAGGGGCTGATCATCTCGGCCAACGAGATATTCTGGCTTTCGGCGGGGGTGTTCCTGATATTGCTGGCGCTGGTCTGGTTCGCCAAACCACCGTTCAGTTCCGGGGGTGGCGGGGGCGGAGCCCACTGACCTAGTTATTCCCATGGACTCCAGTGGGGATGGCTAAGTCTCTTGCGGATCTTCTGTAATATGGGGCGGTTCAACGATGGACTGCCCCATAAAATTGGATAAATGTTACTCGGTTTATAAAAGCCATAGCAGCGTTGCCAGAGTCCCAACTACCGTAAAAACATAGGCTGTATTAGCCGCAACTTGACCTGACGGTTTAACGGCTAAATCTTACTGTCGGCTAAGAGTGAGAGACGGAAGCAGGTCACGGCGATGCTACAAAGTCAAGGCTCTGAGGTGGTCACTGACTCTGCGAAACTATGTGGTCTGGTAACTGAGGCCATTGTCCGAAGCGGAAATTACAGCGTGCGTGTTGTATGAGAGCAGATCTCATCGCAGGAACGTTGCTACAGAATCTGATTTATCCAACAAAGTTGTTCTAATTGCGAAATGCCCCCGTTGAAGTTATTGATGAACCCGCTGTAGCTGAAAGTATACCTTCGTAGCTCTTGCTATTTTTTAGTTTTTTATTACTGAGTTAATGTACACAACCTAAATATACCTCACCAAATGTTTCCATGGCCAGCTCATTTAAGTTAGATGATAAATTCCTCGACAAAATCAGGCCTTTATTAATAGTTCTAAAAGTCGCAAACTCAGGCATTTCATCCCCTTGAGGTTCATGTTCTCTTAGCATAGACAGACGTAGAGTTGTAAAAAGTTCAAACCCTAAAGGGGCTTCTATTGGGGGTTCATATCCACAATCGGAACCGTATGTTAAAATTTTAGCTTTTCCACTAATTGCTTCCCTAAATCGAATGCCGCAAAAAGATGCAACTAAATCAGCAAGTTGTATTCCATGATCTTTTTGGGATGAGCATATTGAGATACTTACTTTTTCTGAGCAAAAATTGCGAGCCTCAGTGGAATTTATGATTCCTTCATCGAAGTAAAAGCTACAGCTATTTGTGTGGAGGTTAGCTACCAATATACTTAATAAAAAAGAGATGTCGTCATGTGACTTATGACGAAGTTCACTTGGCATAATAAAACACCCCCATTGACAATATGTATTTAAATATGAAATAAAATCACTTCGCAATTCCCTTCGGACAGGCGACTCGTCCATCCTTGCACATGAATGATGCTCATCTATCGAGTATTTTGAAAGTATGTTGCCAACGTCAGTTTGGGGGTTATTTTTGCAAATCACATAACCCATGATCATGAATCCGAATTTCTCATGTACTGACTCGTCAATGTAAATATTCAAACTATCTTCCTTTGTTATTATTAGCTCGCACTCAAAAAAATATATAATTTAAAGATTTACTCTTACCCTATGACATCACTTTTTTTGTCATTTGTCCAGATTGTAGACATGCAGGCTCATTTTGACCTGCTCCGCGTTAATTAGCTTATTGTGATTTGAGGTACGTCAGCTTATGGCACAAAGCTGACTATCACAAGGTTTCGAGCTTAAATGCACTCATTTTATTCCGATCCCTCTCGTTGTTATTTTGCCCAATCTTCCAGTATCAGACCTGTTACCCGCTCAAACTCTCGCGTGTTATTGGTCACCAGAATCGCACCAGCTGCAATGGCATGGCCAGCGATGGCTGTGTCATTGGGACCGATAGGCGTGCCAGCCGCAGCAAGCGCAGCCTTAATGTTTGTTGTCGCGTCAACCGCAGCCCGATCCCAAGCCAGCACCGCATCAAGGCGGCTGCAAAAGGCATCAACCAATCGGACATGGCGCGGTGAGGCCTTTTTGCCAATCGCCCCGAAACGCATCTCGGCATAAGTAATAGCCGACACCACGATGCGGTGATTACGCAGCACCGTCTGCTCTAACCGTCTGATCACGGCCTCTGGCTGTTCGCGCATGATAAAAGAGCAGATATTGGTGTCCAGCATGTAGGTTTTATTCATAGTTCAAAACGTCCCTCGTCGCTGACAATCCCCTCGCGTTCCATCATAAAGTCCGCGTCGGCTTTTTCCTCTTGCAGGAACGACCCCCAAGTGGGGCGAATAGGGCGTAAAATGATGCTGTCGCCTTCACGGATAATTTCCAGCTCACTGACGCCGTCAAAGTCCATATCACGGGGCAAACGGATAGCACGGTTATTGCCGTTTTTAAACACCGATACAATTCTCATAGTGACCCTTTCTGAAGTTACTTGTACATGTAGACCCTATACAGAGAAGCCGATAGCACGGCGATTTTCTGTACGTATGTTGTACAGTATAAGGATATGGCTAGCATATGTATAGATGAATGCGAATGAGGAGAGATTTTTTTGAACAGAAGAGTAATCAGCCCGTTGTTTGTTCCGATTCAAATAGATCAAAGCCCTGACCTTACGGCCAGGGCTTTGTCTGCAATCGAATGGGCTTTTATGCCGCGTAACTAATTACGCCTGGTTCTGACGCCACCAATCGGCCAACAGAATACCGGTCGCTACCGAGACGTTCAGGCTTTCTACTTTGCCAGTCCCGCCGATAGACACGCTCATATCACCCTGTTGCCAAGCGCTGTCACTCAGGCCATCACGTTCCTGGCCCAACACCAGCACCATCTTGGTTGGCAGTTTAGCCTGCGCCAACGGCGTGCCTTTATGGCTGGAGGTGGTGACGATGGTGTAACCCGCTTTGCGGAACGTATCCAGCACGGATAGGAAGTCATCGGCATTGATTGCCTTGATGTGTTCCGCCCCGCCTTCAGCCGTACGCACCGCTGCACCAGATTCCAGCACCGCAGGATCCTGAAGCAATACGCCGTTCACGCCAAAGTGTGCACAAGAACGAACGATCGCACCCAGGTTGTGTGGGTTGCCCACTTCTTCCAGTGCCAGCACGCAATCTTTGGCCGGTGCATTCTGCAGGTAAGCCTGCGCATCCAGACCTTGACGCTTTTTAATCAGGAAGCACACGCCGCCGTGATGTTCGGTACCGGACGCTTTGGCCAGTTCCTCTTCATCCACCACATGGTAAGCCTTGCGGTTAGCCGCCATCCAACGCAGTGCCTCACGGAAACGTGGGGTGACGGATTGCACAAACCAGGCACGGACGATGGCATCTGGACGGCTGGCGAACAGGGCTTTACAGGCGTTTTCACCGTAAACACGGGTTTCTTCCGCACGTTGGCGGCGCAGCTGCTCAGGATCGATAAAGCTTTTGCCACTGATGCCACCATGATCGAACGCCGGTTCTTCTTGCGGAGCACGAGACACGGTTTTCCACGGTGATTCATAACCACCGCTGTCTTCGGTACGCGCCGGACGGCGAGGACGATCGCTTTCACTGCCGCTGCGACGGGGATCGGCACCCCGACGGTCACCACCGCGCGCCTTATCCTGACCGGCACGGCCAGAGCGTGCATTGTCAGCCGGGCGGCCTTTGCCGTCAGGTCGTTTATTCTTGTTACGGTTGTCGCCGCTATCGTCGTCACTACGGACGAACATCACTTTAACCTTACCGTTCTTGCCACTAAATGAATCGTTCATTGTCTTCTCCACCAACGCGCAGGGCGCGAAGATTACCTGATGTTGGTGCGCTAAGCCACCAACTTGCGCTAAAAGCTAGCATCTATCAAATTCATCGAACAAATCACTTGGTCGAATGCCACGCTTTTACCGATAATAAGCAACATTAAGGATACATATACGCGGCTAACATGCTGCGTCAGCCCCAGAGGTAACCATGAATACAGTTTGTGCAGCTTGTAATGCCACCAACCGCGTGCCGGAAGAACGTCTGGCGGACGGCGCTAAATGTGGCCGCTGCGGCCATGAATTGTTCGACGGTGAAGTGATTAACGCCACCGCCGCCACGTTGGACCAGCTCCTGCAAGACGACTTGCCGATCGTGGTCGATTTTTGGGCCCCGTGGTGTGGCCCGTGCCGCAGCTTCGCGCCGATCTTTGAAGACGTGGCACAGGAGCGTGCTGGCAAGGTGCGTTTCGTGAAGGTCAACACCGAAGCCGAACCCGAGTTGAGCGCCCGCTTCCGCATTCGCAGCATCCCTACCATCATGGTGTTCCGTGAAGGCAAGATGGTCGATATGCTCAACGGCGCGTTGCCGAAAGCGCCGTTCGATAACTGGCTTAACGAGCTAGTTTAACGCAAAAGCGCTTACTATGCCGCCAGTTGTTGTCGGCATAACATCGCCTAGATAGCCCGTGCGCCTCTCCCGCCGGGCTTTTTTCTGCGCTACAATGGCGGTTTTTCAGGATAGTTATGACTGACAACGCCGTACTTCGTCTGCGCCAAGACCGTTTAGACCGCGCCACCCGCCCGTTTCTGGCCAGAGGTAGCCGCGCCGTGCGCTGTCAGGGTTGTTTGCTACCGCAGCAAAACTGCCTGTGTGCCACCATCAAACCGCAGCAGGCCAACAGCCGCTTTTGCCTGATCATGTTCGGCGCAGAACCGTTGAAACCCAGCAACACCGGACGCCTGATCGCCGATATCCTGCCTGATACCCTGGCGTTTACCTGGTCGCGTACCGAAGTCGATCCGGGCCTGTTAGCAGCCATCAACGATCCTGCTCGTCAACCCTACGTGGTATTCCCTGCCTCTTATGCCGATGCGGATCGCCCGGTGGTTAGCAGCGTGCCCACCGGTGGCAAGCCGCCTTTATTTATCATGCTCGACGGTACCTGGTCGGAAGCGCGCAAGATGTTCCGTAAAAGCCCCTATCTGAATCAGTTCCCGGTCTTTTCACTGAACGTGTTGGCCTCATCGGACTATTTGCTACGTGTTGCCAGCCGCCCCGAACAGCACTGTACGGCAGAAGTCGCTGCCGCCCTGCTCCAACAGGCAGGCGATGAACAGGCCGCGACCGGGCTGAGCCAACATTTCAATTACTTCCGTGAACAGTATCTGGCCGGGAAACCTCACCGCCCAGAGGCACCGGTCACAGCAAATCTGCCACAAAGCGCCTAGAATCAGACGATAATTTGCCTCTTTCAGGCAAACCGATCAGGAGCAGGAGCCGCAAATGAGCCAGAGAGGGTTAGAAGCGCTATTACGTCCCAAATCAATTGCCGTGCTCGGCGCTTCGCAACAGCCCGGCCGGGCTGGCTACCTGATGATGCGCAATCTGCTGGCTGGCGGTTTTACCGGCCCGATACTGCCGGTCACGCCTCGCTACAAGGCTGTCTGCGGCGTGATGGCCTATCCCGACGTAGCCAGCCTGCCGCTAACCCCCGATCTGGCCGTGCTGTGTACCAATGCCCAGCGTAACCTGGCACTGATCGAAGCCCTGGGTGAGCGCGGCTGCAAAACCGCCATCGTACTTTCCTCCCCCGTGGAACAATTCGCCGAGCTGAAGGCCACCGCACAACGTTACTCAATGCGCCTGCTGGGGCCAAACAGCCTGGGCTTGCTGGCGCCTTGGCAAGGTATCAACGCCAGCTTTTCGCCGGTCCCCATTCAGAAAGGCAAGCTGGCGTTTATCTCCCAGTCTGCCGCCGTGGCGAACACCATTCTGGACTGGGCGCAACAACGGGAGGTTGGCTTCTCCTACTTCATCGCGTTAGGGGATAGCCTGGATATCGACGTCGACGATCTGCTCGACTTCCTGGCCCGTGACAGCAAAACCAGCGCCATTCTGCTGTATCTGGAAAACATCAACGACGCGCGGCGTTTCCTTTCCGCCTCCCGCAGTGCCTCACGCAATAAGCCGATCCTGGTGATCAAAAGTGGCCGTAGCCAACAGGCGCAGCTACTGCTCAACAGCCAGCAGGGATTGGACGCCGCCTACGATGCAGCCATCCAACGCGCCGGTTTGCTGCGTGTACAGGATACTCACGAGCTGTTTTCCGCCGTGGAAACCTTAAGCCATATGCACCCGCTGCGCGGTGAGCGGCTAATGATTATCAGCAACGGTGCGGCCCCCGCAGCCATGGCGCTGGACCAATTACTCTCCCGCAACGGTAAGCTGGCAACGTTGACGGATGAGACTCAGGAGAAGCTGAGCACTGCCCTACCGGAGTTTATCCGGCCAGGAAATCCTATCGATCTGCGTGATGATGCAACCCCCAAGCGCTATCTGGCCGCTCTGCAACCGCTGCTCGACAGCCACGACTATGATGCCCTGCTGCTGATCCATGCCCCTAGCGCCGCCTCTCCGGGCACTGAGACCGCCGAACGGCTGATCGAGGCCATCCGCCAGCACCCACGTGGGAAACGCATTACGCTGTTAACCAACTGGTGTGGCGAATACTCCTCTCAGGAGGCCCGCCGCCTGTTTACCGAGGCCGGGATCCCAACCTATCGTACGCCAGAAGGCGCGGTCACCGCGTTTATGCATATGGTGGAATACCGCCGTAACCAGAAGCAACTGAAGGAAACCCCGGCGCTACCGATTGGGCTTACGGCCAATACCGCTGCCGCGCACCAGTTAATTCATCAAGCGTTGGGCGAAGGGGCTAGCCAGTTGGATACCCATGAAGTCCAGCCGATTCTGCAGGCTTACGGCCTCAGCACCCTGCCAACCTGGATTGCCAGTGACAGCGCCGAAGCGGTGCACATTGCCGAACAGATTGGTTATCCGGTGGCGCTGAAACTGCGCTCTCCGGATATCTCGCATAAATCCGAAGTTCAGGGGGTCATGCTTTATTTACGTACCGCCACCGAGGTGCAGCGGGCAGCGGAAGCGATCCTCGATCGGGTGAAGCGTACTTATCCGCAGGCGCGCATCCACGGTCTGTTAGTGCAAAGCATGGCCAACCGTGCCGGGGCACAGGAGCTGCGGATTGCCGTTGAACAGGATGCCACCTTCGGCCCGCTGATAATGCTCGGCGAAGGCGGCATCGAATGGCGCAAGGAAAACCAAGTCGCCGTTGCCCTGCCGCCGCTGAATATGGCGCTGGCGCGTTATCTGGTGTTGCAGGCGGTGAAAGGAGGCAAAATCCGTGGGCGCAGTGCGCTGCGGCCGCTTGATATCCCCGGCTTAAGCCGCCTGTTGGTGCAGGTTTCCAACCTGATCCTTGACTGCCCAGAGATCTCACGCCTCGATATTCATCCGGTATTAGCCTCCGGTAGCGAATTTACCCTGCTGGACGTTTCCATGCAGTTAACGCCTTTCAGTGGCGATCCACAGGCGCGCCTGGCGATCCGCCCTTATCCCCATGAGCTGGAAGAAACCATTGAATTAAAAGACGGTTCTCAATGCCTGTTCCGCCCGATCCTGCCGGAGGATGAACCGGCGCTGAAGCACTTTATCGACCGCGTCACCAAAGAAGATCTCTATTACCGCTACTTTAGTGAGATCAACGAGTTTAGCCACGACGATTTGGCTAACATGACCCAAATCGACTACGATCGAGAAATGGCTTTCGTAGCGGTACGCCATGGCGAAGAGATCATCGGCGTGACGCGCGCCCTGTCAGATCCGGACAACACCGACGCCGAATTCGCCGTACTGGTACGTTCCGATCTGAAAGGCCTGGGTCTGGGCCGACAGCTCTTGATGAAAATGATTGGCTATGCGCGAGCGCAAGGCCTGACCCGCCTGACAGGCATTACCATGCCGAATAACCGCGGAATGGTCACACTGGCACAAAAGCTGGGGTTCAAGGTCGATGTGCAAATTGACGAAGGGATTGTCAATTTAACCCTGCCGCTACAGGATGGGGCGACGCCGTGACCGCTGTCGCAATGTAATACGAATCCACTACTTAACGCCAAAACATACGCACAATCGGGGCAACTAGTGGTATTATCGCCCGATTGTTCGAAGCATTTTATTCATGGAAGTGGCGTTCCGGCCATCCAAATATGAGAGAAGAAGCGCACTGTGATGTTGTCAAAATTTAAACGTAGCAAACATCAACAACACCTTGCACAACTGCCCAAACTCCCCCAGACGGTTGCTGATGTCCGTACCCTTTTTACGCCGGCTGATTTCCGTGCAACGCTGCTGAAATCGATCGCTAACGCAACAACCCGCATTTATCTGGTAGCGCTCTATCTGGAGCATGACGATGCGGGCCGCGATATCCTCAATGCGCTCTATCAAGCCAAGCAGCAGCGCCCTGAGCTGGAGATCTGCGTGTTGGTAGACTGGCATCGTGCTCAACGTGGGCGTATCGGTGCGGCAGCGGCCAATACCAATGCCGACTGGTACTGCGCTATGGCTGCACAGCACCCGCAGGTTTCGGTGCCGATTTACGGCGTTCCGGTCAATACTCGCGAAGCGCTGGGCGTACTGCATTTGAAGGGCTTTGTCGTTGACGATACAGTGATCTACAGCGGTGCCAGTATTAATGATGTCTATCTGCACCAGCATGATAAGTATCGTTACGATCGCTATCAGCTGATCACCAATAATCCGTTGGCGGTGACCCTGTGCGACTACATCAAACAGCATCTGTTAACCGCCGGTGCCGTGCAGCGCCTTGATCGTGCTGACAGGCCCAAAAGCCTCGAGATCAAAAACGAAATCCGCCTGTTCCGCTTTGCCCTACGCCGTGCCGCCTATCAATTTCAGGGGAACGCCAGTAATGATGAGCTGGCCGTCACCCCGTTAGTCGGCCTGGGTAAACAGAGCATTCTGAACAAAACGATCCACCACCTGATGTCCAGCACCGATCAGAAACTGACGCTGTGCACGCCTTACTTCAACCTGCCAGCCTTGCTGGTGCGCAATATCATTTATCTGCTGCGCCAAGGAAAACAGGTGGAGATCATCGTGGGTGACAAGACGGCCAATGACTTCTACATTCCTGAAGATCAGCCGTTCAAGATTATCGGTGCGCTGCCTTATCTCTATGAAATCAACCTGCGCCGCTTCCTGAGCCGCCTGCAACGCTATGTTGATACCGGCCAGCTGATTGTGCGCCTGTGGAAAGACGGCGATAACAGCTATCACCTCAAAGGGATGTGGGTCGATGACGAGTGGCAGTTGATCACCGGTAACAACCTCAACCCGCGCGCCTGGCGGCTGGATCTGGAGAACGCCATTCTGTTCCACGATCCCAAGCACGAAATGCAGGAACAACGGCATAAAGAGTTGGAAACGATCCGTACCCATACCACAGTGGTTGGCCACTATCTCGAATTGCAAAGCATTCAGGAATATCCGGTCAAGGTGCGTAAACTGATCCGTCGTCTGCGTCGGATCCGTATCGATCGCTTGATTAGCCGTATATTGTAAACTCGCTATAATTAACTGCACCACAGCCCGGCAATGCCGGGCTTTTTTGTCCATATTGAGACAGGATGTTTTCACTATGCGCCCACTCCGCCCGTTTATCCTCCTTCCGGTCCTGTTGTTCTCCAGTGGCTGTACCCATATGGCCAATGATAGTTGGACCGGTAAAGACAAGGCTCAGCACTTTGTGGCTTCCGCTGCATTTGCCGCCGCTGGTGCGGCTTATGGCGATCATCAGAACTGGAATGAGGCACGTAGCCGCAGTTTTGGCCTGCTATTTTCGGTTGGGTTGGGCGCGGCAAAAGAGCTGTATGACAGCCGCGAAGGCGGTACGGGCTGGAGCTGGAAGGATTTTGCCTGGGATGTGGCAGGGGCTGCGACAGGGTACAGTATTTATCATCTGGCGCGTTGAAGCTTGGTAATGACCCCTCACCCTAACACTCTCCCAAAGGGAGAGGGAACCGATCGAGCTCGCGGATCTCTCTGTGTAATACTTCATCTTTCTGCTTACTTCCAACGTCCTGAAGCGGTACGGGCAAACCCAACCTCTCCCCACTTTCCGAAGCAGTACGGGCTCATCCACGACGCCGGACGGCTCCCTCTCCCTCACACGGGGGTTCAGTTGTTCTCGGCTGGTACTCTGGGAGAGGGCGGGGGTGAGGGGCATTTCTGTTTTCTGCGCATAGCAAAAAGGCCATCCTTGCGGATGGCCTCTTGGCTTAATTGATGCCTGGCAGTGTCCTACTCTCGCATGGGGAGACCCCACACTACCATCGGCGCTACGGCGTTTCACTTCTGAGTTCGG
>Ga0308166_1000819_pt1 | contig 37295 bp, 32 predicted proteins | sample PhyCR2_2_FD_202137 | JGI IMG/M metagenome (GOLD analysis project Ga0308166, IMG submission 202137) | Phyllosphere microbial communities from UC Gill Tract Community Farm, Albany, California, United States - DLSLCC.R2 | ecosystem: Host-associated > Plants > Phyllosphere > Unclassified | place...
TGCCCACACAGATTGTCTGATAAATTGTTAAAGAGCGTTGCGAGCAGTGCCGGGGCTTCCTGTCGCGAGGTGGCGTATATTACGCTTTCCTCCTTCGGAGTCAACTTCTTTTTGAGAAGTTTTTCCGACGGTTCAGATACTTCCTGAACCTCCTGAGCCGCTGGCCTGTAAGCCGTTGTGCCGTCTCAGTGGTTGCGCATTATAGGGAGATCCTGACGAGTGACAAGGGCTAATTTGCGATAATTTGACTGTTTGCTGCAATCCCCAGCAAAAGCCTGCTTTATACCTGCTTATGCACAAACTTATCCACATTCGTCGCAACAGCGTAATTTTGACGAGCATCGCGCAATCGTTTTCGCTACAATGCCCCGCGCAAACGGAAGCCCCCTCAGGGGCGTTACCTGAGACTTATTTCTCTTCTATATATAGAAAGAGGTCGCTAAGCCTCATATAACGCTCTTTATATGCGATCCAAAGCCCAAGGGATAAACCTCATGCAACAACGTCGTCCTCTACGCCGCGCGCTGCTCAGCGTGTCTGATAAAGCCGGTATCCTCGAATTCGCTCAGGCGCTTTCCCAACGTGGCGTCGAGCTGCTGTCCACTGGCGGTACTGCACGCCTGCTGGCAGAGGCTGGCCTGCCCGTCACTGAAGTGTCTGACTACACCGGTTTCCCGGAAATGATGGATGGACGCGTCAAAACGCTGCACCCGAAAGTGCATGGTGGCATCCTGGGGCGCCGCGACCAGGATGATGCCATCATGGCTGAGCACGGCATCTCCCCTATTGATATTGTTGTCGTTAACCTTTATCCGTTTGCCCAGACCGTGGCGCGGGAGGGCTGCTCGCTGGCAGACGCCGTTGAGAACATTGACATCGGCGGCCCGACCATGGTGCGCTCTGCGGCGAAGAACCACAAAGACGTGGCGATCGTGGTGAAGAGCAGTGACTACCAGGCCATCATTGCGGAGCTGGATGCCAACGACAACTCGCTGACGCTTGAAACCCGCTTCGACCTGGCGATTAAAGCCTTCGAACACACTGCCGCCTACGACAGCATGATTGCCAACTACTTCGGTAGCCTGGTGCCGGCTTACCACGGCGAAACTACCGCGCCATCCGGCCGCTTCCCACGTACCCTCAACCTGAACTTCATCAAGAAGCAGGATATGCGCTACGGCGAGAACAGCCATCAGGATGCTGCCTTCTATATAGAAGAGAATGTTGCTGAAGCTTCGGTGGCAACGGCACAGCAGGTGCAGGGCAAAGCGCTCTCTTACAACAACATTGCCGATACTGATGCGGCGCTGGAGTGCGTGAAAGAGTTCGACCAGCCAGCCTGCGTGATCGTCAAGCACGCTAACCCGTGCGGTGTCGCCGTTGGCGCTTCCATTCTCGATGCTTACGAGCGCGCGTACAAAACCGACCCGACCTCTGCTTTCGGCGGCATCATTGCCTTTAACCGCGAGCTGGACGAAGCCACCGCGCAGGCCATCATCAGCCGCCAGTTCGTGGAAGTGATCATCGCGCCTGCGGCCACTGAAGCAGCGTTGAAAGTGACCGCTGCCAAACAGAACGTGCGCGTGCTGACCTGTGGTCAGTGGCAGCAGCGCCAGAGCGCGCTCGATTTCAAACGCGTTAACGGCGGCCTGCTGGTGCAGGATCGTGACCTCGGCATGGTGAATGAGAGCCAGCTGCGCGTGGTCAGCAAACGTCAGCCGTCCGAGCAGGAGCTGCGTGATGCGCTGTTCTGCTGGAAAGTGGCGAAGTTCGTGAAGTCGAATGCCATCGTCTACGCACGCGACAATGTGACAATTGGTATTGGTGCCGGTCAGATGAGCCGCGTTTACTCCGCGAAAATCGCCGGAATTAAAGCCGCCGATGAAGGCCTGGAAGTGAAAGGTTCTGCGATGGCGTCAGACGCTTTCTTCCCGTTCCGCGACGGTATTGATGCCGCTGCGGCCGTGGGTATTACCTGTGTGATCCAGCCGGGTGGTTCGATCCGTGATGATGAAGTGATTGCCGCCGCGGATGAGCACGGCATTGCAATGATCTTCACCGACATGCGCCACTTCCGCCATTAATTACGGAGCCTCAGATGAAAATTTTAGTGATTGGTAATGGCGGCCGTGAACACGCGCTGGCCTGGAAAGCCGCTCAGTCCCCGCTGGCTGAGACCGTGTTTGTTGCGCCGGGCAATGCCGGTACTGCGCTGGAACCCGCGTTGCAGAACGTGGCTATCAGCCCAACCGATATTCAGGGCCTGCTGAGCTTTGCGCAGAAGGAGAAAATCGACCTGACCATCGTTGGCCCGGAAGCGCCGCTGGTGATTGGCGTCGTTGATGCTTTCCGCGCTGCGGGTCTCAAGATCTTTGGTCCCACTCAGGCCGCTGCGCAGCTGGAAGGCTCGAAGGCGTTCACCAAAGACTTCCTCGCACGCCACAAGATCCCGACGGCCGAATACCAGAACTTCACGGACGTTGAGCCTGCACTGGCTTACGTGCGCGAGAAAGGCGCGCCGATCGTCATTAAGGCCGACGGGCTGGCGGCAGGTAAAGGCGTGATCGTCGCGATGACGCTGCAGGAAGCGGAAGACGCCATTCAGGATATGCTGGCTGGTAACGCCTTTGGCGATGCAGGTCACCGCATCGTGGTGGAAGAGTTCCTCGATGGCGAAGAAGCCAGCTTTATCGTAATGGTTGATGGTGAGAACGTCTTACCGATGGCCACCAGCCAGGATCACAAACGCGTTGGCGATGGTGATACCGGCCCGAACACTGGCGGCATGGGAGCTTACTCCCCGGCTCCGGTGGTAACCGACGAGATCCACCAGAAGGTGATGGACGAAGTGATCTGGCCAACCGTGCGCGGCATGGCGGGCGAAGGCAACGTCTACACCGGATTCCTGTACGCCGGTCTGATGATCGACAAGAGCGGCCAGCCGAAGGTCATCGAGTTTAACTGCCGCTTTGGCGATCCAGAAACGCAGCCGATCATGCTGCGCCTGCAGTCGGATCTGGTCGATCTCTGCCTGGCTGCCGTTGACGGCAAGCTGAACGAGAAAGACTCCGTCTGGGATCCACGCCCTTCACTGGGTGTGGTACTGGCGGCTGGCGGGTATCCGGGCGATTACGTCAACGGTGAGCAGATCCACGGTCTGCCGCTGGAAGAAGTGGCGGATGGCAAGGTGTTCCACGCCGGGACAACGCTGCAGGACGACCTGGTGGTGACCAACGGTGGGCGCGTGCTGTGCGTGACCGCCCTGGGTGAAGATGTGGCCGCTGCACAGAAGCGTGCTTATCAGCTGGCACAGCCAATCTCCTGGAATGGCAGCTTCTACCGTAAAGATATCGGCTATCGCGCGATTAATCGTAAATAGTAACAACGGGCGATAAGCTGTCGCCTGCTGCCAGGTAGCCTGAGGGGCGGAGGGTTAATCCGCCCCTTTTTCATGCTTAAAAACTCTCATCCTTCGGCTCACTGCTGCAGAAGTCATCGCTGGCGACCTGCAACAGCTGCGTGCCGCCCGGTGCTTCCAGCCAGGCTACGCTCACCGCTCCGGGTTTGTCACGCTGCTGGCGGGCGATATAACCCAGCTCAGTACGGGTAAACTCAGGGCGAGCCTGCGCGCCCTGGCAGGTCTTAATCGAACCATCCGGCTGCCAGCTGCCCTGACGCAGCAGCACGCGCCCTGCCAGCAGGTCATCGCTGACTTTCAGCATCCGCTGGGCATCAAACTGATACAGCGCCACCGCATCAGCGGAGAGCGCCTCACGCCGCCCGGAGAGCTGGCGCTGCATAAAGCTCAGCCTGCCTTCAAGATCAAAGCGCAACATCACGTCATCAGGTGCTGCGCCAATGATGTGGCGCTCCACCGAGACAAGCTTGCCCTGCTGCCACAGGTAGTCGCTGGTTTCCACCGCCCCACCGCTGAAGGGCGTATACACCGTCATCAGATGGGCGACCTGCTGGTCGTGATTTTTACGCCAGATGCGCACTGCACCGCGATCGGCAAGATAGCCGCTGGCGGTAAAGTCGGGAAGATCGGAGTGCGAACTGCAGCCTGCTAACAGCAGCAGCATGGCGAAAGAGAGGGTGCGTTTGCAAAGGGATAGTTTCATGACGAAAAGAGTATCACAACCCTGGCGCCAGCAAAGAGGCTTCAGCAGGGGAAAACACAGTGAAGGCTGAAATGAGGATAAACAAAAGGGGCGAATCCGCCCCCCTGTTTAAACTCTTCACCGTTAGACGATTACTTAACAGCGTCTTTCAGTGCTTTACCAGATACAAATGCCGGTACGTTTGCAGCAGCAATTTTGATCTCTTTGCCAGTCTGCGGGTTGCGGCCAGTACGCTCAGCACGGTGGTTAACTTTAAAGGTACCAAAACCAACCAGTTGTACAGCATCACCTTCTTTCAGAGACTCAGTAATCGCAGCCAGGGTGGATTCCAGAGCAGCTTTAGCCTGGGTCTTAGACAGGTCCGCTTTGTCCGCAATTACATCAATCAGTTGAGTCTTGTTCATAAGTTATCCTTACAGTGTATTTATCGCTTGCTAAGCACCGAGTGCGAGGGAAAAACCAGATTCTGGCACTCTCCTGCATACACGCACCGATAGCCACATTTTTCAGCCCCCCAAATGTAGACCAGACTGGGGGCGAATGTGAAGCCCAAAGGCGCGACAAATCGGGCCTGAGGTCACGTTTTGTCGCCTTACTGCTGAAAATTTATACCGATATTACTGATTCCGGATTCGCGCAGGTCAGATCGCAGTCCTTTTATCAGTTCCAGGTCCCGCTCCTCACAGGCGGCGAGCAGGCGGAATATCTCCCACTGGATGTCCCATTCCTCTTCGACGGCGGGATTCTCTTTTAGCTCTTCTTCGGTCATTTCACGGCCGGCCTGGGTCATTTCCAGCATTGCGACGGTAGTGATGGAGGTCTCGCTGACCGCAACCGCGTGGGTGAAGGTTTCACCACTGAGGCGAGAATGCAGCAGTTCGCTCAGCGCCACGCAGGCATCGATTGCCGGGTAAACACCGTACAGATCGTAATCATCGGCAGAGGGGATCGCCTCTTCCAGTTTTTCCAGCTGGCTGTCGAAGTTAACCTTGGCGTCTTTCACCACCAGGGTTTCCCACAGCAGATCAAGAATACGACGATAGAGCTGGCCATCACCAAAGCCGGTTTGCTGACAAAACTCGCGGTAGTTGGGCGCCATACGTTCGCACAGGCAGGCCATAAAAGTAACGTGCTGCCAGCTTTCGAGTTTTTCCAGCCGCAGATGAATCGGGTTACGTAACATATCGGGATCTCAGAATTAATGCGCTTGCCGCAGTGTACCTGAAAAGCCACTGGGCAGCACGAATGCTAATCTGCGGAGAGTTTGCTGAATGCCGGGCGCCGGGAGGCGATAGCGTCCGCCCAGCGCGTGGGTTCCGGCAGGCGATAACCGCGCAGGCAGTTCTGCACCCACTGCAGCGCAGTGGCCTGACTGACGCGATGCCCGGGAGAGATAAACAGCGGATTACAGCGCAGCTTACTGCGCAGCACCCAGCCAAGCTGCTGCTCTTTATCAATCAGGGGTTCCACGCTGCCTGGCGCAGCACCGGGCGGTGTAAACTTCCCGCACAGGCGCTTTTTCGCCACGCCGATGGTGGGGACATCCACCAGCAGGCCAAAATGGCTGGCAACGCCGAGGCGGCGCGGATGGGCAATGCCGTGACCGTCCACCAGCAGCAGGTCAGGATGATGCTCCAGCAGCTGCCAGGCGGCCTGTAGTGCGGGCATTTCACGGAAGGAGAGGAAGCCGGGAATATAGGGCATGGTAGTGGCAATACGCGCCACCCGATGCTCAATGACCTGCATTGAGGGATATTCGAGGATCGTCAGCGCGGCACGCGTCACTTCACCGCCCTGTTCAAATCCGACATCTGCCCCGCCAATCAGGCGCGGCGGCATCACGTCAAAATCATCCCGGACAATCACCTCAGCGGCGCATTGCTGCTGCTGGTCACGTAATGCTGCGATATCCATAGTTCCTCCCCCTGGCTGATTTACCCGAGGTGGTAAGGGCGCGAAAGCTTATGCACCGCTTCAACAAACACACCTGCGTTTTCGGGTGGAACATCCTGATGAATGCCGTGGCCCAGATTGAAGACATGGCCGGTACCCTCGCCAAAGCCTTCAAGAATACCCGCCACTTCCTGTTCGATACGTGCTGGCGATGCGTAAAGCATGGAGGGGTCCATATTGCCCTGCAGCGCCACTTTATGGCCTACGCGGCGACGTGCATCGGCAATGTCGGTGGTCCAGTCAAGACCCAGCGCATCACATCCTGTCGCCGCCATGGCTTCCAGCCACTGTCCACCCCCTTTGGTAAACAGCGTTACCGGCACGCGTCGGCCTTCGTTCTCGTGCAGCAGACCATCGACGATTTTGTGCATGTAGTGAAGTGAGAACTCCAGATAATCGCGCCCGGTCAGCACGCCGCCCCAGGTGTCAAAAATCATCACCGACTGTGCACCGGCACGGATCTGCGCATTGAGATACTGGGTGACGCTGTCCGCCAGCTTATCCAGCATCAGATGCAGGGTTTCGGGTTCGGCGTACATCATCTTTTTCAGCTTGGTGAAAGCCTTACTACTGCCGCCTTCTACCATATAGGTCGCCAGCGTCCACGGGCTACCGGAGAAACCGATCAGCGGCACTTCGCCGTTGAGGTTTTTACGAATGGTGCGCACCGCGTTCATTACGTAACCCAGCTCCTGCTCAGGATCGGGAATGGGCAGCTTTTCTACGTCGGCACGGCAGGTAATCGGGTTAGAGAAGCGTGGACCTTCGCCCGCTTCGAAATACAGCCCCAGGCCCATCGCATCGGGGATCGTCAGGATATCGGAGAACAGGATCGCCGCATCCAGCGCGTAGCGGCGCAGGGGCTGCAGCGTGACTTCGCAGGCCAGTTCGGCATTTTTGCACAGCGACATAAAGTCACCGGCCACGGCACGCGTGGCTTTATATTCCGGCAAATAACGGCCGGCCTGGCGCATCATCCACACCGGGGTCACATCAACCGGCTGGCGCAGCAGGGCGCGCAGGTAACGATCGTTCTTCAATTCGCTCATCTTAAGGCTCTCTCTCCAGTCATGCCTGTAGTGTAACATTTACTGGAATTGACCGTGAGGCTGCGCAGTAAAATGCACCGCAAAGAGAGCCTCCCCCCTACTGTAGTCGTGCAATCTTGGTGCAGCCAAAGGGTTAAGGCAGGTTATCAGCTTACATTGTGAGGGTTTACGCCTGGGAGCTCAGAGGATTATCTTCAACGGCAGCCAGCGCAGCAGGGGCTTTATGGCTGGCCTCAGTCGGCCTTTTCTCTCTCTTATTGGCTGGTGCCATCTCATCTTCAAACTGATGAGACATACCAATAAAGGCCCCCCCTTTTTCAATAGCCAGCTCGTTCGTGTAGATCTCCCCCTCTACCCGGCCACGGGACATAATAGTGACGCTTCCCGCGTGGCAGCTTCCCTTAAGTAAACCGTTAATGACGAGCTTTGCGGATTTCACCGTGCCGACAACGCTTCCCTCTTTACCAATCTGCGTGATTTTCTGGCTGGTAATGTTTCCTTCGACCGTACCATTAACCGTAATATTATTTTCATTGGTTATTTCCCCCCGCAATACCGAGCCGAGTGAAATAGTCGTTTCTTTAATCATCAGGTCGTCATGACGTTCACTAGTAGCGGCTTTGGCGGGTTCAGTATTCAGGGCAGGAGCATTTTTACCTACGCCTGCATCGCGGTCTTTTTTGGAGAAATTAAGCACGTGAGCAACCATCCTTTTTTTGTGCAAAAATAAGATAAATAAAAATAAAATACAGAGTCCTGCGGCGATAGCCAGGAGGTACATGATTCTTTTCTGAGACAGCGCAAAGGCGACGATCGCACATCCCCAGAAGATCCAAATCCCCCATAGCGGCCAATTTTTTTTCATGTCTGACCTGATAATACAGTCTGTTTTCCCACACATCATCCTTATGCTCCCGACACGTGTTAATCTTCAGCAGAATAATCGCCGCATCACAATTCACGTCCTTTCTGGAAAAAATAAACCAATAGAAATAAAAAACTCCAATAACGTGAGGCTGTATTGTTTAACCGCTTTTAATTATGGATTTTTCTTATTTATTTGCAGGCTCATCCTTGAGCCCGATAATATTTGAATTTATTGCAGAAATAAAGCAACGGGGTGATCAGGATTCTGCCTCTGCCCGGCACAGGGCGACGGTATCTTCGATCAGGCGGCGTGCCACGGTTCCTGCCGGCGGCAGCTGCGGCAGCGCATCAAAGCGATACCAGCCCGCGTCGAGCAGCTCTTTCGGGTCGATGACTATCTCCCCGCTGTCGTAGTCGGCCATAAACGCCATCATTAGCGACTGCGGGAACGGCCAGGGCTGGGAGGAGACATAGCGCAGGTTTTTCACTTTGATCCCGCTCTCTTCCATCACTTCACGCGCCACGGTCTGCTCCAGGGTTTCCCCCACTTCGACAAATCCGGCCAGCACGGTATAGATGCCGTTACGATGGCGGGTATGTTGCGCCAGCAGGATCTCTTCGCCACGGCGGATTGCCACGATGATGCACGGCGCAATCTGCGGATAGTAGCGTTGGCGACAGTGGCTGCACAGGCAGGCCCACTCTGTTTTGCTGTGGTGCATTTCATGGCCGCAGTAGCCGCACCAGCGGTGCGAGCGGTAAAACTCCGCCAGCTGAATACCGCGCCCGACGAGTTGGAACAGGCCACTCTCCTGATCCAGCAGCTGGCGTAACGATCCCATCTCCTGCGGTCGGGTGGCACGGATCAGCCATACCGGTTCACCCTGCCACTCACCAATTATCGATCCTGTCGATCCCACAAGGTCCCGTTCAACGGCCCCACCGTACGGTAATTCGCCTTTTGGTAACCAAATTTTGTGTTCCTGGCTGACAATCCACCAGCCAGCGTCTACGCTTAAAATTTCACGTTCCATAAATTTTTCATCATCCTCAGTTTTTAAACTGGATTGAGGTCAGACGTTAAAAATAACACTCACGGAGTTGAACATGCTTAACCAGTTAGAAAATCTCACCGCGCGCGTCGGCGGTTGCAGTGAACTGGTCGATTTTTGTCTGCACGCGCGTAAGCAGTTGCTGGTCGCGTATTACCAGATGGTTGGCATCAAGCCTAACAAGGAATCGATGACTACGCTTGATGAAAATGCGCTGGATACCTTTTGCCAGAACCTTGTGGATTACCTCTCCACCGGGCATTTCACCGTTTATGAACGTTTTATTCAAGAGATGGATGGGACCGAGCAGCTGGCAAAAGCCGCGCTGATCTACCCATCACTCCAGGCGAATACCGAACAGATCATGAAGGTTTATGACTCGTATCTGGAAACGGCTATCGACCATGATAACTGCCTGGAATTTCAGCAAGCCCTCTCTACCGTTGGTGAAGCCCTGGAGGCGCGATTTACGCTGGAGGATAAATTCATCAAACTGGCTTTAGAAAAAGGCTCTGATATTCAACCTGCTGCCAATCAATCTTCCCTTGCACGCCCTGCCTGAAACGTTATCAGAATGTGATCCTCTTGTAGTTTGCAAAAAGCCCCTTTATGCTTGAGGGGTTAGGGCGAGGCATGCCTCGCCCCTACGTATTGTCAATTCGAGATTGGTAATTCTGGCGTAGTAACCAGAAAACCAATCGATATCTTGTCGGAGTGCCCTAAGGGGCTGAGACCGTTAATTCGGGATCCGCGGAACCTGATCAGGTTAGTACCTGCGAAGGGAACAAGAGTAAATCTGTTATTACGCTACGGATGCGTATTTCCGTATCGTTCTTATTACTCCCGCCTCCAGGCAAGCAAACTTCCCGATGAAACAGGAACTTGCTATGTCTATTGCTACTAAAAAAACCCATCGTCGTGAACAACGCGCCGCCGCACAGCAGTTTATTGACTCGCTGCAGGGCACTGCTTTCCCTAACTCTGAACGTATCTATCTGACCGGCTCCCGTGCCGATATCCGCGTGCCGATGCGCGCGATCCAGCTCAGCCCGACAGTGTCAGGCGGCAGTAAGGATAACCCTGAACTCGAAGCCAACGAGCCGATTCCGGTCTACGACACCGCCGGGCCATACGGCGACCCGCAGGCAACGGTGGATGTGCGTGCCGGGCTCATCAAGCTGCGCCTGAACTGGATTGCCGAGCGTGGCGATTCTCAGGAGGTCACAGAGCTTAGCTCCGCCTGGACCCAGCAGCGCCTGGCCGATGAGGGGCTGGATCACCTGCGGTTTGATCACCTTCCACGCCCGCGTCGGGCGCTAAAGGGGCGCTGCGTCACGCAGATGCACTATGCACGGCGGGGGATCATTACCCCGGAAATGGAGTTTATCGCCATCCGTGAAAACATGGGCCGCGAGCGCATTCGTAGCGAGGTGCTGCGCCAACAGCATCCGGGTCACAGCTTTGGCGCGCAGCTGCCGCAGGATATCAGCGCCGAATTTGTGCGCCAGGAGGTGGCCAGCGGTCGGGCAATCATCCCGGCGAATATTAACCATCCGGAATCGGAGCCGATGATTATCGGGCGCAATTTCCTGGTGAAAATTAACGCCAATATCGGCAACTCGGCGGTCAGCTCCTCTATCGAAGAGGAGGTAGAAAAACTGGTGTGGTCGGCGCGCTGGGGGGCAGATACGGTGATGGACCTCTCCACCGGGCGCTACATTCACGAGACCCGCGAATGGATCCTGCGTAATAGCCCGCTGCCGATTGGTACCGTCCCCATCTATCAGGCGCTGGAGAAAGTTAACGGCGTGGCGGAAGATCTCAACTGGGAAATTTTCCGCGATACCCTGCTGGAGCAGGCGGAACAGGGCGTCGACTACTTCACCATTCATGCTGGCGTGCTGCTGCGCTACGTTCCGATGACCGCCAAACGCCTGACCGGCATTGTGTCACGCGGCGGTTCGATTATGGCGAAGTGGTGCCTGTCACATCATCAGGAAAGTTTTCTGTATCAGCATTTTCGTGAAATCTGCGAGATCTGCGCGGCCTACGATGTATCGCTGTCGCTCGGGGATGGTCTGCGCCCCGGCTCAATTCAGGATGCCAACGATGAAGCACAGTTTGCAGAGCTGCGCACGCTCGGGGAACTGACCAAAATTGCCTGGGAGTATGACGTACAGGTGATGATCGAAGGGCCAGGCCATGTCCCGATGCAGATGATCCGCGTCAATATGACCGAACAGCTGGAGCACTGCCACGAAGCGCCGTTCTACACGCTCGGCCCGCTGACCACCGATATTGCCCCCGGTTATGACCACTTCACCTCCGGCATTGGTGCCGCGATGATCGGCTGGTTCGGCTGCGCGATGCTCTGCTACGTCACGCCAAAAGAGCACCTCGGCCTGCCAAACAAGGAAGATGTCAAACAGGGGTTAATCACCTACAAAATCGCCGCGCACGCCGCCGATCTCGCTAAGGGCCATCCCGGCGCGCAGATCCGCGATAACGCCATGTCCAAAGCGCGCTTTGAATTCCGCTGGGAAGACCAGTTTAACCTCGCGCTCGATCCGCATACCGCACGCAGCTACCACGATGAAACCCTGCCGCAGGAATCCGGTAAGGTCGCGCACTTCTGCTCAATGTGCGGGCCAAAATTCTGTTCGATGAAAATCACCCAAGAAGTACGCGAATACGCCGCACGCCAGCAGGCTGAAGCGCAGCCGATCGAAGTCGGTATGGCGCAGATGTCAGAACAGTTTCGCCACCGTGGCGCTGAGCTTTACCACCGCGCCGATGCCCTGAAATCAGAGGAAAAAATATGAGCCGTGAAGCCTTTCCCGCAACCGCCGCCCGCCTGGGCCTTTACCCGGTTGTCGATACCGTGGAATGGATTGCGCGCCTGCTGGAGGCGGGCGTCCGCACTATCCAGCTGCGCATTAAAGACCGTGCGGATGAAGCCGTAGAACAGCAGATTGCCGAAGCGATCGCCCTCGGCAAGCGCTACCAGGCGCGGCTGTTTATTAACGATTACTGGCGGCTGGCGATCAAATATCAGGCGTATGGCGTGCACCTCGGGCAGGAAGATCTTGATGTCGCCGACCTGGATGCCATTCATGCTGCCGGGCTGCGGCTGGGCCTCTCCACCCACGATGATAGCGAGCTGGATCGGGCGCTGGCCGAGCGCCCTTCCTATATCGCGCTGGGCCACGTCTTCCCAACGCAGACCAAGGAGATGCCGTCCAATCCGCAGGGGCTGGAAGAGCTGACGCGCCATATTCAGCGGCTGCGCGGTATTTCCACGGTGGCGATCGGCGGGATCAGCCTGGCGCGTGCGCCTCAGGTGCTGGCGACCGGCGTCGGCAGTATTGCCGTCGTTAGCGCAATCACCCAGGCCGCCGACTGGCGTGACGCCACGCGCCGGCTGCTCGACCTCGCGGAGCCTGAGGGCGCGCCTCATGCTTAGCGACCAGGATTTTTTGCGCTATAGCCGCCAGCTGCTGCTGGAAGAGTTTGGGCTGGATGCCCAGGAGAAGCTCCAGGCAGCCAGCGTGCTGATTGTCGGTCTCGGCGGGCTGGGTGCTCCCGCCGCACTCTATCTGGCGGCAGCAGGCGTCGGCAAGCTGCTACTGGCCGATGATGACCAGCTGCACATAAGTAACCTGCAGCGCCAGATCCTCTACCGCAGCAGCGAAACCGGGCAGCCAAAGGCGGAGCTGGCGAAAAATCACCTGCTGGCGCTGAATCCGCAGATAGAGGCGATTGCCCTCAGCCAGCGGCTGGATGCCGATTCGCTGGCGGGGCTGATGAGCAGCGTTGATCTAGTGCTCGACTGCAGCGACAACATGCCAACCCGCCATGCGGTGAATGCCGCCTGTATTGCCAGCAATACGGCGCTGATCAGCGGCAGCGCGGTTGGCTTTGGCGGTCAGCTGCTGGTTCTGACGCCGCCGTTTGCCCACGGTTGCTACCGCTGCCTGTGGCCGGATGACAGCGAACCGCAGCGCAACTGCCGCACCGCTGGGGTGCTTGGCCCGGTGGTTGGCACCGTCGGCACGCTGCAGGCGCTGGAAGCCCTGAAGATGCTGGCCGGGGAAGCCTCACCGCTCGACGGCAAGCTGCGCCTGTTTGATGGCCGCCAGCAGACCTGGCGCACTCTCTCACTGACGCGCAGCTCTGGCTGCCCGGTATGCGGGGTCGCAGCATGAAGGTGATTGTCAATGATGAAAGCCTGACGCTGGGTGGCGATGAAACGCTGAACGACCTGCTGCAACAGCTGCAGCGCCACCAGCCCGGCACCGCGCTGGCGCTGAATCAGGCTATCGTGCCACGCGAGCGCTGGCCGCTCGTCCGCTTACAGGAGGGCGATGAACTGGTTATTTTTCAGGCCATCGCCGGAGGTTAATATGTTACAGATCGCAGATAAAACGTTCTCATCACGCCTGTTCACCGGCACCGGAAAGTTTGCCAGCCCGGCGCTGATGCTGGAAGCGATCCGCGCTTCCGGCTCGCAGCTGGTGACGATGGCAATGAAGCGGATAGACCTGCGCGGCGGCGATGACGGCATTCTGCTGCCGCTGCAGCAGCTCGGCGTGCAGCTTTTACCGAACACCTCCGGGGCAAAAACCGCTGAAGAGGCCATTTTTGCCGCCCGCCTGGCGCGTGAGGCGCTGGGCACACACTGGCTGAAGCTCGAGATCCACCCCGACGTGCGCTATCTGCTGCCGGACCCCATTGAAACGCTAAAGGCCGCGGAACAGCTGGTTAAAGAGGGTTTTGTGGTGCTGCCCTACTGCGGTGCCGACCCGGTACTCTGCAAGCGGCTCGAAGAGGTGGGCTGTGCGGCAGTGATGCCGCTCGGAGCGCCGATTGGCAGCAATATGGGGCTGAAAAGCCGTGATTTCCTGGCCATCATCATTGAACAGGCCAGTGTGCCAGTGGTGATTGATGCCGGAATTGGCGCGCCGAGCCACGCCAGCGAAGCGCTGGAACTGGGGGCGGATGCCGTGCTGGTGAATACCGCCATTGCGGTCGCACAAGATCCGGTGCAGATGGCGCGCGCCTTTAAGCTGGCGGTTGAAGCCGGTGATCTGGCGCGGCGCAGTGGCCTGGGCGGCACCGCGGCGCAGGCGGTGGCCAGCAGCCCGCTGACCGCGTTTCTCTCAGCCGGAGCAGGCGCATGAAAAGTTTTATATCGCATTGGAAAACCCTCGACTGGGACGATATCCGCATGCGCATCAACGGCAAAAAAGCCGCCGATGTCGAACGCGCTCTGAACGCGGCCAAAATGAACCGCGAAGACCTGATGGCGCTGCTCTCCCCCGCTGCTGCCGCCTATATTGAGCCGATGGCGCAGAAGGCCCAGCGCCTGACGCGCCAGCGTTTTGGCAACACCGTCAGCTTCTATGTTCCGCTCTATCTCTCTAATCTGTGCGCCAATGACTGCACCTACTGCGGCTTCTCGATGAGCAACCGCATCAAGCGCAAGACGCTGAACGGGGAAGAGATCGCCCGCGAGTGCGAGGCGATCCGCGCCATGGGCTTCGATCACCTGCTGCTGGTCACCGGCGAGCATCAGACCAAAGTCGGCATGGACTATTTCCGCCAGCACTTTCCCGCCATTCGTCAGCGCTTCAGTTCGCTGATGATGGAGGTGCAACCGATGGACGAGCCTGACTATGCCGAGCTGAAAACGCTGGGCCTCGACGGGGTACTGGTATATCAGGAGACCTACCACCCGGCGGTTTATAGTCAGCATCATCTTAAGGGTAACAAACAGGACTTTTTCTACCGGCTGGAGACTCAGGATCGTTTAGGCAGGGCGGGGATCGACAAGATCGGCCTCGGCGCGCTGATTGGGCTGTCGGACAGCTGGCGCACCGACTGCTTTATGCTGGCGGAGCATCTGCTGTGGCTACAGCAGCACTACTGGCAGACGCGCTACTCTATCTCCTTCCCGCGGCTGCGCCCGTGCGCGGGTGGCATTGAACCGGCGTCGATTATGGATGAAGCGCAGCTGGTGCAGGTGATTTGCGCGTTCCGCCTGTTCGCACCGGAGGTGGAGCTTTCGCTGTCGACGCGGGAATCCCCGCAGTTTCGCGACAGCGTGGTGCCGCTGGCGATCAACAGCGTCAGCGCCTTTTCAAAAACGCAACCGGGCGGCTACGCCGATAACCGACCGGAGCTGGAGCAGTTCGCCCCGCACGATGCGCGCACTGCGCAGCAGGTGGCCGAAGCGCTGGTGCGTGCCGGGCTACAGCCGGTCTGGAAAGACTGGGATGGATATTTGGGGCGCGCCACGCAATAAAATGTCGCCCGCTGCAACCGCGTTGAAAAGCCGTGAAGACGTTACGCAACCTTGAAATCACGGCCTTTTAACCCGAGCGATGGTCGCTATAGTGGCGGCGTGGGCAGCCTTCACGCCGCCCGCCAGGGTCAGCTGTGTTCCTTCTCGCTGACCCTGCCCTCTTCCTTCACCTCCATCGCCGGCAGGCAGCTTAGCATCGCCCGCTCAACCGCTGCGCCGAGTATCTCCAGCGCTTTTTCAATCTGTTCACTGAAAGCCTGGGCATAGCTGAGGCGCAGGCAGTTTCGATATTTACCGGAGGCCGAGAAGAGTGAACCAATCGCGACCTGAACGCCGGAAGCGCGCAGATCCTGATTGAGTTGCCAGGCATCAAAGGGTTCCGGCAGCTCTACCCAGATAAGAAAACCGCCCTGCGGGCGCGTCACGCAGATCCCGCAGGGAAAATGGTGCCGCACCCGGCGGGTAAACGTCTCCAGGTTACGTTGATAAAAACTGCGCATCCGCCGCAGATGCGGCTGGTAATGGCCCTGACGAATAAACGCCGCCACTGCCATCTGCGTCTGGGTGGCGGTCGAGCCGGTGCTGATATATTTCATATGCAGTACGCGGTCGAAATAGCGCCCCGGTACGACCCAGCCGACCCGCAGTCCGGGTGCCAGCGTTTTTGAAAAGGAGCTGCACAGCAGCACGCGGCCATCTGTATCCAGCGACTTGATGGTCATTGGCCGGGGATAGTCAAACGCCAGTTCGCCATACACATCATCTTCGATGATCGCGATATCGAAGCGCTGCGCCAGCGACAGCAGCGCCTGTTTACGCGCGGTTGGCATGACAAAACCCAGCGGATTATTGCAGTTGGGGACTACCACTACCGCTTTGATCGGCCACTGCTCGAAGGCCAGTTCCAGCGCTTCAAGGCTGATACCGCTGACGGAATCGGTGGGGATCTCAATGGCGCGGATCCCGAAACCGCGCAGAGTTTGCATGGTGCCGTGAAACGCCGGAGATTCAACGGCAACAATATCGCCAGCCTGACAGATGGCACGGATTGAAACCGACAGTGCTTCATGACAGCCGGTGGTGATAATCACGTCATCGGCCACCAGCTGACAGCCACTGTCAATCATCAGGCGGGCGATCTGTTCACGCAGCTCGGCCACGCCATACAGATTGTCATAGTTCAGCAGCCGCGGATCCTGCTGCTGCCCAAGGCGGCTGATGATTTTCCACAGGGGCTTCAGCGTTGGCGGGTCGATATTTGGCGTGCCGCTGCCTAGCTGTAGAACGTCATTATCCAGCCGCGCATTAAGCAGCTCCATCACGGTACCCCACTGGGTAATCTCTACCGGGCGCTGTACCGGACGGGTAATGGGTGGCAACGGCGGTGCTGCCTTACGCGGCGTGACGAAGTAGCCGGAACGCGGCTGCGGGGTAATCAGCTGCTTTTCTTCCAGCAGGTAGTAAGCCTGCTGCACGGTGCTGATACTGACGCCGTGTTCGGCACTTAGCGCCCGCACCGACGGCAGCCTCTCCCCCGACTGATACAACCCCTGCTCAATACGCTGGGCCAGCAGTTCTGCCAGATGTTGATAACGCGTCATCGTATCCTACCTCGCCCATTACTTTGCCAGAAACCAGTACAGATGACGGCGAAAATCACCATTCAGAGCCAATTTCGCCCATTCTGTATGTCAATTAAATGTGTTTTTTGCATCTGTATCCTGAATCACATTACAGACAAAATAGCACTCAGACAACGGGATTGATGAGGAGGCAATAATGGAGTTTGAAGCAAACAGAGCAGCGAAGCCTTTTAGCTGGGCACTGATTAAAGCGATCTTTATTGTGCCTTATCGACGCTGGCAGGCACGCCGACTGCGCGCCTGCACCCGACAGATTTTATCAAGGCTGAGCGCTGCGCAGCTGAAAGATATCGGGCTGACCTGCGAGGATGTCCGACGCTTATAGTGATGTGGCTTGGGTGAACGTTCGCACCCCGGGCAACGGAGCAGTCCTGGCTCCGTTGCCCTTTTTTTATTTAATTGCCGCGATAAGTCGAGTAGCCATACTGACTGAGCAGCAGCGGGATATGATAGTGCTCACCGCTTTTCTCCACGTGGAAGATCACCGGGATCTCAGGGAAGAAGGTGGGCTGACTGTGCTGTTTATAGTAGTCACCGGTTTTGAATACCACTTTGTAATCACCCTCTGCCATGCTTTTTCCTTCCGGGTAAAGCGCAGCAATACGGCCATTCTTATCGGTTACGCCAGACGCCAGTTTGACCCACCCCTGCTGCTGCTGCTGCTCCAGCTCAACCGTGACGCCAGCCGTCGGCACGCCGGTCTGCAAATTCAGTACGTGCACGCTCAGCGGATTCTTTACGCCTTCACCTGCGGCTAATGCCGGTAATGAACAGGCGGCGAGGCTTGCCAGCAAAACAGCTTTCATGACTTTCATAGGATTTCCTTATAGTGAGATTCCCGCTGAAGATAGCAGCCACGCCAGCAGCTCACCAATTCGCGGCTAAATATGTGAAATTTCCTACAAACTGCCGGGCACTTATTTCGCCGCGGCGCTGCTCCAGACCGACGGCCAGTCACCCGGCTCTCCGCCGTTACAGCTGGGCTGGCTATTATAGTGGGTCAGATGGAAGGTTTTGCCGTCATATTTCCAGCCGCCACTTTCACCACAGTCAGCGATACCACGACCACGACCGGAGAAGAACAGCTCACCGGTTTTAGGGTCATAATCTGCTTCAGTAAACATACTCTCTATCTGCGCTTGACCCTGCTCATCTTTGAGCGGTAACGGCAGGGTCAGCTGTTTTGCATCCTGCGGGTTAGCGCGCGCGCTGATAAACAGCAGGCTGGAAGATTGATAGGCGCCCAGGCCGCAGTTGACCAAAACCAGCGCCTGACGATCGTTAAGCGGCTGCGCATGACTGCGTGCGCGCGTCTCTTGATCCTGATCGCAGTACTGGTCTGCCAACAGCTTGCGGTTCGCGGCGATAGCACCATCAATCAGCGCGGCCTCATTGGTTAGCGGCATCACTGCTGGCGGCGAAAAATTCAATGCCGGGCCATCGGGGCGCGCCGGCACTAAATCCGGCTCATTGTTGCCGACCTTCAGTAAGGCGGTCTGATTATTGAGCCGGCCCTGGCGGTCGTCCACCAGCAGCAACGCGGCATTTAACCCGCTCAGTGAAGCCGCACCCTGTTCAGAATCAGCGGTTACGGAGACTTCCAGCGCGTTTTTGCTGGCCTGCACCCACTGCTGAATGTCGCTCAGTTTGTCGGTACCGCCGCCGCCAAAATCGCCGTTTTCACCCGCCGCCGTAATGAGAATATCGGAGTGCCAGGGCTTGCCGTCCAGCCAGATCCCTTCGGGTTTTTGCTCGCCAAAAGCCTGGAAAGCCAGAGAGGCTTTACCGTTGACGCCCGCCTCGCGCGTGATAATGATGCGCAGGCCCTCGTCCATATTGCGTACATCGCAGTCGTTAAGATTGTTGCAGGTCACCTGCCAGTTTTTAAACACCTTTTGTACCGGCGCATTCACCCACTCTTGTGCCTGAATCCCCGCGCTAAATACCAGCAGCGCCAGCGCCATGAACCCCCTTTTGCTTTGCATCATTTCTCCCTGTCACTTTTTCTTAGGCCAAAAAAAAACCCCGCCGGAGCGGGGTTTTACTATGCCATAAGCGATTGACGATTACTCGTCGTTACCGCCCAGGTTGCCTGCGTTAAGCAGTTCAGCCAGGCTGGCCGACGCTTCGTCAGCAGTGACGACTGGCACGATGGGTGCCTCGCCCGCTGCTTTACGACGCATACGGTCCTGGTGATAAGCGTAACCGGTACCGGCTGGGATCAGACGGCCAACGATAACGTTCTCTTTCAGGCCGCGCAGTTCGTCGCGTTTGCCCGCAACGGCTGCTTCGGTCAGTACGCGCGTGGTTTCCTGGAACGATGCCGCAGAGATGAACGACTCGGTAGCCAGGGAAGCCTTGGTGATACCCAGCAGGTCTCGTGCAAATGTTGCAGAAATTTTGCCGTTAGCTTCCAGATCGCGGTTAGCGATCTTAACGCGTGAGAACTCAACCTGCTCACCGTCGAGGAAGTCAGTACCTCCAGCGCTGGCGATGGTAGCTTTACGCAGCATCTGACGCACGATGACTTCGATGTGCTTATCGTTAATCTTAACGCCCTGCAGACGGTAAACTTCCTGCACTTCGTTAGTGATGTAACGGGTCACCGCATGCACGCCGCGCAGACGCAGGATGTCATGTGGAGACTCTGGGCCATCGGAAACAACATCACCGCGCTCTACGCGTTCACCTTCGAACACGTTCAGCTGACGCCATTTCGGAATCATCTCTTCGTAGTGATCGCTACCGTCGATTGGTGTGATCACCAGACGACGCTTGCCTTTGGTCTCTTTACCGAAGGAGATGATGCCGCTGATCTCAGCCAGGATTGCCGGCTCTTTCGGACGACGGGCTTCGAACAGGTCAGCAACGCGTGGCAGACCACCGGTGATGTCCTTGGTACCGCCAGATTCCTGCGGTACACGCGCCAGGGTGTCACCAGAACTGATCTTGATGCCATCTTCCAGCTGCACAATCGCTTTACCCGGCAGGAAGTACTGAGCAGGCATATCGGAGCCTGGGATCATTACGTCGTTACCGTTAGCATCAACGATTTTCAGGGCTGGACGCAGATCTTTACCACCCGCAGTACGTTCCGCACTGTCGAGGATAACCAGAGAGGAGAGACCGGTCAGGTCATCCGTCTGGCGGGTAATGGTCTGGCCATCAATCATGTCAGTGAAGCGAATGAAACCGCTCACTTCGGTGATTACCGGCATGGTGTGCGGATCCCAGTTTGCTACGGTTTCGCCCGCTGCAACCTGCTCGCCGTCGCCTTTCGCCATGGTAGAACCGTAAGGAACTTTATAGCTCTCTTTGGTACGACCAAATTCGTCGATCATCTTCAGCTCGGTGTTACGCGAGGTAACAACCAGCTTGCCGGCGGAGTTGGTAACCGACTTGGCGTTGATCAGCTTCAGCGTACCTTTGTTCTTCACCTGAATGCTGGATTCAGCAGCCGCACGAGATGCCGCACCACCGATGTGGAACGTACGCATCGTCAGCTGTGTACCCGGCTCACCGATGGACTGTGCCGCGATAACGCCGATGGCCTCACCTTTGTTGATGATGTGACCACGTGCCAGGTCGCGACCGTAGCAGTGTGCACATACGCCGAAGTCAGTTTCGCAACTTACTACGGAGCGGACTTTCAGGCTGTCAACAGAGTGCTCTTCCAACAGGTCACACTGCTGTTCGTGCAGCAGCGTGTTGCGTGGCAGCAGGATGTCAGCAGTACCCGGCTTGAGAACGTCTTCTGCAGTCACACGACCCAGTACACGCTCACGCAGCGGCTCTTTCACGTCGCCACCTTCGATGACCGGGGTCATCATGATGCCTTCGTGCGTACCACAGTCATCTTCAGTCACCACCAGGTCCTGCGCGACGTCAACCAGACGACGAGTCAGATAACCGGAGTTAGCTGTTTTCAGTGCGGTATCCGCCAGACCCTTACGAGCACCGTGTGTAGAGATGAAGTACTGGAGTACGTTCAGACCCTCACGGAAGTTCGCGGTGATTGGCGTTTCGATGATGGAGCCATCTGGCTTAGCCATCAGACCACGCATACCGGCCAGCTGACGAATCTGCGCTGCAGAACCACGCGCACCGGAGTCGGCCATCATAAAGATGCTGTTGAAGGAAACCTGACGCTCTTCTTCACCGTCGCGGTTGATCACGAGTTCGGTAGAGAGGTTTTCCATCATCGCTTTAGCAACGCGTTCGTTGGCCGCAGCCCAGATATCGATCACTTTGTTGTAGCGCTCGCCAGCGGTAACCAGACCAGACTGGAACTGCTGCTGGATCTCTGCCACTTCGGCTTCCGCTTCGGTGATGATTTCCACTTTCTTCTCTGGGATCACCATGTCGTCGATACCAACAGACGCACCCGAGCGTGCCGCATAGGCAAAACCGGTGTACATAGTCTGGTCAGCAAAGATAACGGTCGGCTTCAGGCCCAGGATGCGGTAACAGGTGTTCAGCATCTTGGAGATAGCTTTCTTACCCAGCGCCTGGTTGACGATGGAGTAAGGCAGACCTTTAGGTACGATCATCCACAGGATGGCGCGGCCAATGGTGGTGTCGATGATGCTGGTTTTGGCAACCCATGCACCCTGCTCGTTTTTCTCGTGCTCGGTGATACGCACCTTAACGCGAGCGTGCAGAGACGCGTGGCCGGCGCGGTAAACACGCTCAGCTTCTTTCGGGCCAGTCAGCACCATGCCTTCGCCTTTGGCGTTAACACAGTCGCGGGTCATGTAGTACAGACCCAGTACAACGTCCTGAGAAGGAACGATGATTGGCTCGCCGTTCGCAGGTGACAGGATGTTGTTGGTAGACATCATCAGCGCACGCGCTTCCAGCTGAGCTTCCAGCGTCAGCGGAACGTGTACCGCCATCTGGTCACCATCGAAGTCGGCGTTGTATGCCGCACAGACCAGCGGGTGCAGCTGGATAGCTTTACCTTCGATCAGTACTGGCTCAAACGCCTGGATGCCCAGACGGTGCAGAGTGGGTGCACGGTTCAGCAGGACCGGGTGTTCGCGGATCACTTCATCCAGGATATCCCAGACGACAGACTCTTCACGCTCAACCATTTTCTTAGCAGCTTTGATGGTGGTAGCAAGACCACGCAGCTCCAGCTTGCCGTAGATGAACGGTTTGAACAGCTCCAGTGCCATTTTCTTCGGCAGACCACACTGATGCAGACGCAGGTATGGACCTACGGTGATAACCGAACGACCAGAGTAGTCGACACGTTTACCCAGCAAGTTCTGACGGAAACGACCCTGCTTACCTTTGATCATATCGGCCAAAGATTTCAGAGGACGCTTGTTAGAACCGGTGATCGCACGACCGCGACGGCCGTTATCCAGCAGCGCATCGACCGCTTCCTGCAGCATACGTTTTTCGTTACGTACGATGATATCTGGCGCAGCCAGATCCAGCAGGCGTTTCAGACGGTTGTTACGGTTGATTACGCGACGATACAGATCGTTCAGATCTGAAGTTGCGAAACGACCGCCGTCCAGCGGCACCAGCGGACGCAGGTCCGGTGGCAGTACAGGCAGCACGGTCAGGATCATCCACTCTGGCTTGTTACCAGACTGAACGAACGCTTCCAGCAGCTTGATACGCTTGGTCAGTTTTTTACGCTTGGTTTCGGAGTTAGTTTCGTTCAGCTCTTCACGCAGCTGCTCGCACTCTTGCTCCAGGTCCATGTTTTTCAACAGAGCCTGGATCGCTTCCGCACCCATTTTAGCGTCGAATTCGTCACCAAACTCTTCCAGCGCGTCGAGATACTGCTCTTCAGTCAGGATCTGGCGCTTTTCAAGGTTGGTCATGCCGCCTTCGATAACCACGTATGATTCGAAGTACAGAACACGTTCGATATCACGCAGTGGCATATCCAGCAGCAAACCGATGCGCGAAGGCAGCGATTTCAGGAACCAGATGTGCGCAGTAGGTGAAGCCAGCTCGATGTGGCCCATGCGCTCACGGCGAACCTTGGTCTGTGTAACTTCAACGCCACACTTCTCACAGATTACACCACGGTGTTTCAAGCGCTTGTACTTACCGCACAGGCACTCATAGTCTTTTACTGGCCCGAAAATACGCGCACAGAAAAGACCGTCACGTTCAGGCTTGAACGTACGGTAGTTAATGGTTTCCGGCTTTTTAACTTCACCAAAAGACCATGAACGGATCATATCTGGCGATGCCAGAGCGATCTTGATCGCATCAAACTCTTCGGTCTTAGTTTGCGCTTTCAGAAACTTAAGTAAGTCTTTCACGGATTAGCTCCCGTCGGAGTGAGACTTCTCAGGGACGCCTGGAGTGACCCGGGCGCCCTGTAACCAGTACAAATTCGAGTGCTTACTCGTCTTCCAGCTCGATGTTGATACCCAGCGAGCGGATCTCTTTCAACAGTACGTTGAAGGATTCCGGCATGCCCGGTTCCATCTGATGATTGCCGTCAACGATGTTTTTATACATCTTGGTACGGCCGTTGACGTCATCAGACTTCACGGTCAGCATTTCCTGCAGGGTATACGCGGCACCGTATGCTTCCAGTGCCCACACTTCCATCTCACCGAAGCGCTGACCACCGAACTGAGCTTTACCACCCAGCGGCTGCTGAGTAACAAGGCTGTAAGAGCCGGTAGAACGCGCATGCATCTTGTCATCAACCAGGTGGTTGAGTTTCAGCATGTACATGTAGCCAACGGTAACCTGACGTTCGAACTGCTCACCGGTACGACCATCGAACAGGGTAATCTGACCAGAAGAAGGCAGACCGCCGAGCTGTAACAGCTCTTTGATTTCGCTCTCTTTCGCGCCGTCAAACACTGGCGTTGCGATTGGCATACCTTTTTTCAGGTTCTCTGCCAGACGCAGCACTTCGTCGTCGGTGAAGGTGTTCAGGTCAACTTTCTGGCGCAGATCGCTACCCAGATCGTAAGCACGCTGAATGAACTCACGCAGCTTGGACACTTCTTCCTGCTTCTTAAGCATAGCGTTGATCTTCTCGCCAATGCCCTTCGCAGCCATACCCAGGTGGGTTTCAAGAATCTGACCGATGTTCATACGTGATGGTACGCCCAGCGGGTTCAGTACGATATCGACCGGCGTACCGTTCTCATCGTATGGCATATCTTCGATCGGGTTGATCTTGGAGATAACACCTTTGTTCCCGTGGCGACCTGCCATCTTGTCACCAGGCTGGATCTGACGTTTAACGGCCAGATACACTTTAACGATTTTCAGCACGCCCGGTGCCAGGTCATCGCCCTGAGTGATTTTGCGGCGCTTCGCTTCAAGTTTCTTCTCAAACTCGTGCTTCAGCTCATCGTACTGCTCAGCCAGCTGTTCCAGCTGGTTCTGTTTCTCTTCGTCGGTCAGGCCAAGTTCCAGCCAGCGGTCGCGTGGCAGCTTGTCCAGTTTGTCCACTTCAATACCGCCAGCAACCAGCAGGTATTTGATGCGGCTGAACAGGCCAGCTTCGAGGATCTGCAACTCTTCAGACAGGTCTTTCTTCGCCTGCTTCAGCTGCATCTCTTCGATTTCCAGCGCACGTTTGTCTTTTTCCACGCCATCGCGGGTGAAGACCTGAACGTCGATAATGGTTCCAGACACGCCGTTTGGTACGCGCAGAGAAGAGTCTTTAACGTCAGACGCTTTCTCACCGAAGATGGCACGCAGCAGTTTCTCTTCTGGCGTCAGCTGGGTTTCACCTTTTGGTGTGACCTTACCGACCAGAATGTCACCACCGGTCACTTCCGCACCGATATAGACGATACCGGATTCATCCAGTTTGGAGAGCGCAGCTTCACCGACGTTAGGAATGTCGGCAGTGATCTCTTCCGGCCCCAGCTTGGTGTCACGAGACACACACGCCAGTTCCTGGATGTGGATTGTCGTGAAGCGGTCTTCCTGTACCACGCGCTCGGAGACCAGGATGGAGTCTTCGAAGTTGTAACCGTTCCACGGCATGAACGCGACGCGCATGTTCTGACCGAGTGCCAGTTCGCCGAGGTCGGTTGAAGGACCATCAGCTAGCACATCACCACGTTCAATTGGCTCACCCAGGTTCACGCAAGGCATCTGGTTGATGCAGGTGTTCTGGTTAGAACGGGTGTATTTGGTCAGGTTGTAAATGTCGATACCGGCTTCGCCCGGGTACATTTCGTCTTCGTTAACTTTGATAACGATACGGGATGCATCCACGTACTGAACGGTACCACCACGTTTCGCTACGGCGGTTACACCGGAGTCAACCGCTACCGCGCGTTCCATACCGGTACCAACCAGCGGCTTATCAGCACGCAGAGTTGGAACCGCCTGACGTTGCATGTTTGCACCCATCAATGCGCGGTTGGCGTCATCGTGTTCCAGGAACGGGATCAGTGACGCACCGACGGAAACCACCTGCTGGGTGGAAACGTCCATGTAGTCAACCTGATCGCGGCTGAACAGACTTGATTCGCCTTTGCTACGGCAAGTCACCAGATCGTCTACGAAGTGACCTTCGTCGTCGAGGTTGGTGTTCGCCTGAGCGATAACGTAGTTACCCTCTTCAATAGCAGAGAGGTAATGAATTTCGTCGGTCACCACACCTTCGCGCACGCGACGATATGGGGTTTCAAGGAAACCGTACTCATTCGTCTGTGCGTATACAGAGAGGGAGTTGATCAGACCGATGTTTGGACCTTCCGGCGTTTCGATTGGACATACGCGACCGTAGTGAGTCGGGTGTACGTCTCGAACTTCGAAGCCTGCACGCTCACGCGTCAGACCGCCCGGGCCGAGTGCAGAGATACGACGCTTGTGCGTGATCTCAGACAGCGGGTTGTTCTGGTCCATAAACTGTGACAGCTGGCTGGAGCCGAAGAACTCTTTCACTGCCGCAGAAATTGGCTTGGCGTTGATCATGTCCTGCGGCATCAGGGTATCCAGGTCGCCCAGGGACAGACGCTCTTTCACCGCACGCTCTACGCGCACGAGGCCAACACGGAACTGGTTTTCTGCCATTTCGCCGACGGAACGGATACGACGGTTGCCGAGGTGGTCGATATCATCCACTTCGCCAATACCGTTACGGATACCGATGAGCTTCTTCATCACCTGAATGATGTCGTCTTTGCTCAGGATACCGGAACCTTCGATCTCGTCACGCAGCAGAGAACGGTTGAACTTCATACGGCCAACCGCTGACAGATCGTAGCGGTCTTCAGAGAAGAACAGGTTCTCGAACAGGTTTTCTGCCGCTTCACGCGTTGGTGGCTCACCAGGACGCATCATGCGGTAGATCTCAACCAGCGCGCTCAGGCGATCGCTGGTTGGGTCGACGCGTACAGTCTCAGACATGTAGGCGCCGTGATCCAGATCGTTGGTGAACAGAGTTTCGATGCGCTTGTGACCGGACTGGCTCAGTTTGGCCAGCAGATCCAGCGACAGCTCCATGTTCGCCGCGATCAGCAGCTCGCCGGTGCTTTCGTCGATGTAATCTTTAGCGACGACTTTACCCGCGATGTATTCAACCGGAACTTCGATGTGCTGGATGTTATCTTTTTCCAGCTGACGAATATGACGCGCAGTAATGCGACGACCTTTTTCGACGTAAACGGTGCCGTTCGACTCGATGTCGAAGGACGCAGTTTCACCACGCAGGCGCTCTGGAACCAGCTCCATCTGCAGCTTGTTGTCGCGAATTTCATAAACCACTTTTTCGAAGAACAGATCAAGGATCTGCTCAGTGGTGTAATTCAGCGCGCGCAGAATGATGGTCGCAGGCAGTTTACGGCGACGGTCAATACGGACAAACAGGTTGTCTTTCGGGTCAAACTCGAAGTCGAGCCATGAACCACGGTAAGGGATGATACGTGCGTTATACAGCACTTTACCCGACGAGTGGGTTTTACCCTTATCGCTGTCGAAGAAGACACCAGGACTACGATGCAGCTGAGAAACGATAACGCGTTCTGTACCGTTGATGACAAAGGTACCGTTATCTGTCATGAGTGGAATTTCACCCATGTACACTTCTTGTTCTTTGATGTCTTTCACGGTGCCTTCCGGCGCTTCGCGCTCGTAGATCACCAGGCGCAGTTTTACGCGCAGAGGTGCAGAGTACGTGACGCCACGAATCTGACACTCTTTAACATCAAATACTGGTTCGCCTAAACGGTAGCTGACGTACTGCAGCTCAGAATTACCGCTATAGCTTTGGATCGGGAATACGGAACGGAATGCTGCTTCCAGACCATATTGACCTTCCGGATCTTGCTCGATGAACTTCTGGAACGAGTCAAGCTGGATAGAAAGGAGATATGGAATGTCCAGAACTTGTGGACGTTTTCCAAAATCCTTACGAATGCGTTTTTTCTCGGTATAGGAGTAAACCATAGGGTTCCTCAGCTCGCTGAAAAGTAGAACCTCTCTGTCCGTCCAGGGGGGACAGTTCATGCAACGCTGTTTTGTGTTGTGCAGAAAGCAGCTCGCCTTCTGTAATACCTCTTTCTATCACGCTCAAATCATTTCATTGCCGTTCTGGACAGGGAGCCCATGCAGGGTGGCAGTATATTAAGTCGTCGATAGAGAAAGATATTAAGCTAATCAATGACTAAACAGTGTGAAATGTCATTGACGCTGTAGAGCGCAAAAAGGCTGGTGACCAAAAAGTCACCAGCCATCAGCCTGAATCACCCCAAAGGATTAATCAAGCTGCAACCTGAAAGGTTGGCTTACTTAACTTCAACTTCTGCGCCAGCTTCTTCCAGTGCTTTCTTCAGAGCTTCAGCGTCGTCTTTGCTGATGCCTTCTTTCAGGGCAGCAGGTGCAGACTCAACCAGGTCTTTGGCTTCTTTCAGGCCCAGACCAGTTGCGCCACGTACTGCTTTGATCACGGCAACTTTGTTAGCGCCGATAGCTTTCAGTACAACGTCGAACTCAGTTTTTTCTTCTACAGCTTCAGCAGCAGCAGCAGGACCTGCAACAGCAGCAGCAGCTGACACGCCGAATTTCTCTTCCATAGCGGAGATCAGTTCAACGATTTCCATTACAGACAGAGCTGCAACGCCTTCAATGATTTGGTCTTTAGTGATTGACATTTCGTGTTCCTAAATTCAGAAAGTAATTTTTTGTACGTTAGCAAATATACGGATAAGAAGAGCAGTGCGGCTATTAAGCAGCAGTTGCTTCTTTCTGATCGCGTACAGCAGCCAGAGTGCGAACCAGTTTGCCAGCAGAGGCTTCTTTCATGGTTGCCATCAGGCGTGCGATTGCTTCATCGTAAGTTGGCAGAGTTGCCAGGCGGTCGATCTGAGCCGCACTGATCAGCTCGCCTTCAAAGGCCGCAGCTTTAACCTCAAATTTTGCATTCGCTTTCGCGAACTCTTTGAACAGACGAGCAGCAGCGCCCGGGTGTTCCATAGAGTATGCAATCAAGGTAGGACCGGTGAACGTGTCTTTCAGGCACTCAAACTGAGTACCTTCAACGACGCGGCGCAGCAGGGTGTTACGAACAACACGCATGTATACGCCAGCTGCACGTCCTGCTTTACGCAGTTCGGTCATTTTGTCTACAGTAACGCCACGAGAATCCGCAACTACCGCAGACAGCGCGCCTTTGGCTACTTCGCTGACTTCAGCAACAATCGCTTGTTTGTCTTGAAGATTTAAGGCCATTAGCTTGTGCTCCTGGATTTTTGGCCGGGGATGGATTTCCCCGGAACTCACTTCACCTGAACCGCGTTACCACGGACAGGCGCTAAAACACGGTGAGCAGAATCCAGCAAAGACTATAAAAATATTCTTTTGGCTCTGTCACCGTCTACGCAGGAGATTAAGTTTCTTGCGAAACACCTGCGGTCTTGGACGGAGGCCAGGATAGGCCTGGCTCCAACCTAAAAATTCTTTCTAATACTTCGTCCTTCAAGCTACCGCTGCGTTAACTTCTTTCGCTCACCCGTCACGTAGTGGACTACGCTCCTAGGATTCACTCCATTGCCGCCTTGCCGCAACTCAAATGACTCGATTAGTGGTTCTGTATATTTACAGAACAACGGGCGTAAGATTCTAGATGAAAATTTCGCCCGCGTAAAGCTGATTAGTTAGCAGCAGCGTTCAGGCCAGCCTGATCAACTGCAACACCTGCACCCATAGTGGTGGAGATGCTAACTTTCTTGATGAAAACGCCTTTCGCCTGAGAAGGTTTTGCTTTTTTCAGCGCAACCAGCAGGGATTCCAGGTTTTCTTTCAGCTTATCGGTATCGAAGTCAACCTTACCAATGGTGGTATGGATGATACCGTTTTTGTCGTTACGGTAACGAACCTGACCCGCTTTAGCGTTCTTAACCGCTTCAGCAACGTTAGGAGTTACAGTACCAACTTTCGGGTTTGGCATCAGACCGCGTGGGCCCAGAACCTGACCCAGCTGGCCAACAACGCGCATTGCATCTGGAGATGCGATAACAACGTCGAAGTTCATTTCGCCTTTCTTGATCTGGTCAGCCAGATCTTCCATACCTACCAGCTCAGCGCCGGCTGCTTTAGCAGCTTCAGCGTTTGCGCCCTGGGCAAATACGGCAACGCGAACGGAACGGCCAGTACCGTGTGGCAGTACAGTTGCACCGCGAACGTTCTGGTCAGATTTACGAGCATCAATGCCCAGGTTTACCGCTACGTCAACGCTTTCAACGAACTTGGCAGTAGCCAGTTCTTTCAGCAGAGCAACAGCTTCGTTGATGTCATACTGTTTAGTTGCATCAACTTTGTCGCGGATCACGCTCATGCGCTTGGTCAGCTTAGCCATTTCTTAGTCCTCTACTACCAGGCCCATGGAACGAGCAGTACCTTCAATTGAGCGAGTCATCGCTTCAATATCAGCACCAGTCATGTCCGCAGCTTTGGTTTCTGCGATTTCACGTACCTGAGCACGCGATACTTTACCTACTTTGTCTTTGTTCGGCTTGCCAGAACCAGACTTAATACCAGCCGCTTTCTTCAGCAGTACTGCTGCAGGAGGGGTTTTGGTAACGAAGGTGAAAGAACGGTCAGAGTAAACGGTGATCACAACTGGTGTTGGAAGACCTTTCTCCAGGGATTCTGTTTTGGCGTTAAACGCTTTACAGAATTCCATGATGTTAACGCCTTGCTGACCCAGTGCTGGACCAACCGGAGGACTTGGGTTTGCCATACCAGCTGCAACCTGCAGCTTAACGTAGGCTTGTACTTTCTTCGCCATGATAATTCCTCTATTGGGTAATAACGCTCCTGGTGGAGCTCCCCGTGATTAAATTTTTCACACGCTTTTAGCAGCGCATAAAAACAAAAGGCGCGAAATTATAGTGCAATTTCGCGCCTCTCGCAACCACCTGATGCAGGCGATCGGTTACTTTTTTATCAGCCTTTCTCGACCTGGCCGAAGTCCAGTTCAACCGGTGTTGCACGGCCAAAGATGGAAACAGACACTTTCAGGCGGCTTTTCTCGTAGTCAACTTCTTCGACCACGCCGTTGAAGTCAGCAAATGGACCATCGCTCACGCGCACCATTTCACCTGGCTCAAACATGGTTTTCGGACGTGGCTTATCACCCACCTGCTGCAGGCGGTTCATAATCGCGTCAACTTCTTTGTCGCTAATCGGTGCCGGACGGTCAGAAGTACCACCGATGAAGCCCATGACACGCGGCACGCTGCGCACCAGGTGCCAGCTTGCATCGTTCATTACCATCTGTACCAGCACGTAGCCTGGGAAGAACTTACGCTCGCTCTTGCGACGCTGGCCACCACGGATCTCAACCACTTCTTCAGTCGGAACCATGACATCGCCAAACAGCTCTTCCATGTTATGTAACTTGATATGCTCGCGCAGCGATTGTGCTACACGGCCTTCAAAACCGGAAAACGCCTGAACGACGTACCAGCGCTTCTTTGGAGCTTCAGACATCTCAGAACCTCAGGCCAGTGATAAACGATACCAGACGAACCAGAATTCCATCCAGTCCCCACAAAATCAGTGACATCACGGCAGTGACCGCGGCAACGATTAACGTGGTGTGCAACGTTTCCTGACGAGTAGGCCAGATGACCTTACGAACTTCAGTGCGCGCTTCACGGGCGAAAGCCAACGTTGCTTTACCTTTGGTGGTCAGCAGGGCAATGCCAGCTGCTGCAGCCATCAGAACAACGACAGCCAGGGCACGCAGAGGTAATGTTACTTCACGATAATAGTAGTTGCCGGCGATAGCCACGGCCAGAAGGACGGCTACACCTAACCACTTCATCGTTTCCAGGCCGCGCCCGCTTCCTTGAGCTTCGGTATTAGCACTCATAAACCAACCTGCCACAATAAATCAGAAACACTTTTGCCCCGAAAGACGAGGCAACCGAACCGAATAATGCTGTTAGGCTTAACTCGGCATATCCTTTAATTCCAAGCCGCAGCTTGAAAACTATTGGCTTAACGCCGTGCTACAGAGCCTGCCTCAGCAATGATTATGGTCGAAAAAATCACTGATGAGTCAGGTTCTATGTTACAGCGTGCAAAAAGGGCATCAAATGATGCCCTTTCCATGTGCATTGCGTCAAATATTATCAGCGATTAAGCGATAACTTTAGCAACAACACCAGCACCAACGGTACGACCACCTTCACGGATTGCGAAACGCAGACCGTCGTCCATTGCGATTGGTTTGATCAGTTCAACAACCAGTTTGATGTTGTCGCCTGGCATTACCATCTCAACGCCTTCTGGCAGTTCGATGGTACCGGTCACGTCAGTTGTACGGAAGTAGAACTGTGGACGGTAACCTTTGAAGAATGGGCTATGACGGCCGCCTTCTTCTTTAGACAGAATATAAACTTCTGACTCGAACTTGGTGTGTGGCTTGATTGAGCCTGGCTTAGCCAGAACCTGGCCGCGCTCAACGTCTTCACGCTTAATACCGCGCAGCAGGATACCACAGTTCTCGCCTGCACGACCTTCGTCCAGCAGCTTACGGAACATCTCAACGCCGGTACAGGTAGATTTCACGGTGTCTTTCAGACCCACGATCTCAACTTCTTCACCCACTTTAACGATACCGCGCTCTACACGACCGGTCACAACAGTACCACGGCCGGAGATGGAGAATACGTCTTCGATAGGCAGCAGGAATGGCTTGTCAATCGCACGCTCTGGCTCTGGGATGTAGCTATCCAGATGCTCAGCCAGTTCGATGATTTTTGCTTCCCACTCAGCTTCGCCCTGCAGGGCTTTCAGTGCAGAACCGCGCACGATTGGCAGGTCATCACCAGGGAAATCGTAAGCAGACAGCAGCTCACGCACTTCCATTTCTACCAGCTCCAGCAGCTCTTCGTCATCAACCATGTCACATTTGTTCATGAACACGATGATGAAAGGAACGCCAACCTGACGACCCAGCAGGATGTGCTCACGAGTCTGTGGCATTGGGCCATCAGTCGCAGCAACAACCAGGATCGCGCCGTCCATCTGAGCAGCACCGGTGATCATGTTTTTCACATAGTCGGCGTGGCCTGGGCAGTCAACGTGCGCGTAGTGGCGAGTTGGGGTGTCATATTCAACGTGGGAAGTGTTGATGGTGATACCACGTGCTTTTTCTTCTGGCGCGTTATCGATCTGGTCGAACGCACGAGCAGAACCGCCGTAGGTTTTAGCCAGAACGGTGGTGATAGCAGCAGTCAGGGTAGTTTTACCGTGGTCAACGTGGCCGATAGTACCAACGTTGACGTGCGGTTTGGAACGTTCAAATTTTTCTTTAGACATCGCTTGTCCCTCTAAGACACGGATTAATCGGTGATATCACCACATCAACCAGGCATCGCCTGAATCGTTGAATTTTTTGAATTTAATTTACAGAGATAAGAAGCAGGGAGGGAGATTTTGAAAGTGGTGCTGATACCCAGAGTCGAACTGGGGACCTCACCCTTACCAAGGGTGCGCTCTACCAACTGAGCCATATCAGCACGGCTTGGAGCGGGCAGCGGGAATCGAACCCGCATCATCAGCTTGGAAGGCTGAGGTAATAGCCATTATACGATGCCCGCATCCTGGAACTCGGCTACCTGTTCTGTCTGTAGCTTGAACAACTAAGAAGATGCCCTCTTCGCTGTTCCAGTCAACCCGCCTTAGCTTGCTGACTTTGACTGTGCTTGAGCTCAGTCGGAAATCTTGATGAACAACCTTTTGGAGGAAGCCATCTTCCCAGTCGAGTGATGATTCTCTCTTCTGGTCTCAACCCCTGAAAGCTGGGTCGAAATGGTGGTGGGGGAAGGATTCGAACCTTCGAAGTCGATGACGGCAGATTTACAGTCTGCTCCCTTTGGCCGCTCGGGAACCCCACCTGGGGTATTTCGTTACTTGATGGTGCCGGCTACCGGAATCGAACTGGTGACCTACTGATTACAAGTCAGTTGCTCTACCAACTGAGCTAAGCCGGCATCAAGTGGTGCGCATTCTAGGAAGACCGGGCGCAGGATGCAACAAAAAAATTGCGATAAATGTTCTTACGCTTACTATTTGTGCAATTCTACGCAATATGGCACTCTTGCGCAGTAATTTCGTTCAAACAAACATCACTTTTTACGTTTATCAGCTAACCGCAGCGTCTCCTCTGCGATAAAACTTTTCGCAGGAAATCTTTCCGGCAGCATGCATTCGGCCAACTGTTGCTTTATTTTTGCTCGGTGTGTGCCTTTTGGCGTTGCCTCTGCGATTGCCCGCTAAAAATATCATTAATGCGGGTGCGGTTACGTTTGCATCCGCTGAGCATCTTTTTTCCTTCTTATTCATCCCCGTCTGGTGATACCCTCCGCCCATTGTTTGATGAAATTTCCCTTAGTATGCATGCCTGGCAGCGGGCGCTACTCACTGTCATTAACAGGCGAGCCTATTAAAGGGGCATTAATTGCTGGCAGAAGCACGCATATGAGCAAAAAAGACTCCTTGTTAACTACGCCTTACCTCCAGTTCAATCGCTCCCAGTGGGCGGCGCTGCGTGATTCGGTACCAATGACCCTTTCTGAAGACGAGATTGCCCGTCTGAAAGGCATTAACGAAGATCTCTCCATGGAAGAAGTGGCGGAGATTTATCTGCCTTTGTCTCGTCTGTTGAATTTCTATATCAGTTCAAATTCGCGTCGGCAGACAGTACTGGAGCAGTTCCTCGGCACCAAAGGACAGAAGATCCCTTATATCATCAGCATTGCAGGCAGCGTCGCCGTCGGGAAGAGCACAACTGCGCGCGTGCTGCAGGCCTTACTCAGCCGCTGGCCGGAGCATCGTCGGGTCGAGTTGATAACCACTGATGGTTTTCTTCATCCAAATGCGGTGCTGAAAGAGCGCGGCCTGATGAAGAAAAAGGGCTTTCCCCTCTCTTATGACATGCACCGCCTGGTGAACTTTGTTTCCGACCTGAAATCCGGTGCTGCGCAGGTCACTGCGCCGGTCTATTCGCATCTGATTTATGATGTGATTCCTGACGGGGATAAAGTCGTTAAGCAGCCGGATATTTTGATTCTGGAAGGTCTTAATGTATTGCAGAGTGGGATGGATTATCCCCACGATCCGCATCACGTATTTGTTTCAGACTTCGTTGATTTCTCGATTTATGTCGATGCGCCGGAAGATTTATTAGAGCACTGGTATATCAATCGTTTCCTGAAATTCCGTCAGGGCGCGTTTACCGATCCCGACTCTTATTTCCACCACTACGCACAGCTGCCTGAAGACGAGGCGGTAGGTGTCGCCAGCCAGTTATGGAAAGAGATCAACTATTTGAATCTGAAGGAAAACATCCTTCCTACGCGTGAGCGTGCCAGCCTGATAATGACCAAGAGTATCGGTCATGCGGTTGACCTGGTCAGATTACGCAAATAAAAAAAGGGCCTGAGGCCCTTTTTTTTAACTCTGCGGTCGCAGCGATATTTCCCCGCCAACCCAGGACTTTCTGACGCCATCCTGTTCCAGAATCAAGCCACCCTGCTGATCAATTCCTCTGGCAATGCCGAATATTTCCCGATCGCCAATTAACAGTTTTACCGGCCTATTAATAAAGTTATCAAGCCGCGCCCAGCGCTCAATAAACGGTGCCAGCCCTTCCTGCTCAAACTCGACGAGCGCGGTGCGCATTTTATTAACGATCAGCGCAGAGAGCGCGTTACGATCTACGCTGACTCCGGCTTCCTGCAGGTTGATCCAGCCCTGATTGATGACGTCGGCAGCGGGTGCACGCATAGCAAGATTTATTCCGGCGCCTATCACGATCTGCGCGGCATCCCCGGTTTTCCCCGTCAATTCAACGAGGATACCGGCCAGTTTACGATCGTCCAGGTAGATATCATTCGGCCATTTCACACGAATATCGGGCGCGCCCTGCTCCTGTAATGCTTCCGCCAGCACAATCCCAATGACCAGGCTCAGCCCCATGGCAGCCGCCGGACCTTGTTCAAGACGCCAGTACATAGACAGATAGAGGTTAGAGCCAAAGGGTGAAAACCACTGACGACCTCGACGACCACGCCCAGCCTGCTGATATTCGGCTACGCAGGCGTCGCCAGATTGCAGCGTATCCATGCGATCCAGCAGATACTGGTTAGTGGAGTCAATCACTGGGATTACCGCCAGGCGCCCGTTATCCAGCCGGGCATTAATGGCCTGTTCATTCAATAACTGCATGGCCGCGGGCAGGCTATAGCCTTTGCCGGTCACGGTGAAGACATCAATGCCCCACTCTTTCAGCGTTTGTATATGCTTATTGATTGCTGCGCGGCTCATGCCTAGCTGCTCGCCCAGCTGCTCACCAGAATGGAACTCTCCATCTGCCAGAATACCAATCAGCGTTAACGGTACGGTGTTGTCTTTCATGCAATAACCTCTACGGCATCTGTTTCGCCTTGTGCTGCGATAAAGCGCACTTCAGGCTCCAGCCAGACGTTGAATCTCTCTGCCACGCGCTGACGTACGGTCCGGGCCAGGTTCACGATGTCCTGCCCCGTCGCTTCGTTGGCGTTAATCAGCACCAGCGCCTGCTGGGCATGCACGGCCGCTCCACCAATATGGAAACCTTTTAAGTCACACTGATCGATCAGCCAACCGGCGGCCAACTTTACATCTCCATTGAGCTGAGGATAAAGCGGAATATGGGGATACTGTGCTTGCAATTTAGCGGCAACTTCAGCGCTCACCAGCGGGTTTTTGAAGAAACTCCCGGCATTACCCGTCACTTTGGGATCGGGTAATTTGCTGCGCCGCATCTGGCAGACGGCGTTGAACACTTCGCGCGGCGTAACCGTCAGCGGGTCAAGATTACGCAGATCGCCATAGCTCAGCACCGGTTGCCAGATTTTTGCCAGGCGCAGCCCGACAGCGATAATGGCATACCCTTCGCGATACTGGTGTTTAAATACGCTGTCACGGTAGCCAAACAGGCACTCGGCGGCAGTTAAACGCTGCTGTACACCGTCGGAGAGCCTAACGATATCCACATATTCACAGACCCGATCCAGCTCGACGCCGTAAGCACCAATATTTTGAATCGGCGCTGAACCGGCGCAGCCCGGAATTAATGCCAGATTTTCCAGACCAGAGAGTCCCTGCTCCAGAGACGTTTCAACCAGCTGGTGCCAGTTCTCACCCGCGCCCACGTGCAGAGACCATGCATCAGCCGTTTCAGATACGCAAATGCCTTTGATGCGGTTAATGATTACCTGGCCAGAAAAATCTCCCAGAAACAGTACGTTGCTTCCTTCTCCCAGCAGTAATACAGGTTCATTTTGATCGGTGCTCTGCTGCCAAAATTGGCAAAGAGCCTCGGCACTTTCTGCCACGCTGATCTTGTTGGCACAGGCGTCGAGGCTGAATGTATTCCATGTTTTTAATGAATGCTGCTGGCAGGACATAATAAAACCTTTAAATATTAAACTGCGGGTAGTGTACCCGATTCATCAGGGGTGAGTTGAGGATTTTATCGCCGCAAACAGTGGTGAGTTCATCGAGTTTTGTGCAGTTATCGGTCGTAATCTGGGGGGATATTAAACAGCTATTATCGCTATCTAATAAAAATATGCAGTTTGAGAGGGAGTGCTGTTAATACGGGTATGTATTTTAGCAGGCGAGAAACACAAAAAAGCCCCATGCTTTCGCATGAGGCTTGTTTGTTTATTTGATGCCTGGCAGTTCCCTACTCTCGCATGGGGAGGCCCCACACTACCATCGGCGCTACGGCGTTTCACTTCTGAGTTCGGCATGGGGTCAGGTGGGACCACCGCGCTAAAGCCGCCAGGCAAATT
>Ga0308166_1000824_pt1 | contig 37196 bp, 33 predicted proteins | sample PhyCR2_2_FD_202137 | JGI IMG/M metagenome (GOLD analysis project Ga0308166, IMG submission 202137) | Phyllosphere microbial communities from UC Gill Tract Community Farm, Albany, California, United States - DLSLCC.R2 | ecosystem: Host-associated > Plants > Phyllosphere > Unclassified | place...
GCCGGCTTCAGCACCCAGTGGTTCTCGTCCGGGAACACCAGCAGCTTGCTCTCGATGCCGCGGCGCTGCAGGGCGGTGAAGGTCGACAGGCCCTGGGCGGTCGGGATGCGGAAGTCCTTGTCGCCTTGCACGACCAGCATCGGGGTCTTCCACTTGTTCACGTGCAGGACCGGATTGAAGCGCTCGTGCTTGTCCGGCACCGTAAAGTAAGGACCGCCGTTTTCCCAGTCGGTGAACCATTGCTCTTCGGTCGAGTAGGCCATGCCGCGGGTGTCGAACACGCCGTCGTGGTTGACGATGCACTTGAAGCCGTCCGACCAGTTCCCTTCGATCCAGTTCATCATGTAGCCGCCGTAGGAAGCGCCCAGCGCGCAGGCCTTCGAGCGGTCCAGCCACGGGTACTTGGCAACCGCCGCCGCCAGGCCTTTTTTCAGGTCCTCGAGCGGCTTGCCGCCCCAGTCGCCGCTGATCGCATCGGTGAATTTCTGGCCGTAGCCGGTCGAGCCGTGGAAGTCGATGAACACGGTGGCGTAGCCGGCGCCGGCGTACACCTGCGGATTCCAGCGGTAGCTCCAGCCATTGCCGAAGCTGCCCTGCGGGCCGCCGTGCACCAGGAAGGCAACCGGGTACTTCTTGCCCGGCTCATAGTTCCACGGCTTCATCACGTGGCCGTAGACGGTGTCGCCGTTCGCGCCCTTGAACGAGAACTGCTCGTACTCGCCGAAGCGCACCTCGCCCAGCTTTTCGGTGTTCACGTCGGTCAGTTTCACCGGGTTGTTCTGGCCCAGTTTCATCGCATACAGCTGGGCGCCGGCGGCCAGGCTTGCCTGGGTAAAGGCGACGGTATCGCCGCGCACGTCGAAGCCGCCGATCGAACCCTTGTTCGTCAGCGCCGTCACCTTGCCGCTGGCGACGTCGATCGAGAACAGTTTATGCTGGCCGATGTCCTCGGCGTCCGCGATCAGCGACTTGCCGTCGCGCGTCCACTGGATGCTGCCCGGCGAACGGTCCCAGCTCTCCGCGATGTTGCGCTTCTTGCCGCTGGCCAGGTCGAGCAGCACGATGTGGTAGCGGTCGGCTTCGAAGCCCGGACGCGTCATCGACAGGTAGGCGAGGGTGCTGCCGTCCGGCGAGAACACGCCCTTGGTGTCCCAGGCCGGGTTCGATGCGGTCAGGTTGCGCGGCGTACCGCCGGTGGCGGGTACCGAATACAGGTCGAAGTTGGTCGACCAGGCCTCGGTCTTGCCGGCGATGCGCACCGAGAACACGACGGTCTTGCCGTCCGGGCTGAAGCGGAATTCCTCGCGGTCGCCGAAAGGCTTCGAGGGCACGTCGCCGTCGAGCGAGCCGGACAGGCTGACCGGGGCGCTGCTGACACGGCCGTTGGCGTCCAGCGGCGCCGAGAACAGCACGGCGTTGCGGCCGTCGTTCCAGGTGTCCCAGTGGCGCACGAACAGGCGGTCGTAGACCATGCCGGTGGCCTTGTCCTTCTCTTTCGCATCCGCCTTGGCCTTGGTGCAGGCGAGGTCGGCGCAGTCGCGGAACACCGACATGCCGAGCGCGATGCGGTCATTCGTCGGCGAGACGCGGAAGGCATCGACGTCGACCGGCAGGTTCGTCACCTGCATCGCATCGCCGCCATCCGGTGCGATGCGCCAGACTTGCGAGGAACCCGAGCGGGCGGACAGGAAGTAGATGGCGTCGCCATTCGCCGACCATTCCGGGTCGGTGCTGCTGGCGGCGTCCGAGGTCAGGCGCTGCGGCTTGGCGTTGGGGCTGCGCAGGTCGACCAGATACAGATCGGTGTGGCCCTTGTTCTTCGCCATGTCGGTGCTGCGCACCGTGTAGACGACGCGGCTGCCGTCCGGCGCCACCGCCGGCGTGCCGACGCGCTCCATCGTGACCAGGTCTTCGACCGTGAAACCGCGGCCGGTACCTGCGGCGGCGGCCGTCATCGGCATCGCTGCGGCGAAGGTGGCGGCGACTGCGGCTGCCAGCGCTAGCGTACGTACTTTCATCCTGTCCTCGTGCTTCGGTAAAAAGAAGCAATTTAACATGTGGAAAGCATGCTGGGGGCGTCAGTCGTCCGGGAGATCGGCGCCGTGCAAGCCGGACAGGTAGTCGCCGTCCCCATTCGACGGCAGATCGCCGAAGCCGTCATCGCTTGCGGGGTGCCGGCGTTTGGCCAGGCAGATCACAAGAATTCCGATGATGAGCAGCACGGTGCCGCATAGCTGAGTGCGCGGACCGAGCACGGGCTGGCCGAGGGCCAGGAGGAACAGCCCGGCGGCAGAGAGGGTGAGGGCGATAGCGTCCTTCAGTGTCATATGGCTACGATAATTAGTGTCGAAAACCTTTACAGCTTCTTCCTCGTTGTATAGCTGTAATTACTGAAGTTTCTGATTATTAAGAGAAATTTATTTCTGGCATGTATCTTGCTGTAATGCTGATGTGTCGCTGATGAGCTGATTCGAGCTCCTAAAATAACTATTCAAAAATGAAAAAATTACTCAAAAATCTGAAAACTGCAGGACAGGTCGCACTCTTGGCGATGAGCATGGCTGCCATCGCACCGGCTCACGCAAGCGTCATCGTCGATCATAGCAACGGCGGTCTCGTGAACGGCAACGGCTGGACCAACATGGGCGGCAATGACTGGACTGTCTGGGATGATTTCACCCTGGACCAAGCTGCCGCGGTCACGGGCATTACCTACTACAGCTTCCCGCTTGCACACATCGACACCGCTTACACGCTGCAGATCGGTACGGCGGCAGGCTTGTCCGATGTGTTCAGTGCGCGCATCGACAACGCGGCGGTCAAGCAAACGATGGGTACCTACGGCAGCGTGTTCAACACTTCGTTCGCGCCGATCACGCTGGACGCCGGCACCTATTGGCTGACTTTTAACAGCTATGGAAACTTGTACGGCAGCGCGGCTGTTGCCGGAGGCAATCTCACCCAGATCGGTTACGGTAATTCGTATGTCCGTGACGGCAGTGCCAGCGTCTTCAGTCTCAGCGGCGAGCTTCACGCAGTGCCCGAACCTGGCAGCCTCGCACTGCTGAGCATCGGACTCGGCCTGGGTGCGCTGACTGCGCGTCGTCGCAAGGGCTGAGCGCGGCTTGCTGCGGCAGGAAATGCATCAAGGATGAACGGCCCTGCGGGGCCGTTTTGCCGCCGTCTTCACTTGTCAGGTTCAGCCGTCCAGTCCCCGCTCTTCCCGCCGTGCTTCTCCAGCACCCGCACATTGGTCATGACCATTCCCCGATCCGCGGCCTTGCACATGTCATAAATCGTCAGCAGCCCGACCTGCACCGCAGTCAGCGCCTCCATCTCGACCCCGGTCTTGCCCACGGTCTCCACCTGCGCCCGGCAATGCACGCTGTTCGCCGCCGCATCCACCTCGAAGTCGACCGCCACCCGCGTAATCGGCAAGGGATGGCACAAAGGCACTAGATCGCTGGTCCGCTTTGCCCCCATGATCGCCGCGATCCGCGCAATGCCGAGCACGTCGCCCTTCTTGGCGGAACCCGACTGGATCAGCGCCAACGTCTCCGGTTTCATGCGGATCGTGCCCGCGGCCACGGCGATGCGGTGGGTCTCCTGTTTGGCGCTCACGTCGACCATGTGGGCCTGGCCGGTGGCATCGAAGTGGGTCAGCGGGGAATCCTGGGTGCTCATAACGTCTTAAATGAAGGTTAACCGGTGCGCAGCCCTGCAGTTACAAAGGCGCGGAAGCGGTTATCATAGCATCGTGAAACCGAACCCGAACCCAGCGATGTTGCAGCTTTCACCATCCAGAAACAGCCGCTTGCGCGCCTTGTTGACCGGCGCTCTCCTGGCCGCGTCCGCAGGCCTCGCGCTGGCAGCGCCGACCACGCCGGTCACGCCAAGCACGCCGGTGCTGCGCACGCCCGACGCGACCCTGCCGACGCTGGGCGACGCCGCGCGCGCCGACCTGTCTCCCGTCATCGAGCGCAAGCTCGGCGAGGAGATCATGAACGACATCCGGCGCGACCGCGATTACCTCGACGACGATGCCATCGTCGAGTACCTGAACAATTTCGGCGAGAACCTGGTCACCTACGCGCCGGGCGCGCGCGGCGAGACGAATGCCGATTTCTTCTTCTTTGCCGTGCGCGATCCGATGATCAACGCGTTCGCGCTGCCGGGCGGTTTCATCGGCGTGCACTCGCAGCTGTTGATTTCGGCGCAGAACGAATCCGAGCTGGCTTCGGTCCTCTCGCACGAGATCGGTCACGTGCAGCAGCGCCACATCGCGCGCATGCTGGGGCAGCAGAAGCAGGATGCACTGCTGCCGCTGGCGGCGCTGATCCTGGCGGCGCTGGTCGGCAAGGCCGGCGGCGGCGCCGATGCGGCGATGGGCGTGGTGATGGGCGGGCAGGGCCTGGCGATCCAGCGCCAGCTGAATTTCAGCCGCGACGCGGAACGCGAGGCCGACCGCGTCGGTTTCCAGACCATGCGCGCGGCCGGCTACGATACCTCGGGCATGGTGTCCTTCTTCAAGCGCCTGCAGGGCACGACCCGCCTGTACGGCGAGGGGCCGGCCTGGCTGTCCAGCCACCCGCTCACCGGCGAGCGTATCGCCGACATCCAGAACCGCATCCGCGAGGCGCCGAAACCCGGCCGCATCAAGCCGGATGCGATCGAATTCCACCTCGTGCGCGCCCGCGCCCGCGTGCTGCAGGATCCGAGCGCCAAGGGCCGCGACGAAACCCGCGCGGCCTTCGAGAGCCAGCTGAAGCAGGACAACACCCAGCAGCAGACCGCTGCCATGTACGGCCTGTCCTTCCTGGCGCTCAAGGAAGGCGACCTGAAAACGGCGCAGAGCTGGTTCGAGAAGGCCAGAGGCTCGATGAAGCCGAAGCCCGGCGTTCTGTCGGCCGAGCGCACCGGTTCGGACGGCTCGGCCATGTTCGCCAGCCTTGGCGTCGAGATCAAGCTGGCGCCGGGTCAGCCGCCGGAAGCGCTGGCCCAGGCCGAACAGGAAGCCAGCCAGGCGCACCAGAAGTTCCCGCTGTCGCGCATGCTGGCGCGCCAGTACGCCGATGCGATGATCGCGTCCGGCAAGCTGGACCAGGCAACTGCTTTCCTGCGCGAGCAAGTCCAGCAGTACCGCGAGGAGCCCAAACTCTACGACCAGCTGGCCAAGGCATATGCGGCGCAGGGCAGGATCGCGCTGCAGCACATGGCGCTGGCCGAGTCTTATGCACTGAGCGGCGCGCTGCCGGCCGCGGTCGACCAACTGGACATGGCGCGCAAGGCGAAGGATGTGTCTTTCTACGACCAGGCCGTGATCGATGCCCGCGAGCGCGATCTGCAGCGGCGCCAGAAAGACGAAAAGCAGGAGAAGAAGGACCGGGGCGATAACTGGGCGGCAGGCCAAAATGGCGGCAGCGGCGGCACCAAGCTCAAGATCGAAACCAGCAGCGACACCACGCCGGATTCACGGCTCGGCAGGGCGCCGGGTTTTGGTAACGATACCCGCTCGGGTTTCGAGTCCCTGGACGCCTTCGAGAAGCGCATGCAAGGCCGCGCCAGGTAGGGATTACGTCGAGGCGGGCAGCTGATCCGGCCGTTGCACGAAGCCGAAACGCTGCGGCGCCTCGTCCGCCGCCAGGCGTTCCACCGCCATCTCCCGGCCCTGCCAGCGCAGGGTCAGCGTGCCCGAGCTGCCTTCCAGCCAGGCCAGCAAACCCTCATCCGTGACCGTCCTGCCCTCGAGCTCCATCGCCTGCAGCAGTTGAGCGACGTCGCGGTCGTCCAGCTGGGCCAGGCGCTCGCCCGTGCGCAGCAGGATGCTGCCGGCTTCCAGCATGAAGACCTGTTCCGGCGCCGTCATCGCTTCGCCGGTGTGCAGCATGAAACCCTGGGTGGGGTCGGTGCGGGCGATGAAGGGCGTGGCTTCCAGGTTCACGAAGACCCGCTGCGGGCCGTTCTGGAAATACCAGCAGCCGCGCTCGTCGCGCGCGTAGTTGCGGTTGATGAAGCCGACCAGTGCGGCATTGTTCAGCTTGTCGCCGGTCGCATCGGCGCGCTGGGCAGCTTCGTCGCGCATGCGCCAGGCGCCGCGGGCGTCGAGCGCCAGCCAGCCATAACAGTTGGGCACGTTTGGCCACTTGGCCATGGCCTGTTTTACGATGTCATCCATGGTTCAAGCTTGGCATAGTTGCGGCGCCGCCGGCGCGCGCATGCCCGCTTTTCCCGAGGCTTGATCGAAGAAGTGCAGGATGCGTCGCGGCAGCCAGTCGATGCGGCCGGGGAAGGGGCCGACCGGGAAGCCGACGTGGCCGCCGGTGTCCGGGTATTCCAGCGTCACCGATGGCGCGGCGGAGGCAGGCAGGTGCTTGCCCGGCAAGAAGGGATCGTTGCGCGCGTTCAGCACCAGGGTCGGCACGGTGATGTCGTGCAGCACGTGCTTGGCGCTGGCACGGTGCCAGTAGTCGTCGGTGTCGCGGTAGCCGTGCAGCGGCGCGGTGACGACGTTGTCGAAGCTGTGCAGGTCGGTCGAGGCGAGCAGGGCGGCGCGGTCGAACAGGCCGGGGAAACGCTCGAGCTTGGCCAGGGCCTTGGGCTTCAGGGTCTCCAGGAACATGCGTGTGTAGAGGCGGTTGAAGCCGCTCGACAGGGCCGCGCCGCCAGCCGCGAGGTCCAGCGGGGCCGAGATGCTCACCGCCGCGTCGACGATTTCCGCGCCATGCTGCTGCTCGCCCAGCCAGCGCAGCAGGGCATTGCCGCCCAGCGAGACGCCGGCCACGTAGAAGGGCCCTTTGAAACGCGGGCGCAGGCGGCGGATGATCCAGTCGAGCTCTTCGGCGTCGCCGGAATGGTAAAAGCGCGGCGCCAGGTTGGCTTCGCCGGAGCAGCCGCGGAAATGCGGGATCGCGCCATGCCAGCCGCGCGCCTTGACCGCCGCCATCAGGCCGCGTGCGTAATGGCTGTTCGACGAGCCTTCCAGGCCGTGGAACAGCAGCACGCAAGGGGCATCGGGCCGCGCGCCATCGACGAAATCGACGTCGATGAAATCCTGCCCGCAGGGCGTGTCCCAGCGCTCGCGCCGGAACGCCACCTCGGGTTTGCGGATGGCGACGGCCGGGTAGATCGTCTGCAGGTCGCCGCCCGGCAGCCAGAGCGGTGCGCGATACGCGGGCATGCCTGCGAACAGGCCGCTGCAATCGGCGCAGTAATGGCTCATGGCCGGGAAGCGGCTTTAAAGATCAGTGGTGTTTCAGGGCGCCGGGCGCTACCTGGTACTGGGTGCCGCAGTAGGGGCACTTGGCGTGGCCGTGGTGATCGAAATCCAGGAAGACGCGCGGGTGGGACGACCACAGCGGCATCGCCGGGTTCGGGCAGTAGGCCGGCAGGTCCTTGGCTTCCAGTTCCACCACAGGAATGGTCTTCTCGTTCATGTTTGGCTAGCTCCGTTATTGCGAAATATGCGAAGCCATGATTTTAACGGATTTGCACTGATGGCCGAAATGCTCCGGTAGAATAGCGGGCCGATTACTGTCGAGTAGATTTTCCTGTAAGAAAATCTCTCGCACTATCACCAATCCCCTTTCGATGCCCGACCGTCCTACGTCCGCCACGCTGTTGGTTTTCATTCCATGTTGCAGGAAAGCGACATGAGCCAACTGCAACCGGACCTGCCGGCCGACCCGCAAGCGGACGCGCGCGGCTGGCGCGAAGGCTTCCAGACCGGGTTGCCGACCCTGTTCGGCATCGGCGCCTGGGGCATGGTGGTCGGGGTGGCGATGGTCAAGAGCGGCCTGACGGTGGCCCAGGCTTCCGGTATGACCCTGGTCGCGTTTGCAGGTTCGGCCCAGTTGGCATCGCTCCCGCTGATCGCCGCTGGCGCACCGATCTGGGTGATCTTCCTCACGGCACTGGTCGTCAACCTGCGCTTCGTGATCTTTTCCGCCCTGCTGGGTCCGCATTTCTCCCACCTGCCGCTATGGCAGCGCTTCTACCTCGGCTATATCTCCGGCGACGTGTCGATCGCCTTGTACTTGCAGCGCTATCCGAGCGCCACGCCCGAGCCCGGCAAGCTGGCCTTCCTGAAAGGCCTGATGTACCCGAACTGGTTCGCCTGGCAGGTCGGTTCGCTGATCGGCATCTTCCTCGGCAGCGCCGTGCCCACCGAATGGCAACTCGGCTTTGCGGGCACCCTGGCCATCCTGTGCATCATGGTGCCCCTGATTATCAACAGCGCCGCCCTGTGCGGCGTGGCGGTGGCCGGCGTGACGGCGGTCCTGGCGCATGCGCTGCCTTATAAGCTGGGTCTGCTGGCGGCGGTGATCGCCGGCATGCTCACCGCCATGGCCTACGAAGAAACGATGCTCAAGCGCGATCGAAGGAGCAGAATCGACCATGGCTGACTGGGAGATCTGGGTCGTGATCCTGGTGCTGGGCGTGGCCACGGCCTGTACCCGCAGCGCGTTCTGGCTGGTTGGCCACAAGGTGACGATTCCGCCGCGGGTCCAGGAAATGCTGCGCTATGCGCCGGCCTGCGCACTGGCCGCCATCGTCTTTCCGGACATGCTGCTGGGGCCGCAGGGCGAACTGCAGCTGGCGCTGGCCAACCCGAAACTGATCGCCGGCATTGCCGCGCTGCTGTTCTACCTGTGGCGCAGGGCGATGCTGCAGACCATCGTCTTCGGCATGCTGGTGCTGACACTGTTGCGTGTGTTTCATGTTTTCGGCAACATCGGCTAAGGTAAAATAACGTTTTTTCACTAATCTACCTTCCGGACCCACGCTGACATGGCCGTTCTCAATTTCACCCGCTTGCAAGACCTGATCGACCAAGGCGCGCTGAAGGGCAAGCGCGTCTTCATTCGCGCCGACCTGAACGTTCCGCAGGACGACGCCGGCAACATCACCGAAGACACCCGCGTGCGCGCCTCCGTGCCCGCGATCCGCGACGCCCTGCAGGCAGGCGCGGCCGTGATGGTGACTTCCCACCTGGGCCGCCCGACCGAGGGTGAATTCAAGCCGGAAGACAGCCTGGCGCCGGTCGCCAAGCGCCTGTCCGAGCTGCTGGGCCAGCCGGTCGAGTTGAAGCAGAACTGGGTCGATGGCGTCGACGTGGCGCCGGGCCAGGTCGTGCTGCTGGAAAACTGCCGCGTCAACAAGGGCGAAAAGAAAAACGATGATGAGCTGGCCCGGAAGATGGCCAAGCTGTGCGACGTGTACGTGAACGATGCCTTCGGCACCGCCCACCGCGCAGAAGCGACCACCCACGGCATCGCGAAGTTCGCGCCCGTGGTCGCTGCCGGCCCGCTGCTGGCCGCCGAACTGGATGCGCTGGGTAAAGCCCTGCATGCGCCGCAGCGTCCGCTGCTGGCCATCGTCGCCGGCTCCAAGGTGTCGAGCAAGCTGACCATCCTGCAGAGCCTGGCCGACAAGGTCGACAACCTGATCGTCGGCGGCGGCATCGCCAACACCTTCATGAAGGCGGTCGGCCTGAACGTCGGTAAATCGCTGATGGAAGCCGACCTCGTGGGCGAAGCGAAAACCATCATCGACAAGATGGCCGCGCGTGGCGCGACCGTGCCGATTCCGGTGGACGTGGTGTGCGCGAAAGCGTTTTCGCCGACCGCCGCCGCGACCGTCAAGGACGTGGCCGACGTTGCCGACGACGACATGATCCTGGACATCGGCCCGAAGACCGCCGCCCAGCTGGCGGAGCAGATCGCCCAGGCCGGCACCATCGTCTGGAACGGCCCGGTCGGCGTGTTCGAGTTCGACCAGTTCGCCGAAGGCACCAAGACCCTGGCCACGGCCATTGCGCAGTCGAAGGGTTTCTCGATCGCCGGCGGCGGCGACACCCTGGCTGCCATCGCAAAATACAATATTGCCGACCAGATCGGCTATATCTCGACCGGCGGCGGCGCCTTCCTCGAGTTCCTCGAAGGGAAGACGCTGCCGGCGGTGGAGATCCTGCTGCAACGCAGCGCCCAATCAGCTGAGTGAGACCCTAGCGCAGCCCCAGGCTGCGCTTTTCATTGAAGGATAACCATGTACCGTGGCACCAAGATCGTAGCAACCATCGGCCCCGCATCGACCGATTTCGACATTCTCGTCAAGATGATTCGCGCCGGCGTCGACGTCGTGCGCCTGAACTTCTCGCACGGCCGTGCGCAGGACCATATCGATCGCGCTGCCCTGGTACGCCGCGCCGCCGCCGAGTGCGGCCGCGAAGTGGCGATCATGGCCGACATGCAGGGTCCGAAAATCCGCGTCGGCAAGTTTGAGCAAGGCAAGATCTTCCTGAACAACGGCGACAACTTCATCCTGGACGCCAAGTGGGGCGAGAACGGCGAGCTGGGCAACCAGGAACGCGTCGGCCTCGACTACAAGGCCCTGCCGCGCGACGTCAAGCCGGGCGACAAGCTGCTGCTGAACGACGGCCTGATCGTGCTGGTCGTCGACAAGGTTGTCGGCAGCGAGATCTACACCACGACCAAGGTCGGCGGCGAACTGTCGAACAACAAGGGCATCAACCGCCAGGGCGGCGGCCTGACCGCGCCGGCCCTGACCTCGAAGGACATGGAAGACATCAAGACCGCGATGAGCTTCCAGGCCGATTACCTGGCGATCTCCTTCCCGAAGAACGCCACCGACATGGAAATGGCGCGCCAGCTGGCGAACATCGCCGGCGAGCCGTTCGGCCACAAGCCGATGATGATCGCGAAGATCGAGCGCGCCGAAGCGATTCCGGTGCTGCAGGAAATCCTCGACGCTTCCGACGGCATCATGGTCGCCCGCGGCGACCTGGCGGTCGAAGTCGGCAACGCCGCCGTGCCGGCGCTGCAGAAGCGCATGATCAAGATGGCGCGCAACTCGAACAAGCTGGCGATCACCGCGACCCAGATGATGGAGTCGATGATCGTCAACGCCGTACCGACCCGCGCCGAAGTGTCGGACGTGGCGAACGCCGTGCTGGACGGCACCGACGCCGTGATGACCTCGGCCGAGACCGCATCGGGCAAGTACCCGATCGAAACCGTCGAGATGATGTCGGCGATCTGCGTCGAAGCCGAGCAGTCCGAGTACAACAAGCTCGAAGCCGACTTCCTGAACGTCGAATTCACCCGCATCGACCAGTCGATCGCCTACGGCACCCTGTTCACCGCCCACCACCTGCGCGTGAAGGCGATCGTGGCGCTGACCGAATCGGGCTCGACCGCGCTGTGGATGTCGCGCCACTCGATCGATACCCCGATCTTCGCGCTGACCCCGTCGCAGACGACCCAGCGCAAGGCGTCGCTGTACCGTAACGTGCGAGCCTTCCACCTGCTGCAGGAAGGCGGCAGCCACGCCGTCCTGAGCAAGGCCGAGGAACTCCTCCAGCGCGAAGGCGTCGTACGCAAGGGCGACCTGATCGTTGTGACCTGGGGCTCGCCGATGGGGCAGGCCGGCGGTACCAATGCGCTGAAGATCGTGCGTGTCGGCGATGCTGAGAATTTTTTGAAGGAATCCTCGTAAAAGACCCGCGACGCTGACACCGTCGTCCCCGCGAAGGCGGGGATCCAAGTTCTGCTTGAGCTGACAATGACGCCGGCAAACTTGGGCCCCCGCCTTCGCGGGGGCGACGTTAGTTGCAGTGGCGACGGTACTAGCGAGCTTCCACACCGGTTTTTTAATTGTTTGGAGCAAAACCATGGCACTCGTATCAATGCGTCAACTGCTGGACCACGCCGCCGAAAACGGCTATGGCCTGCCGGCTTTTAACGTCAACAACCTGGAGCAGGTCCAGGCCATCATGGCCGCGGCCGATGCCGTCAACAGCCCGGTGATCATGCAGGCCTCGGCCGGCGCCCGCAAGTATGCCGGCGAAGCCTTCCTGCGCCACCTGATCGACGCCGCCGTCGAAGCCTATCCGCACATCCCGGTCGTCATGCACCAGGACCACGGCCAGTCGCCGGCGGTCTGCATGGCCGCGATCCGTTCCGGCTTCTCGTCGGTGATGATGGACGGCTCGCTGGAAGCCGACGGCAAGTCGGTCGCTTCGTACGAGTACAACGTCGAAGTGTCGCGCGAAGTCGTCAAGTTCGCGCACTCGATCGGCGTGACCGTCGAAGCCGAACTGGGCGTGCTCGGTTCGCTGGAAACCATGAAGGGCGACAAGGAAGACGGCCACGGCGCGGACCGCACCATGACCCGTGAAGAGCTGCTGACCGACGTGGCGCAGGCCGCCGACTTCGTCGCGAAGACCCAGTGCGATGCGCTGGCGATCGCGATCGGCACCTCGCACGGCGCCTACAAATTCACCCGTCAGCCGACCGGCGACATCCTGGCGATCGACCGCATCAAGGAAATCCACGCCCGCATCCCGAACACCCACCTGGTGATGCACGGTTCGTCCTCGGTGCCGCAGGACCTGCTGGCGATCATCCGCGAATTCGGCGGCGACATGAAGGAAACCTATGGCGTCCCGGTCGAGGAGATCCAGGAAGGCATCAAGCACGGCGTCCGCAAGATCAACATCGACACCGACATCCGTCTGGCCATGACCGCTGCGATCCGCAGGTACATGTTCCAGAACCCGTCGAAGTTCGACCCGCGCGACTACCTGAAGCCGGCCCGCGAAGCCGCGACCGAGATCTGCAAGCAGCGCTACCTGTCCTTCGGCTGCGAAGGCATGGCTTCGAAGATCAAGCCGGTGCCGCTGGACAAGATGGCCGAGCGCTACAAGGCTGGCGAACTGGCGCAGATCGTTCAGTAACAGCAAACCCGTAGCATTGGAACGTCGTCCCCGCGAAGGCGGGGATCCAAGTTAGCGGCACATCACCAAACTTGGGCCCCCGCCTTCGCGGGGGCGACGGTAGCAGCAGTTTGCGGCACTGCGTCAAAAATGACGTAAAATTATGCACTTCCTCACCGGCGGCTCCCCGCCGGTTTTCGCTTTATCAAGATACCCCCTCTATGAAAAGCCTCTACCAGTCCACTATTTCCTCCCTGCCACTGCTCGGCCGCGGCAAGGTCCGCGACAACTATGCCGTCGGCGACGACAAGATCCTGATCGTCACCACCGACCGCCTGTCCGCCTTCGACGTCGTGATGAACGAGCCGATTCCGGGCAAGGGCATGGTGCTGAACCAGATGAGCGATTTCTGGTTCGAGAAACTCGGCCACATCGTGCCGAACCACCTGACCGGCGTGGCGCCGGAATCCGTGGTGGCGCCTGAGGAAGTGGACCAGGTCAAGGGGCGCGCCGTGGTCGCCAAGCGCCTGAAGCCGATCCTGGTCGAGGCGGTCGTGCGCGGCTACATCATCGGGTCGGGCTGGAAGGATTACCAGGCCACCGGTTCCGTTTGCGGCATCGAATTGCCGGCTGGCCTGCGCCAGGCCGACAAGCTGCCCGAGCCGCTGTTCACCCCGGCCGCCAAGGCCGACCTGGGCGAGCACGACGAGAACATCAGCTTCGCCGACATGGAAAGCCGTATCGGCGCCGAACTCGCCGCCAAGATGCGCGACATCAGCATCCAGCTTTACAAGGAAGCTGCCGACTACGCGGCCACGCGCGGCATCATCATCGCCGACACCAAGTTCGAATTCGGCCTCGATGACAATGGCGTGCTGCACCTGATGGACGAAGTCCTGACCGCCGATTCCTCGCGTTTCTGGCCGGCCGATTCGTACGCGCCGGACATGTCGCCGCCGTCCTTCGACAAGCAGTTCGTGCGCGACTACCTCGAAACTTTGACCGATTGGCAAAAGACCCCGCCGGCACCAAAGCTGCCGCAGGACGTGATCGACAAGACCCAGGCCAAGTACTTCGAAGCCATCGAACGCCTGACCGGCGAGAAGCTGAAGGTCTGAGCAATGAGCGAGCAACAGCAAAAGCCGCTGGTCGGCGTGATCATGGGTTCCAATTCCGATTGGGACGTGATGCAGCATGCGGTCGCCATCCTGAAGCAGTTCGGCGTGCCGCATGAAGCCCAGGTGATCTCGGCGCACCGCATGCCGGACGAGATGTTCGCCTATGCCGAGAGCGCACGTGGCCGCGGCCTGCGCGCCATCATCGCCGGCGCCGGCGGCGCTGCCCACCTGCCGGGCATGGTCGCCGCAAAGACGATCGTGCCGGTGCTGGGCGTGCCGGTGCCTTCGCGCTACCTGCGCGGCGAGGATTCGCTGCTGTCCATCGTGCAGATGCCGAAGGGCGTGCCGGTGTCGACCTTCGCCATCGGCGAGGCCGGCGCTGCCAATGCGGCCCTGACTGCGGTCGCGATCCTGGCCGCCACGGACGACGCGCTGGCTGCACAGCTGGAAGACTTCCGCGCCCAGCAGACCGCCGCCGCCAAAGCCATGACCCTCCCGCTTGAATAAATGAGTGACCAAGAAATGAAACCGCTGCTGCCCGCCGCCAACCCGTCCACCTGGCTGGGCGTGATGGGCGGCGGCCAGCTGGGCCGCATGTTTGCCCAGGCCGCGCAAAGCATGGGCTTCAAGGTCGCCGTGCTCGAGCCGTCCGCCGATTGCCCGGCGGGGCAGGTTGCCGAGCGCCTGGTCGAAGCGGGTTATACCGACGCTGCCGGCCTCGACGCCCTGGCAAGCCAGTGCGCGGCCGTGACCACCGAATTCGAGAACGTTCCGGCTGCCAGCTTGAGCAAACTGGCGGAGCAGGTCTTCGTGGCCCCGAACGCGCACGGCGTGTCGGTAGCCCAGGACCGCGTCGCCGAGAAATCCTTCTTCGTGTCCTGCGCAGATAAATCCGGCGTGATGCCGGCGCCGCACAAGGTGATCGCATCGCAAGCGGACATCGACGCCATCGCCGACGACCTCCTGCCCGGCATCCTGAAAACCGTGCGCATGGGCTACGACGGCAAGGGCCAGGTGCGCGTGCGCACCCGCGAAGACGTGCGCACTGCCTTCGAATCCATGGGCAAGGTGACCTGCCTGCTGGAGAAGATGCTGCCGCTGGCCTACGAGGTGTCGGTGCTGACCGCGCGCGGCCATGACGGCGCCTCGGTCGTGTACCCGATCGCCGAGAACGTGCACCGCGACGGCATCCTGTTCACCACCACTGTGCCGGGTCCGAACGTCTCCAGCGCGTGCGCGCAGAAGGCGCAGGATGCGGCGCGCGCGATCGTCGCCGAACTGGGTTATGTCGGCGTGCTGTGCATCGAATTCTTCGTGCTGGCGGACGGTTCGCTGGTCGTCAACGAGATGGCGCCGCGTCCGCACAACAGCGGCCACTACACCATCGACGCCTGCGTCACCAGCCAGTTCGCGCAGCAGGTGCGGGCGATGGCGCGCCTGCCGCTGGGCGACGTGCGCCAGCATTCGCCGAGCGTCATGCTGAACATCCTGGGCGACGTCTGGTTCGACGGCGACAGCACCGTGGCGCGTGAACCGGCCTGGGACCAGGTGCTGGCCCTGCCGGGCGCCAACCTGCACCTGTACGGCAAGGACGACCCGCGCCGCGGCCGCAAGATGGGCCATGTGACCTTCGTCGCGCCGACGCTGGAAGAGGCGCAGCGCCAGTTCGAGGCTGCCTGCGCAATCCTGGGAATCGAGCTGTGACCCGCGCTGTGAGCCCCACTGTGAGCACCGATATCGACGTCGCCGCACGTGCGCTCGAAGCCGGCCGCTTGGTCGCCTTTCCGACCGAGACCGTGTACGGGCTGGGCGCCGACGCCGAGAATCCGGCGGCCGTCGCCGCCATCTATGCCGCCAAGGGCCGCCCGCAGGACCACCCGGTGATCGTGCACGTGGCGCCCGGGGCTTCTCTCGATTACTGGTGCGCCGACATCCCGCCCGAGGCACGCCAGCTGGCCGATGCCTTCTGGCCCGGTCCGCTGACCATGATCCTGAAGCGCGCACCGAACATTCCCGATGCCGTCTCCGGCGGCCAGGACACGGTGGGCATCCGCTGCCCATCGCACCCGGTGGCGATTAGCCTGCTGCAAGCCTTCAAGGGCGGGCAGGGCGGCGTGGCGGCGCCTTCCGCCAACAAGTTCGGCCACGTCAGCCCGACCACGGCCCAGCACGTGCGCGACGAGTTCGGCGACGCAGTTGGTGACGGCGCGCGCATCGCCGCCGTGCTGGATGGCGGCCAGAGCGAGGTCGGGATCGAATCGACTATCGTTGACCTGTCGCGCCTGCAGACCCACGGCCCGGTGCTGCTGCGTCCTGGCCATATCTCGGCCGAAGCGATCGCCGCCGTGATCGACCGCCTGCCGGCACGCCCGGATGCGGCGGCGCCGCGCGCTTCGGGCACGCTCGAATCGCATTACGCGCCGCACACCCCGGTGGCGATGCAGGACACGGCCACGCTGACCGGGACCCTGGCGCGCCTGCATGCGGCGGGCCGCAAGGTGGCGCTGATCCATTACTCGGTGCTGCCGGCGACGCACGCCGAAGTCGCGCTGCCGGCCACGCCGGACGGTTTCGCGCACGCGTTGTACGCGGCGCTGCGCGCGATGGACGGCGTCGGCGCCGATGTCATCCTGGTCGAGGCCCCGCCGCAGGATGGCGCCTGGCTGGGCGTCAACGACCGCCTGCGCCGCGCCGCCCACGGCTCGACCGGCATCGTGCACGGACTGATAAACAACACTACTGCTCTCTGATACAAACGAAGGCTTCTCAAAAACGCATGCGCAGTGCATGCTTTAGGGAAACTGAACGGCGTACGTAACCGACGCCACCGTCGTCCCCGTGCAGGCGGGGATCCAAGTTCTGCGTGCAATTCGTTAGCGCATACAAACTTGGGTCCCCGCCTCCGCGGGGAGTGTTTTTTGGCAATGCCAAAAAACACAACATTTGCATTTCCGTTTTGTCAGAAGGACATCCCATGCGTTCGCTTCAAACCCTGGCCCTGACCCTCGGCCTGGGCATGCTGCTTGCCGCCTGCAGCGGCGGCACCACCACCGGCGGTACCCCGCAAGGTGTCGCCAATCCCGCTCCCTTGCCCGCACCCATCCGTGGCAGCCTGGTCGGCCAGGCCGCTTCGGTGTCCGTGAGTATCGCCGGCAACAGCCTGACGACCCTGTCGCCATCCGTGCTGGCCGGCTTCCTCGAATCCGCCCAGACCGGCACCCTGGCCGTGGCCGGCCAGCCGCAGTGTTCGGTCTCGGTCTACCGCGTGCACTACAACACCATCGGCGGGGCCGGCGAGGCGACCGATGCCAGCGCCGCCGTCTTCGTGCCCAGCGGCAGCGGCAATTCCTGCGGCAACTCGCGCCCGGTGCTGCTGTATGCCCACGGCACGTCGCTGCAGAAGTCCTACGACATGGCGGACATCGCCAACAACACCGAAGCGCGCCTGGCGGCGGCCGTGTTCGCCGCGCAAGGCTTCATCGTGGTCGCGCCCAATTACGCCGGCTATGGCGGCTCCTCGCTGGGCTACCATCCTTACCTCGATCGTGTGCAGGAAGGCGCGGACATGATCGACGCCCTGCGCGCCGCGCGCAGCAGCTTCACGGCCATCGGCGCGCGCGACTCCGGCAAGCTGCTGGTGACCGGCTATTCGCAAGGCGGTTACGTGGCGCTGGCGACCCAGCGCGCGATGCAGGACCTGAACAACGCCGAGTTCACGCTGACCGCGGCGGCCGGCATGTCGGGGCCTTATGCAATCGCGCGCTTCGGCGACGACTTGTTCGGCGGCGCGCCGCGCGACGGCGCCACCGTCATCGTCCCGACCATCATCAACGCCGCCCAGCATGCCAGCGCCGCAATCTACCGCGTGCCCGGCGATGTGTATGAGGCGCAGTACGCCGGCACCATCACCGACCTGGTGCCGGGCACGCTGGGCAGCAGCGAACTGGTCAGCCAAGGCAAGCTGCCGGCCAGCAGCCTGTTCGCCGCCGACTCGATGCCGCAGGCGCCGGGCTATACCCAGTACTTCGGGGCCGGCAACCTGATCCGCAGCGATTACCGTGCGGCCTATCTGGCCGACATGGCGGCCCATCCTTGTGACCAGAACGCCACATCGCCGCTGAACTGCGCGCCGGCCCACAAGCTGCGTCAATGGCTGGTGCGCAATGACCTGCGCAGCTATCTGCCGATGGCGCCGACCCTGCTGTGCGGCGGCCACGACGATCCGACCGTGCCGTATTTCAATACGACGGCCTCGGCTGCCTATTTCCGTGCGCGCGGCGGCGCCATCACCGAGCTCGACATCGACGACACGCCGAGCATGAGCGACCCCTTCCGCTCTGCCAAGGCCGGCTTCGTGGCTGCCCGCAGTCTGCTGCGTGCGGCGAACGGCGATGCCGCTGTCGCCTCCAGTTACCACGCCGGGCTGGTGGCGCCTTTCTGCATGGCGGCGACGCGGGATTACTTCCAGTCGGTACTGGCACGCTAGAAGAGGTTCCAAAATACACTTTTTACGTATGACAAGCCGGAACGCGGCGCTATAATCGCCAGCGATGCCGGCTTCATCCGTACCGTGTTGCAAATATTGTTGCCGAGGCACGATGCAAAAGTGTTTTCGCTATACAACCAAGCTGAACACTGGCATATTAGTTGTGATACGAATAGCACGGGCGTTCGTTTCAAAGCAAAGAAAAACTCATCTAGGAGACACAATGCGTAAGACCTCATTCGCGCTCGCGCTGCTGACCGCGGCTGTTCTCACCGCCTGCGGTGGCACCAGCCCAAGCGCCGGCGACCAGACGCCCAAAATGAAATTCAGCAACCAGATCACGTTCGGCGACAGCCTCTCCGACGTGGGCACCTACGCCGTCGGCGGCGTTGCAGCTCTGGGCGGCGGCCAGTACACCATCAACGGCAACAACACCTCGGTCAGCCCTGAACTGACCGGCAAGAACTACACCACGCTGGTTGCGGCGCAGCTCGGCCTGCCGACCCCGTGCGCGGCCCAGACCGGCCTGCAGGGCACCGCGTCCGCAGGCTTCTCGGTCCCGGTGACCGACCATCCGGAATGCTTCAACTACGCCCAGGGCGGCGCACGCGTGACCAACCCGATCGGCCCGGGCAACAAGGCGCTCGACAAGCCGGGCGCAGTCTCGCTGGGCCAGATGACCGTGCCGGTCGTGACCCAGATCGCCAACCACCTGAAGAAGGTCGGCGGCAAGTTCAAGGGCGATGAACTGGTCATCGTGATGGCAGGCGGCAACGACGCGCTGGAACAGCTGGGCGAACTGTCGGCCGCAGCGACCACCGCCGGCGGCACGGCCCTGATCCAGAGCCTGGTGGCCCAACTGGCGCCGGGCACTGCCAACCCGCAGACCGGCGCCGGCGCCATCGCCGCGGCGGCCCAGGCCGAAGCACTCAAAGGCAGCGCTGCCCCGGCCATCATCACCGCCGCGATCACCGCTGCGGCCCAGAACGGCAACACCACTGCTGTCGCCAACGCCGCCGCCATTGGCGCCAAGGCTGGCGCCGATGCAACCGCCGCAGGCAACGCCTACTCGGCCGCCCACGGTCCGGACCTGGTCAAGAACATGGCCACCGCCGGCGCCGAGCTGGGCGTGCTGGTCAAGAACCAGATCCTGGCCAACGGCGCAGGCTACGTGATCGTGAACAACCTGCCGGACGTGTCGATCTCGCCTTCGGCCAAGGCCCAGTCGGCCGACACCCAGAAGCTGATCGCCGCCATGGTCGACGCCTTCAACTCGCAGCTGAAAGCGGCTGTGGGCGGTGAGTCGAAAGTGCTGTACGTCGACCTGGCCACCGTCAGCCACGACCAGGCGACCAACCCGGGACCGTACGGCCTGACCAACACCACCGATACGGCTTGCGACCTGACCCCTGCCAAGAATCCGCTGGGTTCCTCGCTGGTCTGCAACGCGAAAAACCTGAAGAGCGGCGACGTCAGCCACTACATGTTCGCCGACGCCGTGCACCCGACCCCGTTCGAGTACGCACTGATCGCGCGCTACGTGCTGGAGCAGATGGCTGTCAAGGGCTGGCTGTAATTGGAGACAAGCCCGCCCACGGGCGGGCAATCTTATAAGAATCAGGAGAACACATGAACGTAAGTAAGAATGTCGTGAAACTGCTGGTCGCCGCAGGCGCCCTGGCCGTTGCGACCGGCGCCGCAGCGCAGTCGAAGGGCCAGTTCACCGTGTCGGTAGGCGCGAACATGCTGAAGCCGGACGTCACCAGCGGCGACATCTCGGCGCCGGCGCTGCCGCACTCGCAGGGCGACGTGTCGAAGGACACCCAGCCGGTCATGGTCATCAACTACGGTTTGACCGACAACATCTCGATCGAGTCCGCGATCGGCACCCCGTACAAGCACAAGATCTACGGCGCCGGCGCGATTGCCGGGACCGGCCAGCTGGGCACCGTGCAGGCCCTGCCGGCGATCGCTCTGGTGCAGTACCGCTTCTTCTCGCCGGACTCGATGGTCCGTCCGTTCGTCGGCCTGGGCGTGACCTACGCGATGTTCCAGAAAGAGCGCGGCTCGTTCGGCATGACCGCGCTGACCAATCCGGGCGCAGGCGTACCGACTACCTTCAGCATCGACAACAAGTGGACCTATTCGGGCCAGGTCGGCCTGCAGGTGAACGTCACCCCGAAGTGGTTCCTCAACGCGTCCTACATCAAGACCAAGCTGAGCACCGACGTGCACTTCTCGACCGGCCAGTACCAGCACATGAAGCTGGATCCGGACTCGTACATCCTGTCGGTCGGCTACAAGTTCTGAGCCGCTCACGGAGTGTCTGAAAACCCGCTTCGGCGGGTTTTTTTATTGGCGCCGGCTTTTCACGAAAAGGTGGCGCGGTAGGCAGGCGGCAGGTCGACCGGGTAGAAGACGCCGCTGAAGGCTGCCACGATCAGCACGGCCGCCACGGCGCCCAGGGCGATGCTGCCCCAGGCCAGGCCGGCAGCGACGCGCCGCAGTACGCAGGCCAGGTGCACGAACAGCGCCGCCACCGCCAGGCCGTAGTAGGGCACGAAGAACAGCGGATACGGATTCACCTGCAGGCCGGCCGCCGCAAAATAGAAGTTGGTGTCCAGGTGGAGCACGGCGCGGCCGAACAGCACCGAGAGCACGTGCACCACCAGGAAGAAGGCCAGGTAAGCGCCCGACAGCGCCTGCAGGCGCGCGAAGGGCAGGCGGCGCTGGCCGCGGCGGCGCCACAGCAGGCGCAGCCCCGAACCCGCCTGCACGGCGACCGCGGCCAGCAGCAGCGCTTCGACCGCCGGGATGCGCGTGACCTTCCTGACCGCTTCCATGCAGGCAAGGTGCGTTGCGATGCCGCCCAGCGCCGCCAGATGGTTCGCCAGGTGGACCAGCACGTAGCTGCCGGCCACAATGGCGGCGGCCCGGTGCAGCCGGCGCGGCAGGTCCGGTCGCCTAGCCATGGAAGGGGCAGGCGTGCTGACCGGCTTTCGCCGTCGTCGGTACTGCAGGCGCTGCAGGGATACGCGCCTCGAACACCAGCTGCAAGCCGCCTGCGGGCCGCAGTGTCACCTGCATCTTCTGCTCGGGGACGCCCTGGCCGGGCGCCGGCGCGAGCGTGAAGCGCTGCACCAGCATGGCCAGCACCAGCGTCATCTCCATGCTGGCGAAGCTGTTGCCGATGCAGACGCGCGGCCCGGCGCCGAAGGGCACGTAGGCGCCGCGCGGCAGCTCGCGGGCGGCGTCGCCGAGGAAGCGCGCCGGGTCGAAGCGCTCCGGCTGCCCGAACCAGCGCGCGTCACTCTGTGCAACGAAGAAGGGGATGGTCACCAGGCTGCCCTTCGGCACCCGCCATGTGCCGATCTGCACGTCCTCGACCGCGCGCCGCATCAGCACCCCGGGCACCGGCGGATAGCGGCGCAGGGTTTCCTTCACCACGGCCGCCAGCAGGGGCAGGTGCGGCAGGTCGGCCATCGCCGGCGTGCGCCCGCCGAGCGCCGCATCGGCTTCGCGCGCCACGCGCGCGGCCAGCGCCGGATCGGCGGCCAGCGCCCACGCCGCCCAGGCCAGCGCCGTGGCCGTGGTCTCGTGGCCGGCCAGGAAGACGGTCATCAGCTGGTCGCGGATCTCGTCATCACGCAGCGGCGCGCCGTCGCCTTCCTCGTCGCGCGCGGCCAGCAGCATGCCGAGCAGGTCTTCACTCGGGCCAGCGCCCGCGGCGATCGCAGCGCGGCGCTTGCGGATGTGCCCACGCACGACGCCGTCCAGCAGGCGCAATGCCTTGCGCTTGGCCGCCTGGCGCGGCAGCGGCGCCCACGCCGGCACCGTGAAGGGCAGGTACATCTCGGCATAGCCGATCGCGGCCACGGTGCGGATCGCCTCCTCGATGCCGGCCGTGTCGTCTTCCACTTTGCTGCCGAACATCGTGCGCAGGATGATGTCCATGGCCAGCATGTTCATCGTGTGCTCGACGTCGGCTGTCGTGCCCGGAGCGCCGGCCAGGCTGCGGAAGGCATCCATCGTCGCCGCCGTCACCTGGGCCGCGTAGACCTCGAAGCGCTTCGGGCTGAAAGCCGGCAGCAGGGTGCGGCGCTGGCGCTGCCAGGTGGCGCCTTCGGTGATCATCACGCTGTCGCCGTGCAGCTGCCGCATGACCTTGATGTGCTGCTCGTAGCGGATGAAGGAACGCGCCTTGTCGACCAAGGTTTCGCGGATCTGGTCCGGGTGCATGAAGGCATAGTGATGAACCCCGCCCTGGCGCATGTAGACGGTGTCGCCGTGATCGCGCTGGGCTGCACGCCAGAAGCCGAGGTAGTCGCGTTCCATGTCGGCCAGCAGGCGCAGGCCGAATGCGCGGTCACGCGGACCGGGTGGACGGGGTATGGTCGTCATCGTCGATCTCCTCATGGAATTCGTCGGAAAATTCGAGCCGGTACACCCAGTCGGCTTCTTCGCGCAGGACGTCGCGCGCCAGCTGGGCAGGGGTGCGGCCGGTCTGCGCCTTGCAGTCGCGCGTCAGGTGCGACTGGTCGGCGTAGTCGCATTCCAGCGCGTGTTCGGCCCAGTCGTGCTGCCGGCCCGCCAGATAGCGCCGCTGGGCGGTGAGATAACTCTGCTCGCCGCGGCGCAGGCGGTTCATGGTCTGCAGGTTGGTGCCCAGTTCGCGCAGGATCAGGCGCTGCAGCTGGCGCGGGCCGATGCCGAGCAGGCTGCTGGCCATGCCCAGCGTGATGCGGCTGCCCATGCGGCGCAGGCGCAGCCAGGCCGGCAGCTTGTGGTGCTGCGCGTGTTCGCGGATGCAGTCTTCGATCAGGGCCTGGCGTGCGGCGTGAGAAGCGGCCGCGAACACCGCGTCGGCAAGTATCCGGCCGCGTGCCGGCAGGAGCTCGTGCGCCGGGACGAAGCGGTTCTGCAGCGGCGCCAAGTCGACGCCGAACAGCGACTGGAAGGCGTCCGGATAGAACATCGCGATGAAGCCGTGGGTATCGCCGCGGTTGCGCGACACGACCGGCTGGGTCTGGCAACCGCTGACCACGCAGCCCGAGAGCGCCTGGCCTCGCTGGCCGCCGGCATCGCTCAACAGCTCGGCGCTGCCCTCCAGGAACCAGGTCATCGTGCAGTGCGCGCTGGCCGGAAAACGGTTCAGTAGCTGCTCGCCCTGCAGCGCGCAACCGCGCGTGTCGCGCAGGATGAAGCCGCGCACAAACGGCGCCACGTCCACCGCAGGCTGGTAGAGGCGGGCAAGGGGCGATCGCAGGGTAGACGGCGCATTCATGGGCATTATTGTGGAATTGTTATTCCCAGCAATATAGAACGAAGACGACATGCGGGCGTAAAAAAACCCGCACGCGGCGGGTTTTTCGAGGAAGCGGTACGCGATCAGAACGCCGCGATGCCGGTCTGCGCACGGCCCAGGATCAGGGCGTGGATGTCGTGCGTGCCTTCGTAGGTGTTGACCACCTCGAGGTTGACCATGTGGCGGATGATGCCGAACTCGTCCGAGATGCCGTTACCGCCGAGCATGTCGCGCGCGGTGCGGGCGATGTCCAGCGACTTGCCGCAGGAATTGCGCTTCATGATCGAGGTGATCTCGACCGCGGCAGTACCCTCGTCCTTCATGCGGCCCAGGCGCAGGCAGCCCTGCAGGCCCAGCGTGATCTCGGTCTGCATGTCGGCCAGCTTCTTCTGCACCAGCTGGTTGGCGGCGAGCGGTTTGCCGAACTGCTGGCGGTCCAGCACGTACTGGCGCGCGGTGTGCCAGCAGTCTTCCGCCGCGCCCAGCGCGCCCCAGGCGATGCCGTAGCGGGCCGAGTTCAGGCAGGTAAACGGACCCTTCAGGCCGCGCACGTCCGGGAAGGCGTTTTCTTCCGGGCAGAACACTTCATCCATGACGATTTCGCCGGTGACCGAAGCGCGCAGGCCGAACTTGCCGTGGATCGCCGGGGCCGACAGGCCTTTCCAGCCTTTTTCCAGCACGAAACCGCGGATCGCGCCTTCATCGTCCTTGGCCCAGACCACGAACACGTCGGCGACCGGCGAGTTGGTGATCCACATCTTCGAGCCGGACAACGAGTAGCCGCCCTCGACCTTGCGGGCGCGGGTGACCATCGAGGCCGGATCGGAACCGTGGTTCGGCTCGGTCAGGCCGAAGCAGCCGATCCATTCGCCGGTGGCCAGCTTGGGCAGGTACTTCTGTTTCGTTTCCTCATTGCCGAACTCGTAGATCGGCACCATCACCAGCGAGGATTGCACGCTCATCATCGAGCGGTAGCCGGAGTCGACGCGTTCGACTTCGCGCGCGATCAGGCCGTACGCCACGTAGTTCAGGCCCGGGCCGCCGTACTGTTCGGGGATGGTCGGGCCCAGCAGGCCGAGTTCGCCCATTTCGCGGAAGATGGACGTGTCCATGGTCTCGTGCCGGAAGGCTTCGAGGACGCGCGGCTTGAGCTTGTCCTGGCAATACGCGGCGGCAGCATCGCGCACCATGCGCTCTTCGTCGTTCAGCTGCTCGTTCAGCAGCAGCGGGTCATCCCAGTGGAATTGGGCTTTGCGGGGCGAATCGGAACGGCTCATGGGACTCCTGTCTCAGAAGAATCTTGTTGGACGTGGACGGTCTGGCGCCGCCCGAGTCTAGCCATTATAGAAATCCGGAGTGATGACGGCTTTTGAAACTGCGACAGTTATTTTCACTTTTCTCACTGAAAGCATGCCGCCACTGAGCACCGGGGTCAGAGCCCACCCGTGTGAACCGGGCTCTGACCCCTCTTACGTGGAACCGAACTGGCCGCCGTGGAAGATCAGCGCCGGCTGCGGATGCACCGCGCATTCTTCGACTTCGCCGACGAAAATCACGTGGTCGCCTTCCGGGTAGCGGCTGCGGTTGTGGCATTCGAACCAGGCGCTCACGCCCTTCAGGATCGGCTGGCCGGTGCGCGAAAGTTCGTAGTCGATGCTGGCGAAGGGGTCGAGGCCGCGGCGCGAGAACAGGCGCGCCAGCTCTTCCTGGCCGGCGGACAGCACGTTGATCACGTAATGCGAGTTGCCGGTGAAGATGGGCATGCTGTTGGCCTTGTCGGACAGGCTCCACAGCACCAGCGGCGGTTCCAGCGACACGGAATTGAAGGAACTGGCGGTCAACCCGCGGAAGGTGCCGTCGGCCAGGCGGGTGGTAATGACGGTCACACCTGTCGCAAACTGGGACAGGGCCTGGCGGAAATGCGCGGAATCGAAACCGCGCTCGGGGGAGCGGGGAGAGCTGGTGTTCATCGTCGCCATTATGCCACCAACGGCCCGGCTCCCCGGCCTCGCTTCATTGGGGAAATGCACGGGCGTACGCTTTCGGTTACAGTGAAGCCATGGACAACTTATCTGTCAAGGACAAGGTATGAGCCAGCAATCGGCAACCGAAGTCGCCATCCTGGGCGGCGGCTGTTTCTGGTGCACGGAGGCCGTGTATCTGGAAGTGCGCGGCGTGACCCGCGTCGAATCCGGCTACATGGGCGGCACCCCCGCCAACCCGACCTATGAGCAAGTGTGTTCCGGCACCACCGGCCACGCCGAAGTGGTGCGCCTCGAGTTCGATCCGAGCGTGATCAGCTACCGCGACATCCTGGAAATCTTCTTCACCATCTACGACCCGACCACGCTGAACCGCCAGGGCAACGACGTCGGCACCCAGTACCGCTCGGTCATCTTCACCACCTCGCCCGAGCAGGAAGCGACGGCGCGCAAGGTGATGGCGGAGATGGCGGCCGTATGGGACGCGCCCATCGTCACCCAGCTCGCACCGCAAGAGACCTGGTACAAGGCCGAGGACTACCACCAGAATTATTTTGCGCAGCACCCGCTGCAGGGCTACTGCGCCTTCGTGGTGGCGCCCAAGGTGGCGAAGTTCCGGACGACCTTCGCCGAGCGCATGAAATAAGTAGGGCGGGGTTTTGAGGCCGGGGGCCTCAAAACGAACGTGCCCGCGTGCAGTCAATGCCGAATTAAGGTATCTCCAGCAACGCCAGCCTCGTACATGTAACGCCGCGACCACGGCATCTGCGCCGGATCCTGCCCCGCCTTGCCGCACACGATCTGGTACAGGCTGATCCAGTCGTGCGCGAAGGCATAGGCGCAGCCGGCCAGGTAAACGTGCCAGATGCGGAAGGTCTTGGGATCGGCCAGGCTCCTGATGCGCGCGGCGTTGCGCTCGAAATTCTCGGTCCAGAGCGCGCAGGTGCGCGCGTAGTGGCGGCGCAGGTTTTCGACGTCGCGCACTTCGAGCCCGCCTTCCTGCATGCTGCGGATCACGCTGGAGAGGTGGGCCAGTTCGCCATGCGGAAACACGTAGCGGTCGATGAACTCGCCGGTGCCGTAAGGGCTGGCGCGCTGCTCGACGTCGGTGGTCGTGATGCCGTGGTTCATCGCCACGCCACCCGGCGCCAGTAATTTGTTGATGTGTCCAAAGTACTCGGCCAGGTGCTGCACGCCGACGTGCTCGAACATGCCGACGCTGGTGATGCGATCGAACTCGCCGGCGACGTCCCGGTAATCCTGCAAGCGGATCTCGACGCGGTCTTCCAGCCCGGCGCGCGCCACCCGCTCGCGCGCCAGATCGAACTGATTCTGCGACAGCGTGACGCCGACGCAACGGGCGCCGAATTTCTGCGCCGCGCGCAGTACCAGCGCGCCCCAGCCGCAGCCGATATCGAGCAGGGTGTGGCCCGGCTGCACGCCGATCTTGGTCAGGATGTGGTCGATCTTTTTGGTTTGCGCCGTGGCCAAGTCTTCGTCGCCATTCTCGAAGTAGGCGCAGGAATACACCATCGCCGGATCGAGGAACTCGCTGTAGAAGGCGTTGGAGACGTCGTAGTGGTAGCGGATCGCCTCGGCATCCTTTTCGCGCGTGTGCGGCGACACCATGCGCAGCGCGCTGGCGACGCGGCTGCTGCGCGGCGGCTTGCCGGTCGATTCGGCCAGGGAGTTACCGATCTGGATCATGTCGGCCGCACTTCCCTCGATCTCGAGCGCGCCTTCGACATAGGCTTCGCCCAGGCTGCCGAGGGTCGGCGACAGCAGGTAGCGCAGGCTGCCCGGACCCGGCACGCGGATTTTGACGCGCGGCTGTTCGGAGGAGAGATCGACCTGCTCGCCGTTCCAGAGCTCGACGCGCAGCGGCAGGTTGTACTTGTTGCGGATGCCTGAGGTCCAGGCGGATAACTTCATCTGGTCGAACACGCGAATACCTCCGATTGACAAGGCTTCGCGAAACCAGCACGGCTTCTCGAAGCCCTACGGTTGCAAACGTTGCCGCGTCCAGCTGCCGTCTTCCTGCCGCGTGTAGACGATGCGGTCGTGGAAGCGTGAACGCCGCCCCTGCCAGAACTCGATCCGTTCCGGCACCAGACGAAAACCGCCCCAGTTTTGTGGCCGCTGTGGCGTTTCGCCAACCTGTCGCGCGACGTCCTCGTAATTGTGTTCGAGTTCTGCGCGGCTGGCGATCGGCGCGCTCTGGTGGGACGCGATCGCCGACAGCCGGCTTTTCAGGGGCCGGCTGTTGAAGTATTTATCGCTTTCCTCGGCAGTTGTGCGCTCGACTCTGCCTTCGATCCGCACTTGCCGTTCAAGTTCACTCCAAAAGAATAGCAGAGACGCAAACGGGTTGCCGTTCAGTTGCTGGCCCTTCTGGCTGTCGTAGTTCGTGTACCAGGTGAAGCCGCGCTCGTCGAACTGCTTGATCAGCACGATGCGCGAACTCGGCCGGCCGCGCTCGTCGACGGTCGATACGCCCATCGCGTTCGGCTCGTTGACCTCGGCCTTCAGGGCTTCCTCGAACCAGCGGGTGAACTGCCGGATGGGATCGTCGGCGACGTCCTTCTCGTCCAGGCTGGCCTGGCCGTAATCCTTGCGCAGGTCGGCCACGCGCTCGCCGATCGCGGCCGGGGCCGGAGCTGGAGCGGCAGCAGCGGACGGTGCGGCAGGTTCGATACCGCGGCGGCGCTGCATCGCCTGGCCCAGCTGGGCCATCTGCTCCGGGCTGAACAGGCGCATCGCCATCGGCGCCATCGTGCTTTCCTCGCGCTCCATGTGGTTCAGGTAACGCTGGCTGAAGCGCTGCACGGTGCTGCCCGAGAGCTGGGCGCCGCTGCCGTCGGCGATGGCGGTCAGCTGCTCGTGCAGATCCTGCCACATCGCATCCATGTCCTTGTGGTCCTGCAGGATCACCGGCGCCAGCGCCTGCAGGGTGGCGGCATCCTCGCCCTGGGCGACGGCGCGCAGCATCGGGATCAGGTCCTGCTCCTCGTCGTCGTGGTGCAGGTGGGCGGCCTTCTCGAAATACTTCAGCACCGCAGCCGCCGCCTGGCGCGCCTGCTGGTCGGCGCCATGCTCGGGCAGGTGGGTTAGCAGTTTTTCCAGGGTCGCCAGCTGCTTGCGGATGCGTCCGTGGCAATGCTTGAGCACGGCGACCGGCTGGTCGAAATCGGGGGCGGTGTCTGGAAGAAGCTCGTTCATGGTGGCTGTTGCGGACGCGTAAATGGATCGGGAAAATTTGATTGACTGAAAGTTATTTTAGAGCAAGGACGGCGGTTCCGTCCGGTAAAATGGCGGAATCATGACGACACTCTCCTCTTCCTTGCTTGCGCCGGCCGGCGCGGACTTCGACGACGAAGTCGACTTCGAACGCCGCTTCGGCGGCATCGCCCGTCTCTACGGCGAGCGTGCACTGGAACGCTTCCGCAAGGCGCACGTTTGCGTCATCGGCGTCGGCGGCGTCGGCTCCTGGATCGTCGAGGCCCTGGCCCGCAGCGCCATCGGCAAGCTGACCCTGATCGACCTCGACAACGTGGCCGAATCGAACATCAACCGCCAGATCCAGGCGCTGTCGACCACCGTCGGCATGCCGAAGATCGAAGCCCTGAAGCAGCGCATCGCCCTGATCAACCCCTACTGCGAAGTGGAGCTGATCGAGGACTTCATCGACCCGGACAACATCCCGCAGATGGTCGCGCCGGGCAAGTACGACTACGTGTTCGACGCCATCGACAGCGTCAGGGCCAAGGCGGCCCTGATCGCGCATTGCCGCGACCACGCGATTCCCTTGACGGTGATCGGCGGCGCCGGCGGCCAGACGGACCCGACCAGGATCGAAGTGCGCGACCTCGCCCGCACCGAGCAGGAACCGCTGCTCAAGAAAGTGCGCAAGATCCTGCGCGCTCAGTACGGTTTTTCCAAAGGCGAGAAGCAGAAATACCACATCGACGCCGTGTTCTCGATGGAGCCGCTGCGTTATCCGGAAGCGGGCGATGCCTGCGAGATCGATGCCAACAGCATCACCGGCCTGAATTGCGCGGGCTTCGGTTCGAGCATGGTCGTGACGGCGACCTTCGGCATGGTCGCGGCCGGCCACATGCTGCGCAAGATGGCCGAGGCGGCCAACGCCCCGGCCGCGCCCGCAGCGGTCCCGGTGCAGGTGGTGGCGACTGCGCCGGCCGCCAACGACGCTGGGCAAGCGGAAGAGGCCTTGTTATCATAGGTTCAGTTATTTACTGAATTGTGAAAGAGGCCCAATGATTCGCCACGCTGTTGTAAAAACTGCCTTTATCAGTCTGCTGCTGGCGGCCACCGCCGCCGGCGCGCAGGACTCGACCCAGACCCAGGCCCAGACCACGGCCGCCAACCCGGGCAGCGCCCAGCAGACGACCGACCAGCCGGCCCAGCCGACCGCCCAGTCCACCGCACCGCAAATCCAGATCATCGACACCGTCGTCGGCAAGGGCAAGGAAGCCACGGTCGGCAGCAACGTCACGGTCAACTACACCGGCTGGCTCTACAAGCCCATGGCCGCCAAGCAGCGCGGCCGCAAGTTCGACTCCTCGCTGAATCCCGGCCGCACGCCGCTCGACTTCCGCCTCGGCGCCGGCCAGGTGATCAAGGGCTGGGAGCAGGGCGTGGCCGGCATGAAAATCGGCGGCAAGCGCACCCTGATCATTCCGAGCGAACTGGCCTACGGCAAGCGCGGCTCGCCGGGCGGCATCCCGCCGGATGCGGACCTCATCTTCGACGTGGAACTGCTGGAAGTGAAATAAGTCGAATCAACCTGACAACGCGGAGGAAACATGCGCATCGCCAATGACGTCACTGAACTGATCGGCAATACCCCACTGGTGCGCATCCGCCGCCTGTCCCAGGGCGCAGGCGCGGACATCGTCGCCAAGCTCGAGTTCTACAACCCGGCCCACAGCGTCAAGGACCGGATCGGCTGGGCCATGATCGAGGCGGCGGAACAAGCCGGCAAGATCGGCCCGGACACCATCATCGTCGAACCCACTAGCGGCAACACCGGCATCGCGCTGGCGATGGTCTGCGCGGCGCGCGGCTACCGCTGCCGCCTGGTCATGCCCGAGACCATGAGCAACGAGCGCCGCATGCTGCTGCGTGCCTATGGCGCCGAGCTGGTCCTGACGCCGGGTCCGGAAGGCATGCTGGGCGCGATCCGCCGCGCCGAGGAGATTGTCGCTGCCGACCCCAACTGCTTCATGCCGCAGCAGTTCAACAATCCCGCCAACCCGGAAGTCCACCGCCGCACCACGGCCGAGGAAATCTGGCGCGACACCGACGGCAAGGTCGACATCCTGGTGGCCGGCATCGGCACCGGCGGCACCATCACCGGCGTGGCCGAAGTCATCAAGGCGCGCAAGCCGGGTTTCCAGGCAATCGCGGTGGAGCCGGAAGCCTCGCCCATGCTCTCGAAGGGCACCAAGGGTCCGCACCCGATCCAGGGCATCGGCGCCGGTTTCATTCCCGAAGTGTTGAATACGCAGATCTACGACGAGGTCGTCACCGTGAAGAACGAGGACGCCTTCGAGACCGCGCGCGCGGCCGCCCGCGAGGAGGGCCTGCTGGTCGGGATCTCATCGGGTGCGGCGCTGTGGGTGGCGATGCAGGTGGCGAAGCGGCCGGAGAATGCTGGCAAGCTGATCGTGACCATCATTCCGTCGTTTGGGGAGCGGTATTTGAGTACCGCGCTTTACGCCAACCTGGCTGGGTGACACATACGCGGGCTCGGTGAGCCCGCCCTACCTTCATTCAATGCGCGTGGCCCGCGTGGGCATGGCCGTGATCGTGGTCGTGGTCATGATTGTGCTCAGGCGCCCCATGCAGCGCGCAGCTGCTGTGCTTCGTCGTCCCTTCTTCCACCTGCAGCGTGCAATGGTGGATCGCAAAATCCTCGCGCAGGTGCTCGACGATGTGGTCGATGCTGGCGTCGCCCGGATACCCGCCCGGCATCACCAGGTGCGCGGTCAGCGCCGTCTCGGTGGTGCTCATCGCCCAGATGTGCACGTCGTGCACTTCGGTGACGCCGGTCTGCGCCGCCAGGAAGGCCGTGACCTGGGTTGCATCGACGCTGGCCGGCACGCCCGCCAGCACCAGCTGGAACGATTCCTTCATCAGCGACCAGGTGCCGGCCACGATGATCACCACGATCACCAGGCTGACCGCCGGGTCGAGCCAGGTCCAGCCGGTATACATCACCACCAGGCCCGCCACCACCACGCCCAGCGACAGCGCAGCATCGGCCGCCATGTGCAGGTAGGCGCCGCGCACGTTGATGTCGTCCTTGCTGCCGGCCATGAACAGCCAGGCCGAGAAGCCGTTGATCAGCACGCCGATGGCCGCCACGATCGACACCGTGGTGCCGGCGACCGGCTCCGGATGGGCGAAGCGGTGCACCGCTTCCCAGGCGATGGCGCCGCAGGCCACCATCAGCAGCAGGGCGTTGAACAACGCTGCCAGGATCGAGGTCCCGCGCAGGCCGTAGGTGAAGTTGCGCGTCGGCGCCCGCTTTGCCAGCAGGGCCGCGCCCCAGGCCAGCGCCAGGCCCAGCACGTCGGACAGGTTGTGGCCGGCATCGGCCATCAGCGCGGTCGAATTGGCGATGAAACCGTAGAAGAACTCGATCGCGACGAAGGCGATGTTCAGGCCAATGGCCAGCACGAAGGCGCGGCCGGCGTCGGTCGGGGCAGGGTGGTGATGGCCGTGGCCATGTCCGTGGTCGTGATGGAGACTCATGCTTCTAATCCGTTTTGATGTTGTGAATCAGGTTCTGCGAGGTGTTCGAACATGTTCGCGAGCAGCCCGCTGATATGGGCATCGGCGGCGGTGTAGAACACCTGCTTGCCGTGGCGCTCGGCCTTGACGATGCGCGCCGCACGCAGCAGGCGCAGATGGTGGCTGACCAGGGAGCTGGATAGCTCGAGGCTGGCGGCGATGTCGCCCACCGCGATCGGCTGCGCCAGGCAAGCCAGCACGATGCGCAGCCGGGTCGGGTCGCCCAGCAAGTGGAAGAGGTCGGCGAGTTCGTCGACCAGATAGTCGAAGTCGTGTGGGGTGCTCATGTTTAACATGTGAAGAACTGTTCACATGTTAAGCCCAAGTAGCGAGCCGCGCAAGTTTTTGTGCCGACACTGGGTGATGATGGGGGTTTCGCTATGTGCCGGCGGCGCAGTCAGCCCTGCCTTGACCGATGCCGGACGCGCAATACGCACATCCCGACAAAAAGCGCCAAACCGATTGCGGCCACGATTCCCCAAACGCGCTCGACCAGCCCCAGGCCGACGGCAGCGCCGCAAAGTCCACCTGCGATCAGGCCTGGCAAGATGACTTTAAAGATCGCGCGGGTACGTTCTCTGGGCATTTGTCATCCAATCGTTCTCGCTCTCGTTCACTGGCGGTTTTTGACGACCTAAATGGCGTGTACTTTCGACCCATTCCGGACGTTCCGAGCTCTTACTTCTCGACTTCGTTGAGCCAATCGCGAAACCATTGCACGGGCATGGTTTCGCTCTTAAACGATTTGGAGCACAACTCCTCACTCGAGTATTTGCACGCGAGATAGAGGTCCCACTGCGTTTCGACATCGGTCAACACAGGCAGTAATTCTTCAATTGAAGACTCAGCGTCGATATCCAGATATTGACACCAGAAACGATCACACCATTCAACGATCTGCTTGTGACTATACGGGCTAGCCTCTGGGTTAGCGCCGTAGGCAAGCACATGAATCACCGATTCACGAGTGAAGGGAAGCTCGATCGGCTTGGACGGCACCATGTTGTTCCCGATTCATTTGATTGCCAGGTTGTTGCGTTGGGTCTGCTCCTGGGCGGCTGCGGTCCCTCTGCTAGGGCCGCTTTCGACCCAAAGCAGACAGTGCCAGCGGCGCTCTGAACTAAGGGACGCTCAGTAACGGTGTGCCGCAAGACGCTTCGGCACAGGCGTAGAGCCAGTATTTCGCCATGCGTTGTGCCTCGCGGGCCCGGCCACCGGTGCCTGATGGGTATTCAACGCGCACGGTGCAAGCGTCCGCTCCTGTGAGCGATATTGTCACGGAATGGCGATTTTCGCCGTCCTCGACGTAGTCTTTTTCACCGATCTTTTTTGCTTCAAAGCCGGCAGGCGAATCGCATAGTTTTTTTTCTCGGACAACGATGCTTGAGCGGTTGGACTCTTCCGGCAAAATAGTCCACGTTCGGTAGCTTCCGTCGTCCCGCATATTAATTCTTCCAGGGCCTGCAATAATGCACCAGTGCTGCATGGTGATACCGCACCTTGTTCTGGGTGCAGAGTGACGCAGGGGCTTCGCTACCTTATGCGTGGCCGAGGACTCGCTGGCTTGGACACCGTTCAATCCGATTGGAAAAATGGCTGCTAGTACTGCAATACTCAGGGCAAAATTTTTCATAAGTATGCTGACGCGAGTCCGTGAAATCCGGTGCTTGCAAAGGTTCGCTTTTGGCCGGTTGCGATCGTTCATAGTATGGCTGCTATCGACTCGAAGCTGTCGTAGGAGAGCTACAGAAAGCGAACCAACGGTTCAACAGTTGAAACAACATTGAGACATCCGTTGCTACTTACGATAATCCACTCCCTTGGCCGGCTGAATGCTGCAGTAGTGCCCAACATTCCGCTACTTTGCTCCTGTTCAGCCCAGCCACCCTGCTTGATTTCATGTACAAGGTGACTGGAGTTATCGAACGCGCCACTGGCCCAGTAAGGCAGCAAGTCACCTTCATCGAGGTATCGAAAGCCTCGCGCGCTTTTGAACACGACCTCAAGGAACAGATCTTCCTCATTTTCGTCTTGTCCTAAGTGAACCACTGCGCGTAAAACCAAAAAGCTGAACGTGACTTCACAAAGATCGGAACTCTTCAGATTCGGGATGGGTGGACCAAACTTCTCGACTATATACGTCTCACTCATGTTCGCCTTTTGGCCTCATCACGGCATTTCCTAACGTCCGCTCATGGCCGAAAGCGGACCCACTAAACAGATTCATATTACGACGTTGATTCTCACCTCAAGGCACCTGCCCATCCGCATCCCGCATCTCCGGCTGCCCCAAGCCCAGATTCTTCAACTGCGGCAGCAACTTCGCCTTATCGCCCACCGCGATGACCTTCATCCGCTCCGGCGCCAGATATTTCCCGGCCGCCGCCTGCACCTGCGCCGCGCTCACCCGCCGGAACTGGTCCGGCAAGCCCCGCCAGTAATCGAGCGGCAGATCGAACACATAAGTCTCGGCCAGGCTGCCGACGATGGTGCTGTTGGTCTCGAACTGCCCGGGCAGCGAATACACCTGCGAGTCGCGCGCGCCTGCCAGCTCGGCGGTCGGCAGCGGGCTCGAGCGGATGCCGCGCACTTCCCTGAAAATCTCGGAAACAGAAGCGCCGGTGACGTCGGTGCGCACGCTGCCGGCGATGACGAAAGGCCCCGGCGTGCGGTCGTAGCGGAAGTTTGAAAACACGCCGTAGCTGTAGCCCTTTTCTTCGCGCAGGTTGAGGTTGATGCGGCTCGAGAACAGGCCGCCGAGCGCGGCGTTCATCACCTGCATGGCCGGATAATCCGGGGTCTTGCGGTTGGCCGCCAGCTGGGTCACGCGCAGCGCGGTCTGCGGCGCGCCCGGCTTGTCGACCATGACCAGGCGCGCCTTCGTCCCTTCCGGCTCGCCGGGCAGCACCGGCGACGGCAGGGCGCGCGGCCAGCCGCCGAAGCGGTTTGTCGCCAGCGCGCGCAGGTCGTCCAGGGTGATGTCGCCGGAGACGATCAGCGCGGCGTTGGTCGGCTGGTAGTGGCGGCGCCAGAACTGATACAGATCGTCGCGGATGACGGCGCGGATCGCCTGCTCGGTGCCGAGCTGGCCGTAGCCGTAGGGGTGCTTCTGGCCGTACAGCGCGGAGGCAGCCGCCACGGCCGCCACCAGCTCGGGGTTGTCGCGCTGCTGGGTCAGGGCGCCGATGCGGGCGGCGCGCTGGCGCTCGACTTCGGCGGTGGGGAAAGCCGGGTGCTGGACCACGTCGGCCAGCACGTCCAGCGCCTGGCCGAAGGTCGAGCGCAGCGACAGCAGCGAGACCGTCGACGCGTCCGTGCTGCTGCCGCTGCCGAGGAAGGCGCCGAGCTGCGCGATCTCGTCGGCGATGCGCGGCGCGCTGCGCGTGGCCGTCCCTTCCTGCAGCATCTGCGCGGTGAAGCCGGACAGGCCGGGCGTGTCGTCGGGGTTGGCGTCGGAGCCGCTTTTGACCACCAGTTCGGCCGCCACCAGCGGCAGCGCCGGATTGTAATGGTGGATCACACGCAGGCCGTTCGGCAGCTGGAAGCTCTCGCCTTGCGGCAGCGTGAACTTCGGCGCCGGGCCGGGTTTGGGCGGCTGGCGGCGCCAGGCTTCATCGCGGTTGATGCCCGCCGCGGCTGCGGTCCTCGCGCCGGCTTTCAAAGGTTTGGCGGCCGGGTCCGGGCCCAGTTCCGGCTTGCCCGGCACGCCCGCCACCACCACCCGCGCGCTCGGCTGCAAATAGCTGCGCACCACGCGCTGGACGTCGGCGGCGGTGACGCGGCGCAGGCGTGCGATGTCCTTCGGCAGGTAACCCGGATCGCCGGTGTACTGGTTGTACTGGTTGACCTGGTTGGCCAGGCCGGCGCCGCCCAGCTTCTCGATCGAGGTCAGCATCGCGGTCTCGATCGTGTTGCGGGCGCGCTCGACTTCCGCATCCGACGGGCCGTTGTCGCGCAGCGCTTTCAGCTCGGCGTCGATGGCGGCTTCGAGGGCGCCCGCGTCAATGCCGGGGCGCGCGGTAACGTCGACCACGAAGGTCGAGGTGAGCGCGTTCGAGTTCTGCGCCGCCGCCGTGTCCTGGGCGATCTGGCGTTCGTAGACCAGCGATTTGTACAGGCGTCCGGCCTTGCCGCCGGCGAGGATCTGGGCCGTGACCCCCAGCTCGGCATCGCCCGGCTGGAAGGCGGGCGGCGTCAGCCAGGCCATGTAGACGCGCGGCAGTTCGATGCGGTCGGCCACGGTCAGGCGGCGTTCGCGCGTGATCGGCGGGGTGGTCACATTGGGCTTCGCCACCGGCGCGCTGCGCTTGAAGGAGCCGAAGTACTTGGCCACCAGCGCCCGCGTTTTGACCTTGTCGATGTCGCCGGCGATCACGATGCTGGCGTTGTTAGGGCCGTAGTAGCGGGTGAAGAAGTCGCGCACGTCGCCCAGCTTGGCATTCTGGATGTCGGCGTGCGAACCGATCACCGAGGCGTAGTAGGGGTGGTTCCTCGGGAACAGCGCGTGGTTCATCGCTTCTTCGACGATGCCGTAGGGACGGTTCTCGACGCTCTGGCGGCGCTCGTTGCGCACCACGTCCTGCTGGTTCGACAGCGCGGTCTGGTCGAGCACGTCGAGCAGGTAGCCCATGCGGTCGGCATGCACCCACAGCGCCAGCTCCAGCTGGTTCGAGGGCACGGTGTCGTAGTAATTGGTGCGGTCGTAGTCGGTGCTGCCGTTGCTGTCGGTGGCGCCGGCGCCTTCCAGCAGGCGGTC
>Ga0308166_1000826_pt1 | contig 37152 bp, 29 predicted proteins | sample PhyCR2_2_FD_202137 | JGI IMG/M metagenome (GOLD analysis project Ga0308166, IMG submission 202137) | Phyllosphere microbial communities from UC Gill Tract Community Farm, Albany, California, United States - DLSLCC.R2 | ecosystem: Host-associated > Plants > Phyllosphere > Unclassified | place...
ACTTCCACGTCTACCTTAAGCCGGATCGGCTGGTGGATCCGGAAGCCTTTGGCGTGCACGGGATTGCAGATGAGTTTTTGCTGGATAAGCCGCTGTTCAGCGACGTCGCCGATGAGTTTATCGACTACATTCGCGGCGCTGAGCTGGTGATCCACAACGCATCCTTTGATATTGGCTTTATGGACTATGAGTTCAGCAAGCTGAACCGGGGCATTCCTAAAACGGACACCTTCTGCAAGGTGACCGATAGCCTGGCGATGGCAAGGAAGATGTTCCCTGGCAAGCGCAACAGCCTGGATGCCCTCTGCTCGCGCTATGAGATAGATAACAGTAAGCGAACGCTGCACGGGGCGCTGCTCGATGCCCAGATCCTCGCTGACGTCTTCTTAATGATGACGGGCGGGCAGACCGCTATGGCGTTCTCCGTCGAAGGGGAGAACCAGCAGGCGCAGGGCGAGGCCACTATTCAGCGCGTTGTGCGCCGGGCTAATTCGCTTCGCGTGGTGTTAGCCAGCGATGAAGAGGTGATGGCGCATGAGTCGCGTCTCGATCTGGTACAAAAGAAGGGCGGCTCCTGCCTGTGGCGAGCCTGAAACCTCTTGTTTTGTGGATAAAAACAGCGCCCAGGCGTTTTTTGCAGCAAACGATGCAAAAGCCGTGAAAAAGCGTTGACGGCGTGCGAGGCAGTACGTAATATTCGCCTCGTTCCCAAGGGAACACAACGCGGAGCGGTAGTTCAGTCGGTTAGAATACCTGCCTGTCACGCAGGGGGTCGCGGGTTCGAGTCCCGTCCGTTCCGCCACTATTCAGAAGGCCTGAGTCAGCAATGATTCAGGCCTTCGTCGTTTTTGTTCTTCAAACGGGCAGCTTCGTACCCGTTAGTGACATCACTTCTCCAGCGTAAAGGGATCGGCATCCTGCCAGGCCGGGAACTTTTCGCGATAATCTTTCAGTGCGGCCAGCGACAGCTCGGCATCGATACGTGTCGCCTGATGTGGCTCGGCGGTAGCGAGGATCTCACCCTGTGGGCTGACAATTCGGCTGTCGCCGCGATAGTGATGCCCGTTGCCGTCGGTGCCGACGCGGTTACAGCCCGCAACATAGGCCTGGTTCTCAATGGCCCGTGCCACCAGCAGCGCCTGCCAGTGCAGCGAACGCGGCGCAGGCCAGTTAGCTACATACAGGGCGAGGTCGTAGTCGTTGCGGTTGCGTGACCAGACCGGGAAGCGCAGGTCATAGCAGACCAGAGGCAGAATGCGCCAGCCACGCCACTCAAAGACCACGCGCTCGGTACCGGCTTCGTAGTGGTGATGCTCATCGGCCATGCGAAACAGATGGCGCTTATCATAGCTATGCACCTTGCCCTCCGGCTCAACCAGCAGGAAGCGGTTTACCGGCCCGCGCTCGCTCTGCAGCGCTGCGCTACCGGCAACCAGGGCATTTGTTTGCTGGGCTTTGGCCTGCATCCATGCAATCACTTCACTCTGCGGCAGCGACTGCTGCGCGGCCTGCATAGCAAAACCCGTCGTGAACATCTCCGGCAGAACGATAACGTCGCGCCCGATAATCGTTTCCAGTTGGCGATCGAAGTGCCGCAGATTAGCCGGGCCATCCATCCAGACCAGCGGCTGTTGCAACAGCGTAATTTTAAAACCAGGCACGATGAGTCTCCCCATTTTTGTAGCGTCCGAACACTCTACCACGGCAAAACGTGAATGTGTGGCAATAAAAAACCCTGCCCGGAGGCAGGGTCGGTTGCAGCACAGATAACGTTACGCGGCTTCGATTTTACGCACTTTTTCCGGCAGCATAGGGAGCAGCGGCTTGACCGGCTGGGTAGCCAGCGCGTCTGCCTCAAAATCATCCACGTTGATACTGCGCAGGCGGCTCTCTTCGGCTTTGGTCAGGATCCGCGCTTCGTCAGCACTGATGATCCCTTTATCCAGCGCCTCTTTAGCCAGCGTATCCAGACGGGTAAACGGCAGGTTCTTACCGAACTCTTTACAGATGCGCTGGTGGATCGGATCCGCCGCCATGACGTCCAGCAGAGCGTCTTCCAGCAGGCCTACAGGGTTATGCTCGCTGGCCGTCAGGTACTGACCGCGGCCAATGCGGGAACGGGTGGCACATGGCGTTTGCAGGATCTTCGCCACTGCATGATCCAGCCTGTCCGACGGGGCAAGGTAGTGACGCCCGGTAGGGAAGATGGTGGCGCGGAGCAGGGCAGCAACGCCACGGTTCGGGAAGTTTGCCAGCAGGTCGTCCATCGCTTGCTCAGCCTTGTAGAGCGCATCCTGCACGCCCCAGTGCACCAGCGGCAGATCGGCTTCATGACGGCCTTCATCGTCGTAGCGTTTCAGCGTCGCGCTGGCGAGGAAGATCTGGCTCAGAATATCCCCCAGACGTGCCGAGATGCGTTCCCGACGTTTCAGGCTGCCGCCCAACACCGCCATCGAGACGTCCGACAGCATCGCCAGGTTGGCGCTCATGCGATTAAGGTGCTGATAGTAGCGGCGGGTCGCATCCCCGGTTGGCGTGCTGCTGGTCAGGCCGCGAGTCAATCCAAGCCAGAAGCTGCGCACCGTGTTGCTGCCCACGTGGCCGATGTGTTTGAACAGCAGCTTATCGAAAGCGTTAAGATCGTTGCTCTGAGCAGCGGCCATCTCATCCAGTACGTAAGGGTGGCAGCGGATCGCCCCCTGGCCGAAGATCATCATGCTGCGGGTAAGGATATTGGCCCCTTCCACGGTGATAGCGATCGGTGCGCCCTGGTAGTTGCGGGCAAGGAAGTTGCCCTCACCGAGCATAATCCCTTTGCCGCCAGCGATATCCATGGCATCAATAATCGACTGCTGCCCACGGTGGGTACAGTGATATTTGACGATAGCAGAGAGCACCGCGGGTTTTTCACCAAGCACGATGGCGTAGGTGATCAGCGACGCGGCAGCATCCATTACATAGGCGTTACCGGCAATGCGTGCCAGCGGCTCCTCGATGCCCTCCATCTTGCCAATGGCGATGCGGAACTGGCGACGAATGTGAGCATAAGCGCCGATACCCATTGCAGCCGACTTCAGACCACCGGTAGAGTTGGACGGCAAGGTAATACCACGGCCTACCGACAGGCACTCCACCAGCATCCGCCAGCCCTGACCGGCCATTTTTGGCCCGCCGATGATGTAGTCAATGGGTACAAAGATATCCTGTCCGCGGGTGGGACCGTTCTGGAACGGAACGTTAAGCGGGAAGTGGCGACGGCCAATCTCCACGCCGGGCGTGTTGGTAGGGATCAGCGCGCAGGTAATGCCCAGCTCTTCGTCGCCGCCCAGCAGTTTTTCCGGGTCGGAGAGTTTAAACGCCAGGCCCAGCACGGTCGCGATGGGAGCCAGCGTGATATAGCGTTTGTTCCAGGTCAGGCGCATGCCGAGCACCTGCTCGCCCTGCCACTCGCCCATGCAGACGACACCGGTATCCGGGATAGCACCGGCATCGGAACCCGCTTCCGGGCTGGTCAGCGCAAAGCAGGGGATCTCATCCCCACGAGCCAGACGCGGCAGGTAATGGTTTTTCTGCTCTTCGGTACCGTAATGTTGCAGCAGTTCGCCTGGGCCTAAGGAGTTAGGCACGCCGACGGTGATAGCCAGAATACCAGAGACGCCAGAGAGCTTCTGCAGCACGCGAGACTGGGCATAGGCCGAGAACTCAAGGCCGCCGTACTCTTTTTTTATGATCATCGCAAAGAAGCGGTGCTCTTTCAGATACGCCCACAGTTCGGGAGGCAGGTCGGCCATCTCATGGGTGATCTGAAAATCATTCGCCATGCGGCAGGCTTCTTCCACCGGCCCGTCAATAAACGCCTGCTCTTCGGCTGTCAGGCGCGGCTGCGGATAGCTATGCAGCTTTTTCCAGTCCGGATTACCCCGGAACAGATCGCCTTCCCACCAGGTGGTCCCGGCGTCAATGGCCTCTTTCTCGGTGCGCGACATCGGCGGCATCACCTTGCGGAAGCCACGAAATGCCGGGGCGGAGATCATCGATTTACGCATCGCGGGCAGATTGAACGGCACCAGGATAATGGCGAGCGGTACCAGCACCCAGATAGACCACAGGCCGGAAACGCCGAGCGCGGCAGTCCAGGCCAGCAGGATCAGGCTACTTAAAAACAGGCTGACGCGATGGTAGAACAGCGCGCCAATCAGTACGACGGTTGCGATAAGACTCAAAATCATCATAAACATTTGCTCCCTGGCTTGTAGGAGGTCTGACCACTTAGGATGTTATTGTTGTAGTGGATGCGACTATATTTAGCAATGTGTTTACAAAGTAATTACAACCTGGTTCACATTGTTGATGATGATGAGAGCACGGATACCTAAAACGCCCGGTGATAAGTGTGGCTTTAGCTTCTCGCGTGTGGTGCTATCCGGTAAACTGCGCACGTAAAATTTATCTATTCTGAAGGACATCTTATGTACCAGGATCTGATTCGTAACGAACTGAATGAAGCAGCGGAGACGCTGGCTAATTTTCTGCAGGATGACGCCAATATTCACGCTATCCAGCGCGCCGCGGTACTGCTGGCCGACAGCTTCAAAGCCGGTGGCAAAGTGCTCTCCTGCGGCAACGGCGGTTCCCACTGTGATGCGATGCATTTTGCCGAAGAGCTGACCGGTCGCTACCGCGAAAACCGTCCAGGCTATCCGGCTATCGCTATCTCTGACGTCAGCCACATCTCCTGCGTCGGTAACGACTTTGGCTACGACTACATCTTCTCCCGCTATGTAGAAGCGGTAGGCCGCGAGGGCGACGTGCTGCTGGGTATCTCCACCTCCGGCAACTCCGGCAACGTTATCAAAGCAATCGACGCTGCACGCGCAAAAGGGATGAAGGTAATTACCCTGACTGGCAAAGACGGCGGCAAAATGGCCAGCAGCGCCGACATTGAGATCCGCGTTCCGCACTTTGGCTACGCCGACCGCATTCAGGAAATTCATATCAAAGTGATCCACATCTTGATTCAGCTGATCGAAAAAGAGATGGTAAAGGCTTAAGACGTCGTACGGGGGCACGGCCCCCGATAAGCTGTGGAGGTGTTGTATGTGCGAACTGCTCGGGATGAGCGCCAATGTGCCTACCGATATTTGCTTTAGTTTTACCGGGCTGGTTCAGCGGGGTGGGGGAACCGGGCCGCACAAAGACGGCTGGGGCATCACCTTTTACGAAGGCAAAGGCTGTCGCACGTTCAAAGATCCGCAGCCCAGCTACAACTCTCCGATAGCGAAACTGGTTCAGGACTACCCGATTAAGTCTTGTTCGGTGGTGGCCCATATTCGTCAGGCCAATCGGGGCGAGGTATCGCTGGAGAATACCCATCCCTTTACCCGCGAGCTGTGGGGACGCAACTGGACCTACGCCCATAACGGGCAGCTGACAGGATACAAGACGCTGGAGACCGGCAACTTCCGTCCGGTTGGTGAGACCGACAGCGAGAAGGCGTTTTGCTGGCTGCTGCATAAGCTCACCGCCCGCTATCCACGTACCCCAGGCAATATGGCGGCGGTGTTTAAGTACATTGCCTCGTTGGCGGGGGAGCTGCGTGAGAAGGGCGTGTTCAATATGCTGCTGTCGGACGGCCGCTACGTGATGGCGTTCTGCTCAACGAATCTGTTCTGGATCACCCGTAGAGCGCCGTTTGGCGTAGCCAAGCTGCTGGATCAGGATGTTGAGATCGACTTTCAAAAAGAGACCACGCCCAATGACGTGGTCTCTGTGATTGCTACCCAGCCGCTTACCGGCAATGAAACCTGGCACAAGATCATGCCAGGGGAGTGGGTGCTATTTTGTCTCGGGGAGCGTGTAGTTTGATGCCAGCTGAGGCTGGATCGCGCCGCTGTTGTTAAGCGGCTTGCTCACCACGTAACGGCCATCCACCACCGAGACGACCGGCGGCTGGTGGAGGGTATTGAAGTAGTCATAGCCAGGCTTCAGCTGCTTCCAGAAGTCCGCATAGTAGGAGTTCTTATGGCGCGCCATGTTAGCGTCGGTCATGCGGAACGGATAGATGCTTACCTGCACGCCTTGCTGGCCAAACACCAGTGCGCCGGTGACGAACTGGAAGATCTCATCGATGCCGGAATCGGTCATGGCGTAGCAGCCCACCGAAACACATGCCCCGTGGATCATCAGGTATTTTCCTTCATAGCCGTGCGAGCGATCGTAGGCATTAGGGAAGCCGATGTTGATCGCCTTATAGAAGCGGCTATCTGGCTTAAGCTGGCTGCGCTGAACGGTATAGAACCCTTCCGGACTTTTGAAATCGCCCTGACGCTGTTTCGGACCGAGGCCGCCGGAGTAGTTACAGATCTTGTAGCTATCCATCAGCTGGTACTGCTCGCCCATCTTGACGTACAGCTCAAGCGTGCGCTCTTCCTTGAAGATCTGGATATAGACCGGGGAACCCATTAACTGCTGTTTATATTCTTTACTAATGGGCGTTGTCGAGCTGTTGCTGCTGAGCAGGCCGGCAAACGAGATGCACGGTATTGTAAGCATCGCAATGAATAATGCGATTATGCGCATACTACTTGTTCCTTGATAAAGCGGTTACCATATTGCCAGGACGGCAAAAGAGATCCGAAATCAGACTAATCTGTATTAGGAGCGCTCACATTATCACCCCCATATTTTTTCGCAAGCCCGCCATGCGGAGTTTACAAATTGTTTTGCTCAGCCTCCATCATATCGCTATTTAAGGGCGTTGGCTAAGCTTGTGCATAAGCGGTACTTCTCATTTCATCGGCAAAGGCTGTATACTTATCCAGTGAGGGCAGAGACTTCCCAGGCAAACTAAGCAGATGCGAAAAATAATACATGTTGATATGGACTGCTTTTTCGCAGCGGTTGAGATGCGCGACAATCCCGCCCTGCGAGATATCCCTATCGCCATCGGCGGAAGCCGTGAGCGGCGGGGCGTCATCAGCACCGCCAATTACCCGGCGCGCAAGTTTGGCGTACGCAGCGCGATGCCTACCGGAATGGCGCTCAAGCTCTGCCCGCATCTCACTCTGCTGCCGGGGCGCTTCGACGCCTATAAAGAAGCCTCGCGGCATATTCAGGCGATCTTCTCCCGCTATACCTCACGCATCGAACCTCTCTCGCTGGATGAAGCCTTTCTCGACGTGACCGACAGCGTGCACTGCCACGGCTCGGCCACTCTGATGGCCCAGGAGATCCGCCAGAGCATCTTTAACGAGCTGCAGCTCACCGCCTCGGCGGGCGTTGCGCCAGTTAAGTTCCTGGCTAAGATCGCCTCCGACCTCAACAAGCCCAACGGTCAGTACGTCATTACCCCGGACGAGGTGCCCGCCTTTCTGAAGACGCTGCCGCTGGCGAAGATCCCGGGTGTTGGCAAAGTCTCGGCCGCAAAGCTGGAGACGCTCGGCCTGCGCACCTGCGAAGACGTGCAGAAGAGCGATCTCGCCATGCTCCTTAAACGCTTCGGAAAGTTTGGCCGCGTGCTCTGGGAGCGCAGCCAGGGGATCGACGAGCGAGAGATCACCGGTGAGCGGCTGCGCAAGTCGGTGGGCGTGGAGCGTACTCTGGCGGAAGATATCCACGAATGGGAGGAGTGTGTGGCGATTATCGAGCGCCTCTACCCGGAGCTGGAGCGGCGGCTGGCCGCCGTTAAGCCGGATCTGCTGATCGCCCGTCAGGGAGTAAAGCTCAAGTTTAACGATTTTCAGCAGACTACCCAGGAGCACGTCTGGCCGCAGCTGAATAAAGAGGATCTGATCGCCACTGCCCGTAACGTGTGGGATGAGCGGCGGGGAGAGCGAGGCGTGCGGCTGGTGGGGCTGCATGTCACGCTGCTCGATCCGCAGCTTGAGCGTCAGTTAGTACTGGGGCTGTAAAAAAGCCCGGGGGCGTAACGCCTACCGGGCCTGTAACGCGATCTCTGTAGGCCCGGTAAGGCGAAGCCGCCACCGGGCGTTACTGTCTATTTCGCCGGGATCGACTTCAGCAGTTCGGTCAGCAGGGTCCAGTACTGGCCCACGCTTTCGATGTGTACCTGCTCATCCGGGGAGTGCGGACCGGTGATGGTTGGCCCGATGGAGACCATGTCCATATCCGGGTACGGCTTTTTGAACAGGCCGCACTCAAGACCGGCGTGGATCACCTGGATGTTCGGTGTTTTGTCGAACAGACGCTGATAGGTTTCACGCACCAGCTGCATGACCGGAGATTTTGCATCCGGCTGCCAGCCTGGGTAGCTGCCTTTCGCCGAGGTCTGCGCGCCTGCCAGCGTGCCTAACGACTCCAGCATGCTGACCACGTACTCTTTACCGCTGTCGATCAGGGAGCGGATCAGGCAGATGATCTCTGCGCTCTCGTCCTGCATGGTCACCACGCCCACGTTCAGGGAGGTTTCCACCACGCCTTTCGCGACGTCAGAGTTGCGGATCACGCCGTTCGGCGTGGCGTTCAGCAGCTGAACAAACGCGTCGCGGGAAGCGGTCGTCAGCGCGGCTTTATCAGAGGCAACGCTCTCCAGCTGCACGGTCAGGTTCTTCTCTTTGATCGCCAGTTCGTTGGTCAGGATAGCCTGGTACGCCTCTGCCAGCGTCTTCAGCTGTTCAGCTTTATCTGCGGCAACGGCAACGGTGGCGAAAGCTTCGCGTGGAATCGCGTTACGCAGCGTGCCGCCGTTGAAGTCCAGCAGACGCAGATCCAGCTCGGCAGCGTGGCCAGCGAGGAAGCGTGCCAGCAGTTTGTTGGCATTGCCAAGACCGAGGTGGATATCGCCGCCGGAGTGGCCGCCTTTCAGGCCCTTCAGCGTCAGGCGGAAGGTCTCAAAGCCAGCGGGAACCGCTTCGCGGGAGAGAGCCAGCGTGGAGATAAAGTCGATGCCACCGGCACAGCCCATGTAGATCTCACCCTCTTCTTCAGAGTCGGTGTTGATCAGGATATCAGCCTGTAACCAGCCTGCCTGCAGACCAAACGCGCCGTCCATACCGGCTTCTTCAGTCATGGTCAGCAGCACTTCCAGCGGGCCGTGTGCCACAGCGTCGTCTGCCAGCACCGCCAGCGCAGAGGCCATGCCGATACCGTTATCCGCGCCCAGGGTCGTGCCGCGGGCTTTTACCCACTCGCCGTCAACGTAGGGCTGAATCGGGTCGACGGTAAAGTCGTGCACGGTGTCGTGGTTTTTCTGCGGCACCATATCCAGGTGCGCCTGTAACACCACCGGCTTGCGGTTTTCCATGCCAGCGGTGGCAGGTTTGCGGATCAGGATGTTGCCAACCTGGTCGCGCTCGGCGTGAAAGCCTTTCTCTTTCGCCCAGCCCATAACGTGTTCAGCAAGCTGTTCTTCATGATAAGAGGGGTGCGGAATAGAGCAGATCTTGGCAAAAATATCCCACAGCGGCTGGGGGGATAGTTGAGACAGTTCAGACATAATGATTCTCCATGTCAATGGCCTGCAAAACAAGGGGGCAGGGCACAGGATTAGCGATAACAGAGCATCACGCGCTATGCGGGTGAGAGAAATTCAGAATACCACTTTATTGCCTGTCTGAGTGTGACACGTGTAAAAAGCACAGGGCGGGCCGCGTAATACTGGTTTTTAGTGCGTCAGATCTCTATAATCTCGCGCAACCCATTTTCCCCTGAACACATTTAAGCCGTTTTACAATAGGCTGGGACACTTCACATGAGCGAAAAATACGTCGTCACCTGGGACATGTTGCAAATTCACGCCCGCAAGCTGGCCGCGCGCCTGATGCCGTCAGAACAGTGGAAAGGCATCATTGCCGTTAGCCGTGGTGGTTTAGTACCGGCTGCCCTGCTGGCCCGTGAGTTGGGTATTCGCCATGTTGATACCGTTTGCATCTCCAGCTACGACCACGACAACCAGCGCGAGCTGAAAGTGCTGAAACGTGCTGAAGGCGACGGTGAAGGCTTTATCGTGATTGACGATCTGGTGGATACCGGTGGTACCGCCGTGGCTATCCGTGAGATGTACCCGAAAGCCCACTTCGTTACTATTTTCGCCAAGCCGGCCGGTCGCCCGCTGGTGAATGATTACGTGATCGATATCCCGCAGGATACCTGGATCGAGCAGCCGTGGGACATGGGCGTAGTCTTCGTACCGCCTATTTCTGGCCGCTAAGCTGCTTTTTTCTTAACTTTACGCCCGGTTATGCCGGGCGTTCTGTTATTTAGCGCCTGGCAGGTTACAATAGGTGAAGTGACGTAATCATGGAGGCTGCGCGCAATGTCCCAGGCTAACCTCAGCGAAACCCTGTTTAAACCCCGTTTCAAACATCCCGAAACCTCGACGCTGGTGCGCCGTTTCCAGCGGGGCAATCCTCCTGCCATGGACTCCGCGCTGGACGGGGCCAACGTTCTGCACTGGTATCGGATGATCAACCGCCTGCTGTGGGTTTGGCGCGGGGTCGATCCGCGTGAAATCCTCGACGTGCAGGCGCGGATCGTCATGAGCCAGGCCGAGCGTACCGACAGCGATCTCTATGACACGGTGGTAGGCTACCGCGGCGGCAACTGGATCTACGAGTGGGCGACTCAGGCGATGAAGTGGCAGCAGAAGGCCAGCCAGACCCAGGATGATGCCCTTAGCGGCCGCCAGTGGCTTCACGCCTCTAATCTCTACAGCATTGCGGCCTACCCGCACCTGAAAGGCGACGATCTGGCCGAGCAGGCGCAGGCCCTGGCCAACCGCGCCTACGAAGAGGCCGCTCGTCGTCTGCCGGGCACGCTGCGCGAGCTGGAGTTTGCTATTCCCGGCGGTTCGCCGCTGGTGGGCTTTCTACATATGCCAAAAGGAGACGGCCCGTTCCCGACGGTGCTGGTGTGCGGCGGCCTTGATAGCCTCCAGAGCGACTACTACACCCTGTTTGAGCGCTACTTCGCGCCAAACGGCATTGCGATGCTGACGCTCGATATGCCGTCGGTCGGCTTCTCCTCAAAGTGGAAGCTGACCCAGGACTCCAGCATGCTGCATCAGCACGTGTTGAAAGCGCTACCGGACATTCCGTGGATCGATCACACCCGCGTCGCCGCCTTTGGCTTCCGCTTTGGGGCTAACGTTGCCGTCCGGCTGGCCTACCTTGAGTCACCGCGCCTGAAAGCGGTAGCCTGCCTCGGGCCGGTGGTACACTCGCTGCTCACCGACTCGCAGCGTCTCAGCGGGGTGCCGGAGATGTACCTCGACGTGCTGGCCAGCTGTCTCGGAATGCATGATGCCTCAGACGAGGCGCTGCGCGTAGAGCTGAACCGCTACTCGTTAAAAACGCAGGGCCTGCTGGGACGCCGCTGTCCGACGCCAATGCTCTCCGGCTTCTGGAAAAACGATCCCTTCAGTCCCGAAGAGGAGTCCCGGCTTATTGCCTCCTCCTCTGCCGATGGCAAGCTGCTGGAGATCCCGTTTAAGCCGGTTTATCGCAATTTTGATAAGTCACTGCAGGAAATTACTGCCTGGATGAAGCATAGATTGCGTTAATGCGTTACTTAATTCCATTCATTTGGTAAAACAGTTGCATCACAAAAGGAGATCGCAATGACGTTACCGAGTGGACACCCGAAAAGCAGACTGATCAAGAAGTTTATGGCGCTTGGCCCTTACATTCGCGAGGAGCAGTGCGAAGGGAACCGTTTCTTTTTTGACTGCCTTGCCGTATGCGTCAACGTGAAACCTGCCCCAGAGAAGCGTGAATTTTGGGGCTGGTGGATGATAATGGAAGCCCAGGAAAAACGCTTCACCTATACCTACCAGTTTGGCCTCTTTAATAAAGAGGGCCACTGGGAGCCGGTAGATATTAAAGATGCGGAAGTGATCGATCGTCTTGAGCAGACGCTGCAGACTTTCCACGGGCGCGCCCGCGAGCTGCTGACGTCGCTGGATTTAAAGCTGGAGCCAGCCGACGACCTTAAAAACGATGTGGTCAAACTTAGCGTCTGATTAATTAATCGCCATAAATAAAAAAGGCCCTTCACCGACATGAAGGGCCTTTTTATTATTAAGAATTAGAACTGATAGGTTACGCCCAGCGCAACGATGTCGTCATTGGTGGTAACCAGACGGTTATCGTCGTCAATCTGGTTGATTTTATAATCAACAAAGGCGGACATGTTTTTATTGAAGTAGTAGGTTGCGCCTACGTCGATATAGTTGACCAGATCTTCGTCACCAAAGCCTTCAATATCTTTGCCTTTGGTCAGGACGTAGCCCACGGATGGACGCAGACCGAAGTCGAACTGGTACTGAAGCACGGCTTCGAAGTTATCCGCTTTGTTGGCAAAGCCAGCCGAGGAGGAGATGGGGGTCATGTTGTAGGAGACGCCGTAGAATGCCGCTGCGTAGACATTGTTGGCGTCATATTTCGCGCCAGCTGCCCAGGCTTCCGCATTCGCGCCACGACCAAGACGCATCTGATTCTGTGCGTTGGTGCGGTCAGAGTTAGCATAGGCACCTACAACAGAGAAGTCGCTGCCGCCGAAATCATAGGCCAGAGAGGTGCCGAAGCCGTCACCGTTCTGTTTCACCACGCTGCTGCGACCGTTCTCGTTTTTACCCTGGTACTGCAGGGTCAGGTCCAGGCCATCTACTACGCCGAAGAAGTCGGTGTTGCGGTAGGTCGCCACGCCGCTGGTGCGTTTGGTCATAAAGTTATCGGTACGGGCCAGGCCGTCACCGCCGAACTCAGGGAACATATCTGTATAGGCCGCCACGTCGTACAGCACGCCCAGGTTACGGCCGTAGTCCAGTGAACCGAAATCTTTGATTTTTACCCCGGCAAAGGCCAGACGGGTTTTCTGCCCGGAGGTGCTTTCGTCGTTGTTACCGGCAAACTCTGCTTCCCAGCGACCGAAGCCCGTAATCTGATCGTTAATTTGGGTTTCGCCTTTAAAGCCGAAACGAACGTATGTTTTATCGCCGTCGTTGCTGTTGTCATCGCTGAAGTAGTGCATGGCTTTTACTTTGCCGTAAACGTCCAGCTTGTTGCCATTTTTATTAAAAACTTCTGCGGACTGTACAGATGCGGAAGCAGCCAGACCCATTACCACTAATGCCAGAGTACTCTTTTTCATTTTGATTCCCGATTTAAACAAAAGACGCTCTAATATTCGTCAGGCTTATACCTGCTGAAAACAGAGAGGGTTTTAACGTTTGGAAATGAAAGATTTATGACAATCCAGGAATAATTTTAAAAATTGATGTTTATTTATTTCTGCAATAAAAGTGTAAGGATCTGCCGTTAGGCTTGCCGATCCACGCAGCAATCGCTCCCCCTTTTGACCGAGGTTATTGGCAAGCGGCCTCACTCCTGTTACAACGTCAGACTGACATCACATTTCCTTATTCGTAAAACGGCAGAGAATCATGAGTGACACCCAGACGCTGGTGGTAAAACTCGGCACCAGCGTGTTAACAGGCGGATCGCGCCGCCTGAACCGCGCCCATATTGTAGAGCTGGTACGCCAGTGCGCGCAGCTGCATGCCGCAGGGCATCGTATTGTTATCGTCACCTCCGGGGCGATCGCCGCCGGACGCGAGCACCTGGGCTACCCTGAGCTGCCCGCTACCATCGCGTCCAAGCAGCTGCTGGCTGCGGTCGGGCAGAGCCGCCTGATCCAGCTATGGGAGCAGCTCTTCTCCATCTACGGGATCCATGTGGGCCAGATGCTACTCACACGTGCCGATATGGAAGACCGCGAACGCTTTCTCAACGCCCGCGATACCCTGCGCGCGCTGTTGGATAACAGTATTGTGCCGGTGATCAACGAGAACGACGCCGTGGCTACCGCGGAGATTAAAGTCGGCGATAACGACAATCTCTCTGCGCTGGCTGCTATCCTGGGCGGGGCGGATAAGCTGCTGTTGCTCACCGATCAGCAGGGCCTCTATACCGCCGATCCGCGCAACAATCCGGATGCGGAGCTGATCGCCGACGTCCACGGCATTGACGATGCGCTGCGTGCTATCGCCGGGGACAGCGTCTCCGGCCTCGGCACCGGCGGCATGGGCACCAAGTTACAGGCTGCCGACGTCGCCTGCCGGGCAGGCATCGAGACCATTATCGCCGCCGGCAGCAGGCCGGGGGTCATCGGCGACGCCCTCAACGGCGTGCCGGTAGGAACGCGCTTCCACGCCCAGACCTCGCCGCTGGAGAGCCGCAAGCGCTGGATCTTTGGCGCGCCGCCAGCGGGCGAACTCACCGTAGACGAAGGGGCAACGATGGCGATCCTTGAAAAAGGCAGCTCGCTGCTGCCAAAAGGGATCAAAAGCGTGACAGGCAACTTCTCCCGTGGTGAAGTGATCCGTATCCGTAATCTGGCAGGGCGGGACATTGCCCATGGCGTCTCCCGCTATAACAGCGACGCGCTGCGGCGCATCGCTGGCCAGCATTCACAACAGATCGACGCCATTCTCGGCTACGAGTATGGCCCGGTTGCCGTCCATCGCGACGACATGATCACCCGTTAAGGAGCAGACGTATGCTTGAACAGATGGGCATCGCTGCGAAAGCAGCCTCGTATAAGCTGGCGCAGCTCTCCAGCCGAGAAAAAAACCGCGTGCTGGAGAAGATCGCCGACTACCTTGAGGCCCAGGCGCACGACATTATCCAGGCTAACGATCAGGATGTGCTTGAAGCCCGGCGTAATGGCCTGAGCGAGGCGATGCTTGACCGTCTGGCGCTCAACCCGCAACGCCTGAAGAACATCGCCGACGACGTACGTCAGGTCTGCAAGCTGGCGGATCCGGTCGGCCAGATTATCGACGGCGGGCTGCTCGACAGCGGCCTGCGCATTGAACGCCGCCGGGTTCCCCTCGGCGTGATCGGCGTGATCTACGAAGCGCGGCCTAACGTCACCGTTGACGTGGCTTCTCTCTGCCTGAAGACCGGCAACGCGGCGATCCTGCGCGGCGGGAAAGAGACCTGGCGCACCAACGCTGCCACCGTGAAGGTGATCCAGCAGGCGTTGGAGGAGTGCGGCCTGCCCGCCGGTGCTATCCAGGCGATTGAGAGCCCGGACCGGACGCTGGTCAACGAGATGCTGCGCATGGATAAGTACATCGACATGCTGATCCCGCGCGGCGGAGCAGGGCTGCACAAGCTGTGCCGCGAGCAGTCGACTATTCCGGTGATCACCGGCGGTATCGGCGTGTGCCATATCTACGTGGATGACACCGCTGAGATCGAACCCGCGCTGAAGATTATCGTCAACGCCAAGACCCAGCGGCCGAGCACCTGCAACACTGTTGAGACGCTGCTGGTGAACCAGCAGATTGCCGAGCGTTTCCTGCCTGCGCTGAGTACCCAGATGGCGCAGAGCTGTGTGACGCTGCACGCTGACGCGGCTGCGCTAAAAACGTTACAGGGCGGTCCGGCGCATGTCGAAGCGGTGAAGCCGGAGCAGTATGACGATGAGTTTTTATCCCTCGATCTCAACGTTAAGCTGGTGGCCTCGCTTGATGAGGCGATCGAGCACATTCGTGCGCACGGCACCCAGCACTCGGATGCGATCCTCACCCGCACGCTGAGCAATGCCAACCGTTTTGTAAACGAGGTGGATTCATCTGCGGTGTACGTCAATGCCTCCACGCGCTTTACCGACGGCGGACAGTTTGGACTGGGCGCAGAGGTGGCGGTGAGCACACAGAAGCTGCACGCTCGCGGCCCGATGGGCCTTGAAGCGCTGACCACCTACAAGTGGATTGGCTTTGGTGACGATACTATTCGTGCCTGACAGGCGTGGATGATTATCTGCGGGCGACGCACGCCGCCGCCCGCGCTATCCCTGGCTCTGCTGGCCTGTTCGCTCCTGCGCGGCCGAGTCCAGCGCGGCTATCTGCTCCTGGAGCGCCATCAAGCTAAGCGGCTTGCCGATCAGGTAGCCCTGGGTTTCATCGCACTCCATCATCATCAGCTTTTGCAGCTGTCCCTCGGTCTCAACCCCCTCTGCCGTGATGCTTAGCGAGAAGGCTTTACCCAGGCCGATAATATTTTTAACGATGGTATTGGCGCTGTCGCTCTCTGGCATATCGGAGATAAAGGATTTATCGAGCTTGATACCATCAAAGGGGAAGTGACGCAGATAGCTCAGGGAGGAGTAGCCCGTACCAAAGTCGTCCATCAGCAGTTTCACCCCCAGCTTTTTCAGCGCCAGCATCAGCTCAAGGCTGCTCTCAGGGTTCCACAGCGTGGCGTTTTCGGTAATTTCGATCTCCAGCCTGGCCGGGTCAAGCTGCGATGCCTGGAGCGCATCCCGGACGCGATCGATCAGCCCCCACGACTGGAACTCTACGGCAGAGATATTCACCGAGACGGAGAGGCCGAGCAGGGATTGCTGCGCGTCGTGACAGGCTGTTTTCAGTACCCAGTCGCTGATTGGGATAATCAGTCCGGTCTCCTCGGCCAGCGAGATAAACTGATCCGGCATCAACAGGCCTAGCTCCGGATGATCCCAGCGGATCAGTGCCTCTACGGCGATAATACGCGAGGAGTTGTGACCGTAGCGCGGCTGGTAAACCAGGCGGAACTGCTGTTTTTTCAGGGCGTCGCGCAGGCTGTTTTCCATTTCGCGCCGCTGAACCATCTGCTCGGCCATCTCGGGGGTGTAAAACATCCATCGGTTGCGCCCGGCGTTCTTGGCCTTATAGAGCGCGATATCTGAGAAGCGCAGCAGCTCTCCTGCATCAACCGCATCCTGCGGAGCCATCGCGATACCGATGCTGGCCCCGATAAATATCTCATTGCCATTTATCACAAAGGGACGCGCCAGCTCGCCGATGATCCGATCGCAGAGAAGTTCGATATCGCTGCGGTCCTGAATGTCAGAGATGATCAGGATAAATTCATCGCCACCCTGGCGTGCCACCAGATCATAGTCACGTACGCAGCTCCGCAGCCTTGTTGACACCTCGTGCAGTACGGCATCGCCTGCGCCGTGGCCAAACAGATCGTTAACCGGCTTAAACTTATCCAGATCGAGGCTCATCATCGCCAGCGGATGCTCCGGCGTAGGCAGCGCCCGCAGCTTGCCCTCCAGGAACTCGCGCATCCGCACCCGGTTAGGCAGCCCGGTCAGCTCATCGTGCCGGGAGAGATACTCTACCCGCGCCTGGGCTTCTACCTCGAGAGTGACATCCGTCGCGGTGCCCCGGTAGCCGACGATCCCTTCCGGCGTAACGACGGGTTTGATGGCGATATGGCAGTAGCGCTGGTGGCCCATCGCCGACAGGTAGCGGCAATGCAGCAGCCGACGATGGCCTGTCTGGCCGGGCAGCGTGATCCACTCCGCCAGCGGCTGGTTATCTGCCTCCATAAATGCCGTCACTGGACGTCCCAGCCAGGCCGAGATACTGTGCCCGGTAATGCCCGGAAAACGATCGGAGAGCCAGGTAAAATTCAGGTCGGTATCCGTCTCCCAGATCCAGTCCGTGGTGGCTTCCGCCACGTCGCGAAAGCGGCGCTCGCTGGCAGTAAGGGCATGGCGACTCTGAGCCAGCAGGAAGGTATTTTCATCATACATACGCGCTTTTTTGAGCACGTTGCGACTCAGAACCACGCTGAGAGCGCCGGTTGAGAGCGCCAGCAGGATCAGTAGCGGCAGGATATAGTGCATAAGCTCCCGCCCCGGATCTTCGCTTTTCCACTCGAAGGTTATCTGATGGCCATCAATGGGCAACGTCGCTACCCCGCGCCGTCCTGCCAGCTTAGGGGCATCTTTACGCTGCACGCGAGCCTGCGCAATGCCGTACTCTTCCCCCAGCGCGACCAGCTTTTTGTCATCCAACACGTCGACAAACACCAGGGTAGAGGCCGGGCCGGGGAGGGGAACGATCCAGGCGTCATCGCCGGTGGTGATGCGTGCAGCCGCCACCAGCGCCGGGTGCCCAGCGCGCATTACTACCGTATTGGCTACCGGCATCGCGTCCGGTTTATTGATCGTCTGAAGCAGTTTGGGGATTGGGTTCTCTCCCAGCCATTCAGTGAGCGGTCGGGTAACCAGTTGACCATTGATGACGCTGTACCGGGTCTGGCTGCTGCCATCCAGCACAAACACCCCTTCGTAGGTAAAATCACGCCAGAGCGTCGCGCCCATATTCTGACGGTTGTAGGCCCAATCGGTATCTACGTTGGGGTGCAGATGGCTGTAGGCCTCACCCCACCAGGCGTAGTCTTTGATATGCGTGGTAAGCGTATCCACCCGGTTATGGATAGCCTTCTCCAACAGCATCGCGCTCTGCCTGTCGGCATCCTGATTAATATTTCGTACGATGATCAGCAGAGCGACAATGGCGATAACAAACAGCGCAGTCAGGAGCGAGACCATCAGCAGCAGAGCGCGTTTGATAAAGGTTGCGGTGCTTTTATGCTCCAGGTCAGGGCTGGACAGGTCATCGGTGACTGCGAATTTTTGCATTAGTTTATCCACTCTATCCAGCACATCGGGTATCTGGTCTGTCTTATTATCGGCCTGTTCTGGCGGGGGCTTAATCGCGGACGGTTAACAATCAAGATAGCTGAATTTGAAAGGAAAAGAAGATACGATGGGCCAATGTTAAAAAAATGTTGCTTGGTGTGATTGCAGACACAACCAGAAGAAAAGATGAGTTGATGACCATGCTTTTCGTGCTGAATTAGCGAGGTTGTGCTGTAAAAAACAACAACTAAACGGGAAGGGAGTTGACGAGGCGGGCGCTTTTTCTTAACCTTGCCTACCGTAGTCACGCTCGTGACGCGCCTGGATAAGCCGATATAGCTCAGTTGGTAGAGCAGCGCATTCGTAATGCGAAGGTCGTAGGTTCGACTCCTATTATCGGCACCATTTCAAACTCTTCTCGAGTCTACCGAAATCAACTTAAAGCCCGTATACTGCGGTTTCTAGCCCGTATCTTATCTCCTGTTATCAACTGGACTCAACCGGAATCAAGTTACAGTTGGGGGCATAAGTGGGGGCATTCTGTGTTCGGTCCAGGGAGATGCCCCCAATGAAGCTAAATGCGCGACAGGTAGATGCAGCTAAACCCAGAGAGAAAGCCTATAAGCTGGCAGATGGTGCTGGTTTGTATCTTGAAGTCGTTCCCTCTGGTTCTCGATACTGGCGGATGAAATATCGCTTCAATGGAAAAGAGAAGCGTATGGCTTTTGGGGTCTATCCAGCAGTGTCTCTCGCACAAGCGAGGGCACTACGTGATGAAGCCAAGAAAAAGCTGGCCGAGGGTATCGATCCATCGTTTGCCAAGAAAGAAGAAAAGCTGGTTCGCGATGTGCAGCTCAATAATACGTTTCAGGCAGTGGCGCTTGAATGGCACGGAACGAAGGTGAGCCGATGGTCAGAAGGTTATGCCTCCGACATTATCGAAGCTTTCAATAAAGATATTTTCCCCTATATCGGCCAGCAGCCAGTGAATGAAATCAAACCGCTGGTTCTGCTGAATGTGCTGCGTCGAATGGAAAGCCGTGGCGCGACAGAGAAGGCCAAGAAGGTTCGCCAGCGCTGCAGTGAAGTCTTTCGTTACGCCATAGTTACCGGCCGTGCGGAATACAATCCTGCAGCGGATCTAACCAGCGCTATGTCAGGGCATGAATCGAAGCATTATCCCTTCCTTACCGTTGAGGAGTTACCAGACTTCTTTAAAGCTCTCTCTGGCTATACAGGCAGCCCGTTAGTTGTTCTTGCCGCACGTTTGCTGATCCTTACGGGAGTTCGTACCGGTGAGCTTCGAGGTGCTTTCTGGAGTGAGTTTGATCTCGAGAAAGCTGTGTGGGAAATTCCTGCCGAGCGAATGAAGATGAAACGGCCTCATCTTGTCCCCCTCTCTACCCAAGCACTGGAAATCGTACAGCAACTCAAAGTGATGTCAGGGCAATATCCACTGGTGTTCCCGGGACGTAATGATCCCCGCAAGACGATGAGTGAAGCGAGTATTAATCAGGTGTTTAAGCGGATTGGATATACGGGGAAAGTAACGGGGCATGGTTTCCGCCATACGATGAGTACGATTTTGCATGAGGAAGGGTTCAATACGGCATGGATTGAAACCCAGCTTGCGCATGTCGATAAGAATGCAATTCGTGGGACGTATAACCATGCGTTGTATCTGGAAGGAAGGAGGGAGATGATGCAGTGGTACGGGAATTTTATTGATGAGCTAGAAATGGGAAAATTGTTGTAAAAGTAAATATCACGAAGCAAACATAGCAAAAAAAACAGCCATTAAGGCATCTTGATGGCTAATTCAATATCTTTTTTTGTATAAAAAATGGGTTGTTCGGGAATAGGTAAACGTTCTCGCTTTACACTCTGGTTACAACGAGCTGGGAGCATTGGTTTAGAGGTGATGGAAGCCTACGCTTGACGCAAAAGTGCATGGCGGCATTCTCGAACATTTTCTTCGCATGTATACGATGGTGGAACTCGTATTTAAGAGGTAATGAATGGCTGAAAGAGAACAAGAAAAAGGGGTGGCGCCATCAAAATTCATGCGCGAACTGCGTCCTGAATTTTACTCGGATACCAGCGATCGCACAGCATATCAGCTCGATGCCTCGGCACTTGAGTACCACCTCGATAGTATTACATCGCGTAACCAGACCCATGATTTCGAGATATTTTGTCGCAAGTTGTGCGAACGCACGATCTGCCCAAACTTGAAGCCTGCTACCGGTCCTGAGGGAGGAGGGGACAGCAAAGCTGATTCAGAAACTATTCCGATTGCCGACGAGATTGCTACTCTCACGTATGTGGGGGACGCAAATGCTGCACAGGAGCGTTGGGCATTCGCTTTCAGTGCTAAGAGAAAGTGGGCGGAGAAAGTTCGCAATGACGTTGCAGGCATTGTGGCGACGCAGCGTGGCTATCAGAAAGTTTATTGTGTAACAGCGCAGTTCGCTCGGGCGAAGGATCGCGCCCGCGTCGAGGATGAACTTTCGAAACAGTACGGTGTGACCATCACTATTCTTGACCGGAGTTGGATTGTTGATCAGGTCGTCAGTAATGATCGTAAGGACCTAGCCTTTAATTACCTTGGTGTAGGGCAGGAGGTTGCAGGCTCAAGGCGTCTGGGACCCACAGATTACTCCCGCTCACAGCAACTTGAAGACATCGAGAAAACGCTCGGCAATCCGGAGGCATTTTCTGGGATGAAAATGCAACGAGTTACGGAATCTCTGGTGGCAGCTAAGTTGTCGCGTAATCTAGAGCTCCCACGAATCGAGACAGATGGTCGGTTTGCTCGTGCAATTCGACTCGCTGAACAAGATGGAACTTATCGCCAGAAGTTGGAAGCGCACTACGAGTCCATCTGGACCGCCTTTTGGTGGTTCGATGACATCGCGTATTTGAACGGAAGGTACGACGAGTTTGCGAATCTGGTGAGCGACACGGATCACGCCATAAACCTTGAGTTTCTTTGTAATCTAGTACAATTGCTATTCAACTCGGTCATTCATCAGCATTTGACGGTCGAAGAGGCTAGGCTTGAAGAGCGAGCATCTAGATTGACCAAGAGGTTAAAGCTAATTGCTGAGAACAAAGAACGTCCAAATAATGCCTTGGAGGCCCTGTCGTCGTTACTGGTCATAGAAGTCAATCAGGCGATACTTAAACAAGATACTGAAAAACTGAGTTCGCTATGGCCGCAGTTCTCGGATGTCGTCAAGCGTGCGAGAGGTCTCGGTGAGTTTTCTGCTGAGCGTTTGACTAAAATGATTGAGGTGTTCGGGCTCGTCGCCGGTAAGGACAGTAGTTATGTCCAACTGGTTGACGAGGTAGCAGCGTTTGTTTCTGAGCGTACCGGTGAGGCTCAGGGGGCGTTAGTGCTTCTCAAGCGAGCGCAACAACTCGATTTCGAAGATAACTTCGAAATCATTCGTTTGTTGGGCAAAGCCGCGCGGCAACTCACTAAAAAAGAATATGCCGATTCTCTGATCGAAGCGCTGCAACTGCTCACGTTTGCTTATCGTAGTGCCGGATTGCTATGGGCTGCGCGGGCTACATGCATTTTTGCAATGGCTTCGATGTTCATCGAAGCCGAGGAGGACAGTGACCTTTCGGCTTCGATCGTACCCATGGTTATGGCCCTCGCTTGGATTGCTGTCGAACTTCGGCATCTTCCAGACGCTCTCGAAGCTGTTCGGTTAGTTCGAGGTTGTACGGCGATGCTTCCGCTCGAAGACTCATCAAAAGAGCGTATCGCGAAGCGACTTACGGAGTTAGATCTTATCCTGGCGAGCCAAATCCTAAATTTCACAGCGGAAGAACTTCAACACGTTGTACGATTACCTGACGTTCTTGGTGGACTCGGTCTGCAACAGAGTCGAAATTCGCTGATTTACGCGCTCGGCCATGAAGCCGAACTTCGTCGGGAGGGATCAATACCGCAAGAAGAGACGCCAGAGAAGGTGGCCGAGTTATTTACTTTGCTTGCTAGCCAACCGGTATCTAGCAACCAGCATGGTCCTGTCATCTTTAACGAGGCAGACTCGCAGTGCCTTGTCTCAAGAGTTCAGGGCATTCGTGTGGCAGTCTTTCACCCGTGCTCCGATGCCTTAGTTCTTGCTGCAGAAGCAGTAATAGGATCCGTTGAAGCATTTTTTGCAACCGCAATCGAAAGCGGCGCCGCAGCGCATACAGAGAACTTCACTATATCACTTCAAGATAGTTCTGAAGTGCTGGCACCTGACTACACGATCAATACTGATGAAATGACGGCGATAGTTCGCTGGCCGACTGGGCTCAAACCAGCTACATTTGCCCGGCAGGCCGACATCCAGAAAATGCTGATTGGATTGGCTGCTGAGATTTTTGCTGCCACTTGCTACGTGAAGGATATGCGAAAAACGATCGAACATCTCTTCAGCAATGAGGCGGTGCTTGATCGCATTAGCATGGTCGTAATTGTCGGCAATAGTCGGCAACGCGTATTCAAGGAAGGGCTATCGAAGCTCAGTGATTGGACGCAGATGGCGATATCGGAGTTCACTCTTGAGTCGTCGCGTCCCGTAATCATCCGCCGCTTATTAGACACGGTTGAGGATCAGGAAAGATGCTCGACGGTAGGAAAACGAAGTTCCCCGACCCTAACAAGTGATCATCGCGATCTGGGTGTTCGTTCAGTTATAGATGTTCATCTTTGGGATCAAGCTGGTTGGAATGGAACTGCTTTTACTCATTGGGGGCCCTCGTATCCTCCAGCGATTGCGCTCATGTTTAAGCACGAGGATGCCGCGAGGAAGATTTTTTTACGTTGGCGTCAACGTCTAGGAACGGTCGATAAGCAGGACGAAATTTACCTGGCGATTCTGCGTGGAATATCCGTTGACGAACCGGCGCATTACCGTGTTCTTATCACTTCTAGGCTTTCTAATGATGAGGGCGAAACGTCAGGCAAGACCTTCATGATGGCATCACGTATGCAAACCATGCATGCAGAAACCGATGTCAACCTGATCCACTTTCTTAATATTTACAGGCAGTCGCGCGCGTATTTGCTTCTTCCTGCGATATTTAATGGACGGGCTGAGCCGAAGTTTATTCCAGAGCTAGCAATCCTAAAGCGGGAGCTTAGTGTAAAGAACGCTATCGAGGTGAACGAGCATGACGTTGAGGTGATGGCTCTTGGGGCAGAAGAGTATTGCCGTCGGTTCGGAACGTCTGGGCCTGGCAACAGAAGTTAGGTGCTGATATCTGGTACTGCAATGAGCCCATTGATGGAATAAGTCCTGCTACGGACTAGGATGTCAACTCGGTGAAGCTCTCCTTCCGCGAAATCGTGCAACGCGATTTCGCGGAAGGAGATATCGAAGTGCTCTTTCCAAACGAGGTGCCAAGAAACTTCTGGCTAACTCCAGGGATTACAGTCGTCCGCCTTATGCCACCCATGGGGCGCATTCTCGACAAGCATAACGGCGGTTAGCATGTCGCCACAGTCATGGCAGTTTATTCACTCTCCCTTCGCGACAGGTGCGCGCTTCTGTTCGTCGATCCAGGCATACAGCATCTTGACCGTTCCCTTTTAGACGTCGGCAGTCGGCCAACGTAACTTTCCGCGGCCGACGCGTAGAGCATCCACGAGCCGGGTTTTGCCCGGCAACTGTCCCGAGAATAGACTGGGCTTGGGATCAACCGCTGGCTTCTTGAAGACGGCGATCCGCTGGTAGTCGGGGGTTGCCAGCCAAGTCCGCGCGTCCCCTTCGTCGGTGAGGATTCTATAGAGGCCAGCGGGCGGGGAGGACTCGGTATCGAGTAGGCGCTTATAGCGTTCGACGGACCATTTCTGGATGCCTCCGCTGAGAGCTTCGGTTCGGAAGCGAGCCCATAACGCGGAGGTGTCGGGTGTTGGCCAGTCGCCTGCGTCGGTTTTGGCCGTAATCTCGTCAGATTCAAGCCAGGCCCGCATTTCTGCGGGTGTGACGAAGACTGGTTCAGCATCTTCGATGGCCGCCATTGCCGCGCGCCGTGACGGCAGGCCTGCGCGGATCAGCATCGCCATCATGAACTGGGGGACACCGGTTTCGACCGCAGCCGCAGCAGCGCCCGCCACCGTATCCGGCGACCAGCCGAAGGACATGCGCCGGGTGCGGACGGCTTCTAGCGCCCAGACTAGCCGATAGGTGAAGGCATCTTCGACCGCCCGCATGTTCTGCGGACCGATCATGGAGACTTCTTCCCCGGACACCCAACTACGTAGGATAGCTTTCCAGTTCGGCGGCAGCGCGTTCGTCTTGTCAGGGATGAAAGGCCGCATGAACAGCAGGCGTTCGCCGAGTCCGCCGAGAGCATCGGCGAGTTCGTTGATGTCGCCGCTCAACGCTGCACTGTCTGCCCTGTCGATGAGTTCGGCCAACTCGTCCGCCATAGCGTCGATGAGGAGGCCAGCTTCGAGTCCTACTCCCATCGAGAAATGCCCGCGTCGCGTAGGGGTGGTGGTAGCTTTCCAGATGAGAGCAGCGCGTGCTTCGAATACCTTCCGGTGCAGGGAAGCGACATTCTCGTCCTCCCGAGCAATTTGGCGAGCCCAGAGTGACCCCCTGAGCGCCTCGTCTAGAAGTTTAGGTAGATCGGCGCGATCAGCGTCTAGGGCTTCGATCAGACCGAATACGGTGGCGTCGAGGCGTTCGACGAGCTGAGACAGGGGCTCCTCGTCGATGGTTTCCTCCTCGTCATCCGTCTCGTCTTCATCGTCGGTGGAAGCGTCGTATTCCACTGCGGCTGCCAGTCGTTCTGCTACCACTGCTTCTTCGTCAGGTGACCTCCAAGCCTCGCGGGCGTTGGCGAGATATTCCCATGCGTCATCTATATCCAAGACGCCCTCGCGTGATAGACGCTCAAGGATTTCGGCAACGATCTGAATAAGGCCGCTTTTAAGCGTCCTGGCCTTGGCAGAGGCGACCAGTTCCCTCCATTCTTTCTTTCGCCATTTGATTTTGTCGAACATGACATGGACGATCAGCCCCTCGACATCGACGAATGCACGTCCGGCGCGGCCGGCCACGTTCGCGAACTCCTCGCCTTTGATCTTCTCTGAGGCGCGATATAGCGCGGGCACAAGCAGCACGGCAGCGTTGAGATTGAGGCCCTGCGAGAGCGTCGGCGAAGCGACAATGACCTTTAGCGCTCCTTCGGATAGAAGCAGTTCCAGTTCGCGTAGGAACGGGCTCGGCAGTCGGCCGTGATGAATGGCAACGCCCACCTTCAGGCTGGCCACGGCAGGGTGATCCTCGCCCAACCATTCCTTGCCGACTTCTAGGGCGCGGGCGATTGGAGCCTCGTCTTCCAGCAACGAGTCCAGATAGCCGCGCTTGCAGAGGTCCACGACTTGTTTGCCGTAGCTCTCGACCCAGTTTGCTTGGGTAGAGAAGATCAAGGTGCGCTTGCCCTGGCTCGCGAACTCCCATGCCGCGAACAGAGCGAGGTGCGAGTTCTTGCGTGGATAGGGCTTCTTCTCCTTCCCGAGCGCTGGTTTTTCCGCGACGAATTTGTCAAGGAAGGGGCCATCGTCGTCTAGATCGAGCCGTAGCAACGCGTCCTTACCTCGCCAGGTAAGCGCGCCGAATCTCTGGCGCGTTGGGCGCCAGTCGGAACGCACAGGCTCCCCGGGTTCGTCGGAACGAATCCATGCGGTAAGGTCGTCGAGTTCGTCGCCGCTTGGCAGGATCGCGGAAAGGCAAACTATTCGGCGCTCTGCCGCATCCGTGCGCCGAAGTAGACGCTGCACGAGCGTCTCATAGCGGATTTCGCGCTCACTAGGACCGATCATGTGGCCTTCGTCGAGGACGATCAGGCCGACATCGTCAATCAACGTCTGGTCGCTTCTCAGCGCGAAGTCGAGTTTTTCGGGCGTCGCAATGATGATCTCCCGTGTGCGGAGGGCGTCTTCATCACCGGCCGAAAGGCCGCTGGCGCCGTAGAGAGAAGAGACACCAAACCCTAGGGGCGCGAAGGTCTTCCTGAAAGATCGTTCGGTCTGGGCCGAAAGAGCGCGCAGCGGTGTGACGATTAGCACCCGGCGTGCGGAGGATAGGGTCATTAACGCGGCAATCTCTGCCACCCGTGTTTTGCCCGCGCTGGTCGGCAGGGCGACGACCAGATCGTCAGTGACGTCTGTGGAACGCTGGGCGGCTTCGCGCTGCGATGGCCATAGCTCCACTTCTGAGGTCTTGCGGGCGTAAAGGGAAGATATAAACAACCGCCGTAGGTCGGGATATTTTTCCTCCGCACCCTCGGGTGGCTCAGTCGGCAAATTCTGGTGTAGTGAGTGTTGCCACAAGTCGTCGATCAGGTGACGGCAGAGGTTCGAGATCCACCACAGCGGGACGTTCTCAGCGTTGTCGGCAAGCCCAACAGCGGTGGTAAGGAGCCCTCGCGCGGCTTCGAACGACTCAACCTCGCCCGTCTCAAGCGCGAAGTCGAAAAATGCCAGGGCACGGCAGATCGTCGTATTGAGAATTGTCGACAGTACTTCGTCGACGTCAGCGTCTCCGCCCTGCAGGGCCGCCGCGATCTGCTCATCGCCGTGAGCCCCATCATCCAACCACTCGCGAACGAAGCCGCGAAGTTGATCGAGATCGCGCAGTATCAGGTGTCGGATCGCTATTTCGCCGGGTGAGACGTTAAGGTCTTCCTCTATCTCGTTGAAGATTGAAAAGGCGACGGCCGAGAAGCCGGCTAGATGGTAGGCTGCAGCAGCAATGGTGCGGCGGAATCCACGATCAGGCGACTCTGGATCACCATTACGCACGAGGGCTTCGAAGGCGTTGGCTGCGCGCTCAAAGGCCTTGCCAGTGAGTTCCGAAGCACCAGCCTGAGCCCGCAGTGCCATTGCGCCTCGAAGCAGGGCAAAACCGTGCTCGGCAAGATCTGTTTCGATGGTTGCGCCAAGCGGCGGAGCGTTTTGCGGCAATACGCCATTCTTGCGCATCAACGACCAAGCTGCGCCGCGATAGAGGAGGCGCCCGAGAATACCGTCAACTGTAGCGGCCGTCAGGAAGGTGCTTAATTCTTCAGTCGTCTCCAAGATCTTCCGCCTCTAGGTACATTGCCGCAATGAAATCCTGATGGTCTTCGACGTGAATGTTCACGACGTAATGGTCCCTGTTGACTCCAGCGGCTTCAAGGTTCTCTTTCAGGGAAGCGTGAGGGCCGTTACCCGACACGGTGAAGAGCATGTGGTCGATGCGATCGGCTGGCATAGACTTAAGACCCACTTCGTCACGAAGGTCGCGACCCAGTGCGTTATCGCCAGCGTCGTTGCTCTCCAGCAGGCGATTGGCGACGAACAGCAGCGAGTCAGGCGTGCAGCGGCCATTGTCGCGGTCGAGGACCTTGCGCGCGGCGGTAACCGTGGTTTTGCCAAGCTTCTGGTTACTTTTAGCTTCACCTTTTAGCAGCCAGAGCTTATTGTCTTGGTAGCCCGCACCGATGAAGTCATCGCCGCGCATGGCCATGTTACGGCCATCCTTGTAGCGGAGCCGGCGCACGGGTACCCGCAGACCGATTTCTTCCTCCACTAGTTCAGTTGCAAGAATTTCGCCGAGGTCGCCAGAGCGTCCCTTGGGTGTATTAGGCATTGCCTCGCTGAGGATCTTGGCTGCAACCTTGTATCCTAGTCGCCCTACGTCATCGGCGATGCGTTCAAGTCGGTCATAGTGCGAGCGAATGGTTTCAGCAAGGTCCTCGCGGATATCATCGCGGCCGCCGTCCTTCTCGACATACGTCCAGTAGTACTTGCGTCCGTCATTTTCTTTAATGGACTCACACCACTTCTCATATAGCCTCACGTCGCTTCTCCCAATCAATCAGTTCTGATAACGTCAAGATTTTCCCGATTCGAAATCGACTTATTTAAAGAACCCATCGCCAGCGCTTTCCCGCGTATCTTGCAAAATGACGTCAATCTCTTCCCTCTCAGTTTCAGTCGAGCCAATCAATGAGAAGTAGGCCAGATTTCTTTCATTCATCAACATGCAAAGATTTCTGATAATGTATCCCATAGGAGAGGAGACGCAATGTCAGAGATTAATCCACACGATGCCGCGCAGACTTTGTCCTAGGAGCGGGAAACGCTGCACTACTTGGTCTGGAGCTGGCTCGCGGAGCGTATAACTGTGCTGAATGGCATTAGTACAGAGTTACTGGCAAAACGATGCAGCGAAATGCAGATACCCAAGCCGCTTGCCGATTAATGGATAAACCGCCCCGGTAATCCTGGAGAGTATTTTGCCTGAGTATTCAGACTGCCACATCCCCCTCATTCAGTGAAGCGTAATACGCTTTTTCTGCCCCCACTGGCGGGATATAGATCCGGTACGTTCAATTAATCAGTAATTGTTGTACCAGTCCATCCATTTCAGAGTGGCCAGTTCAACATCCTGCCGGTTTTTCAGCTTTGCCTGTGGGTCACCTCCGCTTTGTACAGCCCTTTTCTGCCATCGTATTGTCATATGAGTCTCTCGTGCTGCCTATTGAGGCCAGTAACTCTGACCTGCTCCCCGTTGATTAACACACTTCGATGTTAGTAATGTCTTCATAAGCCACATGAGGACATCCCCATGAAGAAGCGTTGTTCAGTTTTACAGTTTGCATGATGTTATCCTTCAGCTGTTGTGTTGGAAAAGCATAATGCAAAATGACTTATTCAATTAGATAGGGTAATTAGCTGGGGTTTATTAGATGGGGTCATTAACTTAGAGGGGGAGGCGGCTTTGTGGCAGAAGCGGAAGTTTGCAATTTTGACTTATAGGCAATTAATTTAACGTATCTAGTGGTACATATAGCCCTATTCACAAAGGAATCACTGCTGGTCGTGATCAATATTCACCTTTTGGAGTCAGATATTAATCAGGAACTATACGGGTTACCAGAACACTTCAGGGCAAAGAACTCTACTCGGTTATATGAACCCGCAGTGCTCTTACGTCGAAAGTAATAACAAATTGATGTCAGTCTGGATACTTCATGTACCTCACTGACGCTACACATAGTAGAAGTGACTTGGAAGCGTTACCGCGTAGTTCAACAGAACCATGCAATTTTAATAAAATATTTTTATGCTCAAATGAAAAATAGAAGTGATTAAATGTGTACTGCTTAGTGCTGTCAACACAAAACATAAATGCTTTCATATCAATAAAGTGAGTGCCAAAGCAATGCTTAGAGCAAATAGTATATCAATACAGCTAATCAGAATATTAGCTTTAAATGTATCTTCTTTTAATTTTGCTTAGCTCAACAACCTTATGACTGAATGAAAGATTCACGGTGTCAATATAATCAAAAACCTGCCCCTCTATATCGATAAAAGTATTTTTTGGACCATTGCTAATGTGTATGCCTATCTCATCAAGCACTGCTATCATTTTTCTTTGATGAGTTTTATATTTGTAATCTTTATTTTCATCAGTAATGTGTGCATTTGCCTCGTTAATAACATCCTGAATGTTATTGATTATAGCTAGGTAATTATTAGATACTGAAATATCCCCGTCCTTTGCTTTCGGGAACATTACTTTATACCAACGAAATAGGTTTATACCTTCAGGGTAAATACTGGTTCTTTTGCAAAGTTCAGCATTAGAAAACTCTCGAAACATAGTAAGATGAGCAGTATAGTTACTATTATTACTATTTTTAATTCCTGAATAATAAGTCATCAAAGCGATAATCACACCAAAAACAGTTACAAAAGTCGTCATTAACCAACCAAACGCTTGGAAGTATAAAGTAATCCCTGAAACTTCTTTTGCGAAATTATCTAGACATTGGCTGCTTAGGCAAAAACTTTTTTCATAAAGTTTTTTATCATCAATCGTCTGATACAATGATATAATAGCAAAAAATACAAAAAAAATAGTTGCACATACAACTATATAGATTAATGCTTTTAATTTCCCATTCACGCTGGTCTTACCTTCTTTAAGCGTTCTTTAAACACGTCTACAATTCCATCAAATGCTTTCGAACGAGTAAGGATAATTAATTTATATAATGTAAGGTTATATTTTCTCTTATACCAATGTTTGTTATTATTGCCTTTTGAACATGAAATTTCGAGACTACTTACAGCAGCCTCAACTATTGCAATATCTCGTGGTGATGGCATTGGTTTAATTGCCAATAGCTGTTCTTTAAATAACTCATATTTGCCATGGCCAACTCGTCCGAGCTTATTTATGCGGCCCATGCATCTGTTAAATTCTTTTCTGTATGCGATGCTTGTTTTGGTGTTGTTTTTTACAGCAAGTTTTTTGAGATTATGTAGGGATGCCCTAATGCGTTTCACTTCATCGCTAGGTAGTCGTGGAGATTTGTAATCCACTCTCAATCCATGTATTTTTATCGGTTCTGATGAACAATGAAATATTTTAGTCTTACGTTTGTTTACAGGCAGATCATGAGTGGAAAGCATGTTTTCAATATGACTTAATATTTGCGTGAAATCATAACCATTAATTTGGGATGATACGGTAATATCGTCAACTAAACGGGTATAAACTAGATTTTTCCTTTTCGCTCTTTGATAAATGTCACCTTCTTGTTCGTAAAGGCAAAGAGTTGCTATATAACTTGATGTTAATGCTCCCTGAACTACAAAATCGCCCTTACAACATAAATTCGTGACATATTCCAAAGCTTCATCTCGAATGTTCAATACATTATTAAATACATCACGAACCAAGTCTTTATGAATATTATCGAAGAAATTACTTATATCTACTTTTAATACTGTTTTGGCTCCACAATGAGCCTTTGCACAAGATACATAATCGCGTTTGATATTGGAATTTGCACCATCATTTTTACTAGGTACAGAACCAAAGAGAAATGGGGGGAAGATTACTAATTCTTTGAAAATTCTCTTGTTCATTCGAGATTGTAACAATCTCATCTTTGGATGAAGGGAGTAAACAACTCTTTTGCTTCCATCTGCTTTTGGAAGTTCCTTTCTTACGTATTTCTCATCTTCCGTTAGTGCCGCAATTTCATTCAGTTCATCAACCGGAATGGATAAAGTTTGAGCAAGCTTCTGAAGTGATGAAATAGGGGCTTTTGATTTACTGTATGGCTTGAATTTGTCCATAATTTCACCAAACAAAGTTACGTACGGTCTACCCATGCTCAAGGGTGGAGACAACAAAGATGTTTACATCAACAATCGTCAGTAGCAGCCAGTGTTATCTTTTCGACCGTACGTAATGTCGTCGGCTACGGCACCATCGTAGGTGGCGATGGTGGGGCCTTACCGATAGGTCCAAAAAGGACGCTTTTATCAAAAAAGCAAAATCTAACGATTTAAAAAGTTGATTGTCACATACTAAGCGGAACGCTAGTGCTGCATGCATGTTGCAATGAAAATTACTAAATTTCAACCAGATTTTATTGCAATTGAGATTCTCATGGTCGCGCAACACCTTCCCTGCTAAGCCTTCTCAATACAGCTGTTGCGTGAGTTTATTGAGGGTTCACCTATGTTGACGGAGTGGTTTTTCGAGCATAATGTCCGCTCCTCGCTCACAGCAGCCGCACTCGAGTGAAGCCCCCATCGAAAAACCTGTGGGGCTTTTTCTCTTTTTTTGACGTCGCACTCTCATCTCCGAAAATTCAGGCGATGGCACTGAGAAATTCTGTCGGACCTGGAGTCTTTTGCAGGCAGGGTACCGATGTGTTTATCCCAAGCCCTGCCTGGCCTAAGGTTTCTGCCATGGAACGTGCCAGGTGCTGCCATCTTCAGACGTAAAATTTCCTGCCTTATCATCCGTCCGGAAACACCGGGTGACTTTGCCGTCAACGTTGCAATTTCCCCAGTATAACGGGAAGCCCTCAGTCTCCTTATGTAGCTGCGCCAGCGTTGAGCGTCGCTCGTGTATCTCATCCAGTGAGGGAACAAGCGTCAGGATAAGCACAATGACCACACTGCACAGAACCCCCTGTGCAGCCAGAAACCAGAGCCAGCTTCGCCAACCAAGAGACCTGCAGGCTCGTTCATAGCGGTTAGTTGCACCGTCTGCGGCTCGATCGGCTTCGCGGAAATGGTCCGCCAGAAGTCGTGCAGACCTCTGAGCCGTTGAGTCGGCCATTGCTGTAACGGCACTGATAACATCATCTCTGACCTCTCTCATCTGTTTTTCATGAGATGTTGCGGAATGAATCAGTGCTGACGTTGCTCTGTCTGCTGTTTTTCCCTGCTGCTGTGCGGCCTGAAGGAGCCTGTCTGCGGCCTCAAAAAAGAGGCGTATGTCATGTTCACTGACGGAATTTGTGTTTTTCATAGGCTCAGCTCAATCCCTCTGTCGTGGTCTAATGATTGCTCTCTCTCCAGCTTTGGCTGGCGATCTACTTCATGCCTGTACAGGAGCCATTTCTCATGAGTCATCGAAAGCTCCATCATATTCTTCAGCTCTGCATACCTCAGATTACCGCTGCCGTCACAAACGACGATAAGCGCGCCCGCGTTGCTCTCTGCGTCCACGCCCTGGCACCACCTGACCAGTTTAAGGTAGTCACTGACGGCAACCGGATCTTCGGCATTAACCTGAGTCGAAAAGATGCTACGGGTTGTCTGTGCAATAAAGTTCTCAAGGTTCAGGGGCTCAGCCTGACGGGTGGACCGAGAGAGGGCGATGAGATAGCTCGAAAAGTAGGTATTCACACCCACCTGAACGTCAGGCGTGGTTTCAACATACCAGTGGATTCGGTGAGAGAGCGGCCTCAGCCTCACATCACTTCCTAGCGCGTGAGAGAGCTTTCTGAAACGGGCGGCCTCTTTACCAGAGTGGTTATCCGCAGATTTGAACTCAATTAGCCGTAGGGTACCGGGAAAGGAAAGCAGGACATCAGCCAGCGCCTTGTCCTCAGGCGTCTGTTGGAGCAGATTGACAGATGCTGGCAATACATGCCCGCGAAGCTGTGCCCCTACAGAGACGCCCAGTCCGTACAGGAAATTCCCAATAACCACGTTCTCATAAAGTTTCACTGTCTGCTTCCCCTCCTCAGTTCTTAGCGCGGCTCCGCACGTATATTTATCCACACGCCGGAGCTGGCATATTTATGACCGCTGTTTACCTATATCCATAGCGATTTATCGGCCTCTACTCTAAGAGGATGATTGTTTTCGAAGGAGATTTTTACATTACACTAAGCGTTGGAGCAAATGAGCCATTTAAAAAGAGCGGAGCTTACCGGCCCTGTGTTCAAACTTTTTGGTGAAAGTGCTTTCCCGTCAGACAGCATTAATCATTCAGTAATGAGAAGCCGACGCAGTCACGGGCTGGCCGCTGCATACGCCGAGCTGCCCCGCCAACTACTTGTATCTGAGGCTACTGGCTTACCTTTGACTCTCACATCAGGCAGTGTCACATCCTAGCCATGCTTGTTCACTACGTCACGCCACTCACGAGCCATCGCCAGATGTATGCACCAGCTGCCCTGCGGGGGCATCGCGATGGATTTATCCGTTAGGTCATCGCCGTAAAGTTAGGAGGATGTTGAAGAGTTTGTGCTTATTGATAATCACAGACAGGATGAATGGGGCTATGAGCGATATCCACTAATCAAGAAGATAATTACTGCTGTTGTGGTCCCACCAATAAGTCGTCTTCTCACAGTTTTACTCCTTTCAGCATATGGCTAAAGTCGCCAGTACCGCATGTCAGGCAATAGCGCTCTCCATGGTAATCGTTGTTGCAGCCTCTACAGTGCCAGTCCCCTTTTAATACCACGGGTTGAGCATCTGCCACGTAACGGCGCAACTTACGCATTTGTTTTACTTCCTTTGTCTCAAGATTTACATACGGGCAGTGCCGCTGACCGTTCTTCGTTAGCATGTTAGTCAAATGTCCAAACCACGGACGTTTAGTGCCGTATTCGGGATGGTATTGCAGGATGCTTCCACACAGATGGCAGGTATAGCGGTCATGAGGCGCTGTCTGCGCGGTATGTGCACCGATAAGACGACCGTTACCATCGAGGGCAAGAAAGGATTTGGCAAACATATTCGTGGCTCCAGCCAGACAACACGCAGGCGCAAGCCGTCCCTGAAGGGCAGACAGATGCCATACGGTTGAATGGATCAAAGGGATTGGGAGGGGGATTGATGTGTGGTTGTCACACTATGAATTGCTGACGTAAAAAACAGACTGACTCAGAAGTCAGTCTTGCGTGGTCGTCCGGTTGCTGGTCGCTCAGGGACCTCATTGCAACCAAACAATTGCAGCCCCTGCTTTTGTTGTATTTTGGTCATGTATGCCAGCACCTGCCGGATATTGGCGATACTGCCCGGATCGCTATAACGCACCGGAATATTGATATTGGCCCTGTAATGCTCTTTAAACTCACATCGGTGATACCAGCCTTCCTGCTCAGTGATATCACTCCAGTGCAAACCGGCTTGTTGAACCCAGGGATATGTGTTCTGGGTTTTACTGCCATCCAGCCAGAAGACAACGTGAGCGTGGTAGTGGTGATCTTCAGTCCATTCGATAACCCAGAAGAAACCGACCACCGCTTCGGGTCGCATCATACGGTCCATTAGTTTTCGGACATCCCATTCAAATTGCCGATGATCATGCAGGAAGAACTTAGCGGTATGGTCCTGATAGAACAGATCGATTCGGAGTGCCCGCAGGCAGGAATAGCGCTCTACCAGTGTGTCGATATGGTTGTCCAGGAGAGACTGCAGAAACCAGTCGGGCTCCCATCGTTGTTTGTATTGCATCGGATGAGTTTCTTTAGTGCTGGTGAGGGCCAGCAAGTGGAATGTACCAGGCCCTCAGGAAGGGCTATGGCTGGAGAGTTGTGTGGGTTCACGGTGACGGTGGTAAATAGGGGGTGCCTATTAATTATATTAATTAACCTAGATTAACTTTAACTCTCTGGCTGACCTCAGCACCCTTGCAGGGTCTGGGATAAAGCCTGATTCACCCCTTCAGCAGTCGTTCGCCACGCAAAGCAGACATACTCGTCCATCAGACTGGTCAATGCCGGGTTTTCTGCCTGCCGGTCATTGACCCAGTTATCCATCTCTATGTCTTTTTTGAACCTGAGGTTGTCGGTCCAGTCATCAAGGCAATAACCCAGCATCAAATCGTACCAGCACAGCCAGACCAGCTTCAGGCGCAGCTCACTACCGCTGAATTGCCGGAACAGGCTGATAAGCTTGTTCGCCAGAGGACGCTGTTTTAAACGCACGCACTCAGACAGCAAAACCCCCTCCAGCATCGGATGATGAGCCAGCAGATGCTCCTGGGTAAATAAGCTGACGTTCAGGTCATCATTGACCGTCAGCGATGCCGCACCTCTGCCATAAATAATTCGATGTAGGCACTGGGGAACAATAGCGATAACCTCCTCTTTGGAGCTCGTCTGGTACAGGAAGGCAGCCGGGTGCATTTTCTCGCTGACCGCGCCGGGTTTAATGGTGCTTTCAGCGACGAGGATGCGTTGAGCCTCGACCAGGCATTTCCATTAATACTCAAACAACTGGAACTAATGCTCATCAGTGGCGAGCTCAATCCCAGCTATCAACACAGCGTCATGCTTTACCACAACGGACTCACCTGCGAAGCCGATACGCTTGGTAGTTGCGGCTACATATACATCGCCGTTTATCCCACTCAACGTTAATTATTTTCACGAGAGAAAAAATGAAATTTCTACCTGCAAAAAATATGCGGGCGGCGAAGCCATGCCTGACGCCCGTGACTATCTGGCAAATGTTACTTACTCGTCTGCTTGAACAGCACTATGGTCTGATGCTAAGCGACACACCTTTTAGTGATGAAACCGTTATAAAGGAGCATATCGATGCCGGTATCACTCTGGCTAATGCCGTTAACTTTCTGGTAGAGAAATATGAGTTAGTTCGTATCGATCACAATGGATTTACCTCTCAGGTACAAGCACCATATTTGACTGCGACAGACATTCTTCAAGCCAGGAAAGCGTGCGGGCTGATGAGCCGGTGTTCTTACAGGGAGGTAAGTAATATTGCTCTTAGCCGATCACTGCTGTGAGAGGATGGAGATCTGCGAAGATTTCCACGATACGTGAAGAATTTGATGAGATTAACGACTCGATGAAAGTCTCATCGAGTCGCATGAAAAACAAGGTGGGGGCACAAAAGGGGGCATTTATAAAGATGAAACAAGAAAATAGTTATATTTATCAAATGATATATGTGATGTGTTATGTTCCTATTAGCCCACTGATTACAGCCACATACCTGCTGTCGATGTAAACCACGTTCTCCTCTTGTGCCATATTCCTTACTATTAAGGCGTTACCAATGCGACCTTGGTCATTGGAATCGAGCGTAAAAATGACAGCATCAATATCTTTTGGCAAATCGGTGAGTGTTTCAGGCATTGAAACATCGCCGTAAAAAAACATCCGTTCCACGAGGCAGCAATTTTATTTTGCCCATAAGGAAATCGCCGATGCTCAAAGAAAACTTCAACGAACTGCAAATCTTTCTGGTGGTGGCAAAGGAGCGAAGTTTTACCAAAGCAGCGGGTAAGCTGGGCGTTTCTCAGTCTGCACTCAGCCACGCGATGAAAGCCCTGGAGGAAAGGCTGAATATCCGCCTTCTGACCCGCACGACCCGAAGCGTGGCCCCTACAGAGGCCGGTG
>Ga0308166_1000827_pt1 | contig 37149 bp, 34 predicted proteins | sample PhyCR2_2_FD_202137 | JGI IMG/M metagenome (GOLD analysis project Ga0308166, IMG submission 202137) | Phyllosphere microbial communities from UC Gill Tract Community Farm, Albany, California, United States - DLSLCC.R2 | ecosystem: Host-associated > Plants > Phyllosphere > Unclassified | place...
ATGGCATATAATGCTAAAGTAACAAATCAATCGGCTTTTAAAAGGGGTAGCTAATGGAAATTGATCTCGACAACCTGGAGTTTGCCGGGCTTGACGAAGCGCAGGAGCGCAATGCAGAACGTCTGGAAGACGCGGATAAAAAAGCGCAGGCCATCGTCGCCGATGATGACTGCGGCGACGCCTGCAAAATCTGATACTCAAACCGGCCGCTCAGGCCGGTTTTTTTATATGTTAACGGGGCAGACGGCGGCGAATTCAAGATGTTGCTCCGGCTCTGGCTTATACTGCGCCAGCCGCTCGAAAAGCGTTTGCACCACCTCCAGCCGCTCCCGCTGCGTGGCGTACTCCTGCTGTTGAACAGCATTCTGAGTCAGGATCTCCACTAGCCCTTTCGCCTCCTCTGCCGCTGCGCTGCGCATAGCCGGCGGATAGACAGGGTTTAGCGCAATATCGATATCCATATCCGCCTGCAGCTGGTTGCTATTGACAACGACGCGGCTTGCCGGTGGGAAGGCTTCAGACACCAGACGGTGACTCAAGGCGACCAGCTTAATGCTGTAATCCTGCCGGGGGCGATCTGCAGGCCGCGCTAAATCAACGAGCTGGACGATACCGGCCGCGAAGGCAATTGCCTCGCGATCCGGTGGATCGCGCTGGGCCTCAGTCAACGACAGCATTAGAAAAGCAAGCCCCGCCGCCTGTTTGAACTGTATCCCTGCCCGCTCGGCTGAAGCGAATCCCAGCCCCAGCACCACTAACCGTCGCGCCAGGCGCAGGTTAGCATCATCCAACCCCGTATCGCTTTTTAGCAGCGGGTAGCGCTCAATAAACCCCAGCATCGCCTTCATACCGGCCCCCTCCGGCTGAGCGCGATCGAGGCCATTTTCCAGTAGATGAATACGCTGTCTCGCTACGGTACACAGCAGCTGGGCAATATTGAGGTCAGCGCTGGCGGTTTCTGGATGAGGGGGAAAGCAAACCCTCTGATAGTGCAACGTGGTGAGCCTGTCCGCTTCGTCGCTTACCGGATCCGTAAATGCCTGGTTATCTGCATCGCTGGCCCAGGCCAGGGCGAAACGCGCTTCCGCCAGCAGCAAGGCCGGTGGCGCAGCCATCTCTTCAATTTGCGTCAGCGCGGTATCCGCCTGCTGACGGTATGCCGTTCTGTCCAAACCGGCCTCGGCTACCACCTCACCAGCCTGGTAGACGCGATCCAGCAGGCAACGTCCACGCCCTGCCTCATCAACACTACTGCTGCACTCCGCGGGCGGCTCTGGCGGGTAGTGGCCGTAGGCATAATGAGCGTATAGAGAGAACATAACCAACAGGAATAGCGCCACGATCTTCTGGCGTCCATGCTGAATAGTGAAGAGACATTCTATAATCGACATCAAAGGAGATCCGGCAGCGATCGACCACTGGAGTATAGGCAGACGGAGCGTGGCTAAAGTATGAAATTACCCCACCCTTTTGTTTCATATTCCTGTGACATACTATCGTGTATGTCAGCACACCTGCGAACAAGGAGATAACGATGCATAACATGGGTGAAGGTTTGACCCCTGAACAGGCGCTGGAGAAGCTTGACGCGCTGTATGAGCAGTCGGTCAATGCGCTACGCAACGCCATTGGCCTGTATATAGAAGAGGGTTCCCTGCCCGATACCCTGACGCGTGCTCAAGGCAAGTTTGTCTATCCCGAGCTGTCTGTCTCCTGGGATGGCAACACCACCAATCCGCCTAAAACCCGCGCCTACGGTCGCTTTACTCACTCAGGCCGCTATACCACCACGATCACCCGTCCGGGCCTGTTTCGCACCTACCTGCTGGAACAGTTAACGCTGCTCTACAATGACTATGGCGCGCAAATCGAAGTTGGTCCCTCCCAGCATGAGATCCCCTATCCGTACGTGATTGACGGCTCTGCCCTGACGCTGGATCGCTCCATGAGCGCCGGGCTGACCCGCCACTTCCCGACAACCGAGCTGGCACAGATTGGCGATGAGACCGCCGATGGGCTGTTTCACCCTACCGAGCTTTATCCGCTATCGCACTTCGATGCACGGCGGGTCGATTTCTCACTGGCTCGCCTGCGTCACTACACCGGCACGCCTGTCGAGCACTTCCAGCCTTTCGTGCTGTTTACCAACTATACCCGCTACGTAGATGAGTTTGTGCGCTGGGGCTGTAGCCAGATCCTCGATCCCGATAGCCCCTATATTGCGCTCTCCTGCGCGGGCGGGGTCTGGATCACCGCCGAGACCGAAGCACCGGAAGAAGCCATTTCCGATCTGGCATGGAAAAAGCACCAGATGCCCGCCTGGCACCTGATCACTGCCGATGGCGAAGGCATTACTTTGGTGAATATTGGTGTCGGTCCGTCGAACGCGAAGACCATCTGCGATCACCTTGCCGTACTGCGGCCCGCATTATGGCTAATGATTGGGCACTGCGGCGGCCTGCGTGAAAGTCAGTCCATCGGGGACTATGTGCTGGCGCACGCCTATCTGCGTGACGACCATGTCCTGGATGCGGTGCTGCCGCCGGACATTCCCATCCCGAGCATTGCCGAAGTACAGCGCGCGCTCTATGACGCCACCAAAACGGTCAGCGGCATGCCTGGTGAAGAGGTAAAACAGCGGCTGCGTACCGGGACGGTAGTCACCACCGACGATCGCAACTGGGAGCTACGCTACAGCGCCTCGGCGCTGCGCTTTAACCTGAGCCGCGCAGTAGCGATCGATATGGAGAGCGCGACCATCGCCGCCCAGGGCTACCGCTTCCGTGTTCCCTACGGCACGCTGCTCTGCGTCTCTGACAAGCCGCTGCACGGTGAGATCAAGCTGCCTGGCCAGGCCAACCGTTTTTACGAGGGGGCGATTTCCGAGCACTTGCAGATAGGGATCCGGGCGATTGATCTGCTGCGCGCTGAAGGCGATCGCCTGCACTCGCGTAAACTGCGAACCTTTAACGAGCCGCCGTTCCGGTAAACAAAAAGCAAAAAGCCCGCTAAAAAGCGGGCTTCTTTAATTTGGCTCCTCTGACTGGACTCGAACCAGTGACATACGGATTAACAGTCCGCCGTTCTACCGACTGAACTACAGAGGAATCGTGTGAACGGGGCGAATATTAACGACGAGGGGTGGCCTTGTCAAAGGGTGATTTAAAAAAACCGACCGATTGCCCAATAATTCCCCAGGTGGCACAATAATCGGTTCTGCCCCGCCTGGTTATTGTCCATCCTGCCGCTTAACCCGCGGATACTTCCACAGCCAGCGACCGCTGACCATACGCCAGTAAAAGAACACCCCGCGCACCGCCCAGTCGAGGAACATCCCCAGCCAGACGCCGACCACGCCCATCCCCAGCACAACGCCCAATGTATAGCCTGCCACCACGCGGCAGCCCCACATACCGAGCATTGACACCCACATCGCAAAGCGCGCGTCACGTGCGCCCTTCTGTCCCGCCGGCAGCACCCACGATGCCGCCCAGATAGGCATAAAGGCCGCGTTGAGCCAGAGCAGAATTTTTACGACCTCTTGCACATCCTGTTCCGGGGTATAGAACGAGGCCAACAGGCCAGCAAACGGCGCGCTGAACCACGCGATAGCGGTCAGGCCGATAGTCGATAGCCAAAAAACATGGCGCAGCTGGCGCTCGGCCTGGCCAATCTGCCCTTTGCCCAGCCGCCTGCCGGTAATAATCGTTGAGGCGGAGCCCAGCGCGTTCCCCGGCAGGTTGATCAGCGCCGCCACAGAGAATGCAATAAAGTTACCGGCGATGACGTTGGTCCCCATTCCGGCCACGAAGATCTGCGTCAGCAGTTTGCCGCTGTTAAAGAGTACCGACTCAATGCTTGCCGGAACGCCAATTCCCATCACCTCCCAGACAATGGCAAAGTTCAGCGGCTTAAAGTAGCTTTTAAGCGTAATGCGCAGCGCCGGGTTAAAGCCGATCATCAGCACCCAAATAATCGCCACCGCGCCAATGTAGCGAGAGATCGTCAGGCCCAGTCCGGCACCGGCAAAGCCTAGCCCCGGCCAGGAGAAGACACCGTAGATCAGCGCACTGCTGATAATGATATTAAGAATGTTCATGCCGCCATTAATCATCAGCGGAATTTTGGTATTCCCGGCCCCACGTAGCGCCCCGCTGCCGATAAGCGCAATCGCTGCCGCGGGATAGCTAAGCACCGTCAGTTCCAGATAGGTCAGCGCCAACGCTTTTACCTGCGGGGTCGCCTCGCCCGCAACGACGTCAATAATCTGCGCGCCAAAGTAGTGGATCACTGCTGCCAGCACGGCGGCAAAAAGGGTCATGATCACCAGCGACTGTCGCGCCGCTGCACGCGCTCGCCGTCGGTCGCGTTTGCCCAGGCTGAAGGCGACCACGACGGTGGTCCCCAGATCGATCGCGGCAAAAAAGGCCATCACCACCATATTAAAGCTGTCGGCCAGGCCGACACCGGCCATCGCCTCTTTACCTAACCAGCTGACCAGAAAAGTGCTAAGCACTCCCATCAGCAGTACGCAGGTGTTCTCCAGAAAGATAGGTACCGCCAGCGGAGTGATCTCACGCCAGAAGAGAACTCGATAACTTTTGCGTTTTTTATACCAGGACGTGCGTACGACGGCCTGTCGTAGAGCGGCATTGACGTTCAAAATGGACCTTAGCGAGAGTGCGAGAGAGAAAGTTGAAACCTCTTTTCAAATGATGAGGGAGAAATGCCGATCCTGCAAAGTATTTTGCGGCTATTTTGTTGCCAAAAACATCAGAGTGGCGAGAGAAGCAGCAGGCGAACCTCATTGATTCAAATGACGTTTGACAAAATTTTTTTAGCCGCTAATATTCGCTGCGTTCACACGATTCCTCTGTAGTTCAGTCGGTAGAACGGCGGACTGTTAATCCGTATGTCACTGGTTCGAGTCCAGTCAGAGGAGCCAAATTAAAGAAGCCCGCTTTTTAGCGGGCTTTTTGCTTTAGCCCTCTCGCGACACATCCTCCCCCTAATCATCGCTCACATTGCCCTTAATTATTGTTGTAATAACGTTTATGCTAGGCAGCAGCAATGTTCTTTTTACAAAGGTGACAGGGAAAACAATGAGTATCACGATTCGCAAGGCATGTCCGGCAGATGTTAATGCTATTTACGACATGATCTATGAGCTGGCAGTATACGAGAAAGCGCCGGAAGAGGTCGTCACCACGCCGCAAGAGATTGGCAAAACGCTATTTGACCCGGAAAGCAAAACAGAGGCACTTATCTGTGAGATCGATGGCAAAACGGTAGGCTATGCCGTCTTCTTTACCAGCTACTCAACGTGGCTTGGACGTAACGGCATCTACATGGAGGATCTCTATGTTTCGCCGGAGAGCCGGGGGAAAGGCGCTGGCAAAGCGCTGCTCAAATATATCGCTCAGTGCGCGGTAACCCGCCAATGTGGCCGCCTGGAGTGGAGCGTCCTGGACTGGAATCAGCCCTCTATCGATTTTTATCTTAGCATTGGCGCACTGCCTCAGAGCGAATGGGTTCGTTACCGTCTCGATGGCGACGCACTATTGAAATTTGCTGAAGCGTAATTCACGACCGGGCTCACGATGGCGAGCCTGCTGATTGTCTCTCTGGTAATGTGTTGTGACAGTTGGCGCTAGATACTATTCATGCGGCAGGTGTAGATGCATCGCTCATCAAATTCATCATAGAACATAATCGCGGCTTCGTTAGCATCAACCTTAGTCACACTAAATTTTTCCAGGCAGCCCTCAGGCCTATGGTAAAAATCGTAGCTGATACTCTCCTGAATCAACGTTATCGGTAAAGTGACATCCAGCGTCTCGATATCATGCAAACTCAGGCTCACTCTCCCTTCAACCAGATTAATCTGTGCAAGCAGAAGAAGGTTTTCAAACTGCACCGCTGTGGGAAAAATATTCTTTTCACGACCAATGCAGGTGGTCTTAAGAAGATCGACACGGTGAACGGCAAAAGAGGCACTTAAACTCAGTAAATAGGTTCTGGAGTGCATCCGACGGCTATCGGTCCACGCGAGCCAGGTAATCATTATCTCTTCTGTGGTTTGGTTTTGCACGAAGCGGACATCCTGAACGATATAATCACAATAGTAGAGGTCGTGGGTTTGACCCTCTTCAATAATGCTAATCAATGTATGTTCGTCACACTCAGAAATGGCATAATGCAAGCTGAGTATACGTCCTTGCCGATAGAGCAGATCGTGACTAATGTTCATCATCTTCTAACCTCTCTCCACATTATTATTAACAATAACGAATAGTAAAATCATTTCTGGATGCGCAGCGAGCATTGCAATCGATGGTCTCCGGGCTTATCATCGATAAGTGTTTACCCTCCTCTCTTACGGGCTTTTCCGATAGCATTTTCCCTTAATTAAAAAGGCCAGATCGCCATCAACAGAGAATAGTGCGATACAAAAAAGGATATTAATAATTGCCTGGGCTATCTCCGCCATTCTAAAGTGCCCCTGCACGATGCAAACGATAAATGCACTACATGCTACTGCCAGAAGCCAGGTTACCCATGAATAGGCAGGATGGTGAACTGAGGGCACCACGCACGTGAACACAATCTTGGCAATAATCATTCCTGCAACAAGAATGTTTATCATGTAGCTATAATAAAATATGCTCATTTTTCACCTTTTCTAAAATGACGATCGAACACTGACCCTGCCTTCTTTGGCTTAATGCTCAAATACATAAGCAATCTGACTGCTGCCGCTGCCCCCACCACTGCTCCCACGCCCGAAGGGACATCCAGCGCTAACCCAAACAGTTTATCGCTCAGCTTTGATAGCAGCTGAGCGAAGAAATCAGAGCAGGTTAAGCCGACAATCATTGAGGCCGCAAACAGTGAAACACGCGCCCAGATAGCAAAGTCGATAGCAGAAACCACAAATATGATACTGCCAGCAAAAGCGGCGATAAACGTATCAGGTTCATGGCTGATAATTGTTAAAATAGCCATATTTATTGCGACCGGTGATGGCTTTGGGCCATTGATAATGTTTAAGGGAGCCATATCAGCCTCTCTTTAATCCTGCCCTCTCTTAGGCTGTCAACATCGATGATATTGCCAAACCGATTCAGTGGTGTTCATAAAAAGAGTAAAGTCAATCCAAAAATAATCCTATTAGAGTTCTGTTTTGGCGTTTATTGTTCGATAAGAATGGACAGGTTAATGACATAACCAATGTTAATCAATATAGTTTTATATGTATGAACAACGTTTTGACTCTACTCTTATAGGAACATTGGAGATAGCCGAATGGGCGTATTACTTGCTAAAAAAATGAAATACTTTATGGTCACAATGGAGGTGCGCAATTTTGCTAAAGCTGCCGAGGCCCTCTGCATTACACGCTCACCGTTGAGCAAAGCCATTTTTGAACTGGAAGATTATCTCGGTGGCAAACTGTTTAACCGCACCTACAACAGCCTTGAACCAACTGAGTTAGCTCTTGAATATTATCAAAAATGCAAACCAATTTATGAGATGATATTAGCCCTGGAAAACGAGCGTCGCTCGGGCATCATAGAAAGTCCTCTAACGCTTCTTTTTGATATAAGCATACCCGAACTACTCTATCAGCAGATTATCATGGCATTGAAAAGTGAAAACATTATGTTTAATTGTGAACGCTATGTTGTGAACCTGTCTGACATCGACGGTATCTCACGTAAGAATAACATTGTGGTATCGCTTCGTGAGATCGTCTCCAATGCAGACTGCGCAGTAGACAAATGGCAAGGCGATGAGATAGTCATTTGTATGCCTGATAGCCATCGCTCTAAACAGAGTAAAACGGCTGTGTTCCTTTGGAAGGATATCTCAACCGATTACATTCAACGTACCTTTTCTCTCCTGGCTAAGGATTTTATCTCTAACATTACTTTTATTGAACACAACTTTAACCTGACAGGTCTACTGTATAACGTTCGCGCCGGGAAAGGCTGCTCATTTCTCACCCGGAAAATGGCCACCATGTTTAAAGTTGACGGTATAGTTTATTTACCTGTAAAAGAGCATCGACCAACTATTCATCTTTATCATGGTAATCAAAAAAGTGTTAGCAAGTTTATCCCTCAGCTAAAAAATGTTATAAACACATTCATTTGATACGCGTATGGTCGACACAACAGAAGCGAGTAACTTACTCGCTTCGGTATGGCTATTAGGGCGACATTACTCGCTGTTCCCTATTGGGAACGTCGGTCCCAGTGGGTAGGAATATCACGGACATCAATATGTGTGAAGGTGTCATAGCGTCCAATTGAGCACTTACCGTGCCTGGTCACAATATAATCAGCCACAATAGTAGCTGAAACATTTAATACCTTTATGTCAGCCGCCATACCTCTGGTATGCTGACTTTTTTGAGCGCCACCTATCTTTTGGTTATAGGTCGCACAGCGGCAGGCTGAATTTATTATTACGGGTGCATTAAAGTAGCTGCGAATATCTTCCAGCACCTCGCAAAGCACTTTGTCTACTGCAGCAAACCCGCAGCCACAGCGGCAAGCAAATTCATGGCGGCTAAAATGCATTGATATATCACCCATTCATTTCCTCCTGAGACAAATCTAATGTTTATAATTAATATTTTATTCTTTAAATTAAATAGAAATAATAATGATAAACTTTGTACAGAAAAGGGTTTATGGGAAAAGGATGGCGCAAAAAGTGCTCAGTCAGTCCGAGTGGCAAGAGCGCAACGCAGGTGAGATATTTTGTCATTTTGTAAAGACTTAACACGCCGATCACACTTCGTTGAGAAACTGTCCTTAACCTTTTTGAAACGCTGTTTTCATTTTCCTTTTGCTCTCTTTTCAGCGTATAATAGGTGTCTGGTCGCTATTGAATGGTTTCAGCTCATTGAACTGTAAAATTCAACTATCACATCGCATACTGCCGTTTTGGGCTGGAACTCAAGCATACATTACTCTGCACGCTCTTTTGATGTCACCTATCCTTACGCTGTGGCATCGCAGCTTTCGCAACACAGGTTTGACTCCGCGGTGGTGCGCCCCCGGAGCACTATTCTCCTATCCTTCACAACTTAAAGACTAAGACTGTCATGAAAAAGACCAAAATTGTTTGCACCATCGGCCCGAAAACCGAATCCGAAGAGATGTTAACCAAGATGCTGGACGCCGGCATGAACGTCATGCGTCTCAACTTCTCTCACGGTGACTATGCAGAACACGGTCAGCGCATCCAGAACCTGCGCAACGTGATGAGCAAAACGGGTAAAAAAGCCGCGATTTTGCTGGATACTAAAGGGCCGGAAATTCGCACCATTAAACTGGAAGGCGGCAACGACGTCTCCCTGAAAGCAGGCCAGACCTTCACCTTCACCACCGATAAATCTGTTGTTGGTAATAGCGACATCGTTGCTGTGACCTATGAAGGTTTCACCGCTGACCTCGCGGTTGGCAACACCGTGCTGGTTGACGATGGCCTGATCGGTATGGAAGTGACCGCTATCGAAGGCAACAACGTTGTTTGTAAAGTGCTGAACAACGGCGACCTTGGCGAAAACAAAGGTGTTAACCTGCCGGGCGTCTCTATCGCCCTGCCTGCTCTTGCGGAAAAAGACAAACAGGATCTGATCTTCGGTTGCGAGCAAGGCGTTGACTTCGTTGCAGCGTCCTTTATCCGTAAACGTTCCGACGTAGTTGAAATCCGTGAGCACCTGAAGGCGCACGGCGGCGAAAATATTCAGATCATCTCTAAGATTGAAAACCAGGAAGGTCTGAACAACTTCGACGAAATCCTCGAAGCTTCCGACGGCATCATGGTTGCCCGTGGCGACCTGGGCGTTGAGATCCCGGTTGAAGAGGTGATCTTCGCCCAGAAGATGATGATCGAAAAATGTATCCGTGCACGTAAAGTGGTGATCACCGCCACTCAGATGCTGGATTCCATGATCAAGAACCCGCGTCCGACTCGCGCTGAAGCTGGCGACGTCGCCAACGCCATCCTTGACGGTACCGATGCTGTGATGCTCTCCGGTGAGTCTGCTAAGGGTAAATACCCGCTTGAGGCAGTGACCATCATGGCGACCATCTGTGAGCGTACCGACCGGGTGATGACCAGCCGTCTGGACTTCAACAACGACAGCCGCAAGCTGCGTATCACCGAAGCCGTTTGCCGTGGTGCGGTAGAAACCGCTGAAAAACTGGAAGCACCGCTGATCGTGGTCGCCACCCAGGGTGGTAAATCTGCCCGCGCGGTACGTAAATACTTCCCGGATGCCACCATTCTGGCACTGACCACTAACGAACTGACCGCTCGTCAGCTAGTGCTGAGCAAAGGCGTTGTCGCGCAGTTGGTAAACGAGATCGCCTCTACGGATGATTTCTACCTGCAGGGTAAAGAGATCGCCCTGGCGAGCGGCCTGGCGCAGAAAGGCGACGTGGTTGTAATGGTTTCCGGTGCGCTGGTTCCGAGCGGTACAACTAATACAGCATCTGTGCATGTACTGTAATTATTAACAGCTCTATTAATTTGCACTAAAAGCGCCTTCCGGGCGCTTTTTTTATTCCCTCAGCGTCCCTCTCATTAGGAATGCAAATCGGATTAGACTATTTAACATCGTATTTCATAAGATATATCCGATGAAAATGGTCTGTTTTCACACAGCTTTTTTACCATTTTCGCCAAAGTCGGTGCATCTTTGAGCGAACGATCAAATTTAGGTGTATTCCCAGCAAAAAAATATTCTCAACATAAAAAAGTTTGTGTAATACTTGTAACGCTACATGGAGATTAACTCAATCTAGAGGGTATTAATAATGAATCGTACTAAACTGGTACTGGGCGCGGTAATCCTGGGTTCTACTCTGCTGGCAGGTTGCTCCAGCAACGCTAAAATCGACCAGCTGTCTTCTGACGTTCAGACTCTGAACGCTAAAGTTGACCAGCTGAGCAACGACGTGAACGCAATCCGTTCTGACGTTCAGGCTGCTAAAGACGACGCAGCTCGCGCTAACCAGCGTCTGGACAACCAGGCTCACTCTTACCGTAAGTAAGAGTTCCTGTAATAAAATGGCGCACAGTGTGCGCCATTTTTTTTGCCTGTCATTCAGTAGCCTTGTGACTACTGTGTCATTGTTACTTCCGCCCCTTCGCTCTCTGCTCCGGTCACTGACGACGTCTGGCTATTGTGTGCTGACAGCACCGCCGCCGGGCCAGATGCGCCCTTTGCAACCGGTACGTTCACCGGATACCCTGCACGCCGCAGCATGGCTTTATCAATGGTGGACCGATCGCCTCCCGCCTGACGAATAGCGTCGCTAAAGGTCGCTGTCAGAGTGATTGGCACGGTTTGCGTGTTCTCCTCTGGCTGTTGCGAGAGCGGGCGATGCACCTCAATATACTGCTTGCCGTCAGGCTCAACGGAGTACTTCACCGGCTCATTGATAATACGTACCGGCATGCCCGTAGAGGCTTGTGAGAAGAGCGCCTGGATATCGGGTGCAGCCATACGGATACAGCCAGAGCTGACGCGTAGCCCAACGCTATCAGGCGCGCTGGTACCATGGATCAGGTACTCACCCCTTCCCTCTGCCAAACGCAGCGCAAAGCGTCCCAGCGGGTTATTTGGCCCGGCAGGGACTACGGCCGGTAGCGTGATGCCTTTGGCAAGCGAGCGCGCCCGTATGCCCGCAGGTGGCGTCCAGGTAGGGTTGGGTATCTTCTGGCTTATCCTGGTCAGCGTGACAGGTGTTTCAAGCCCTTGCTGACCGATGCCGATAGGGTAAACCTGGACGCTGTTTTCACCCGGCGGATAGAAATAGAGCCGTAGCTCGGCCAGGTTGACTACTATCCCCTCGCGGGGCGTATCCGGCAGCAGCATCTGCGTAGGGATGGTCATCACCGTGCCAGGCCTTGGTACAGGCGCGATGGTATTGTTAGCTTCAATAAGCAACATCGCAGGCGTGTCGAAGTGACGACCGATCGCCTGAAGATTACGATCCTGAGGCTGCACGGTATAGGTCTGGTTTTGACCGATAAGACGGCTACCCGGCGGCGGCAGTAAATAGTCTGCTGCCTGGGCAGTTTGAATAGCGCTAAATGCGCTGATAATGCTCACTGTTATTAGAGACGCGCGTTTCATACAGAGTTTCCCGTATTCACTGGCCCAGCGCCAGAAAGCTGAAAATTACGCGAGGAGAAATGTCACCTCGCGTAACAGGATGAAAGCTATAAAAACAGTTTAGCTAATGTTGGCGGCTTTGTTACGAATTGCGCGGATCATCGCTTCCAGTCCCTGGGAGCGAGAGGGGGTCAAATGCTGGGCAAGGGCCATTTTTTCAAACCACGGGCGAACGTCAAAAGCGACAATATCCTGCGCCGTCATCTGCTGATAGAGAATAAAGACGACGGCAATCAGGCCTTTTACAATGGCCGCGTCGCTATCGCCCTGCAGTTCAATAATGCCGCTCTCATTTTGCTGCATTACGATCCAGACCTGACTCTGACAGCCCTGAATCGTGTTTTCTGCGCTGTGCGCCTGCTCGCTCAAGGCAGGCAGACGCTGGCCCAGCTCGATAATATACAGATACTTCTCTTCCCAGTTAGCGCAGCGCGTAAAGTTACGCAGCAGCCGCTCTTTATCGGGTAATTCAGCCATAACCGCTCCTTTGTTAGCCCAGCAGCTGATGAATGCGTTTCAGCCCAGCTACCAGACGATCCACCTCTTCCTGCGTATTGTAAATAGCCAGCGATGCACGACACATGGCTGGAACGTTATAAAACGCCATCAGCGGCATTGCACAGTGATGACCGGTACGTACCGCCACGCCGTAATTATCGAGGAAGCTTCCGACGTCATAGGCGTGATGCTTGCCTAAATTGAACGCAATGACGCCCTGACGCTGCGCGGGCCCATAAAGAGTGATATCCGGCACGGTGGCCATCTCAGCCAGCGCATACGTCATTAGAGATTGCTCGTAAGCCTGGATGTTATCGAGACCCAGCGTGCTGACGTACTCAATGGCTGCACCGAAAGCGATAATCCCCCCGGTATTCGGCGTACCGGCCTCAAAGCGCCACGGCGCGCGGGCATAGGTCGTGCCGTCGGTCAGGCTGACGGTCGCGATCATTGACCCGCCCCCTTCCCACGGCGGCATGGCCTGAAGGATATCCTCTTTGACATACAAAATGCCAATACCGGTAGGCCCGTAGAGCTTATGCGCGGAAAAGGCATAGAAGTCGCAGTCCAGCGCCTGGACATCAACGGTATGGTGGATCACCGCCTGAGCACCGTCCACCAGCACCTTAGCACCATGCTGATGAGCAAGCGCAGTCATCTCGGCAATGGGGTTTTCTGTGCCCAGCACGTTAGACACCTGAGTAATTGCCAGCAGGCGGGTGCGATCGTCAAGCAGCTCGCGCCAGACGTCCAGCTGCAGGGTCCCGTCGGGATTAAGCGGGATCACCCGTAGCTCTGCACCGGTACGCTCGCACAGCATCTGCCATGGCACGATATTGGCATGGTGCTCCATCATCGTAATGATGATGTTGTCCCCGCTGCGGATCTGGCTGCTGCCCCAGCTATTAGCAACAAGGTTAATCGCTTCGGTGGTGCCGCGGACAAAGACGAGCTCCTCCGCTGACCGGGCATTAAGGAAACCGGCCGCCTGGGCGCGTACGTTCTCCATCCGCTGCGTTGCCTCAGCGCTCAGGGTATGGATCCCCCGATGCACGGCTGCATAGCCGTGACGATAGAATTCGGCCTCGGCGTCGATAACCTGATTGGGTTTCTGCGCGCTGGCCGCGCTGTCCAGATAGGCCAGCGGCACGCCGTTCACTTCACGCGACAGGACGGGGAAATCTGCCCGCACATCGCTCACGGAATAACTCATGCGTTGCCCCCTGCAAGGCGCTGACCAATACGGCTCAACACCTGCTGCTTAAGCGCCTCGTCGCTGATGGCTTCCGTCAGTTCAGCGGCAAAGGCGTAGATAATCATCTGCTGCGCGGCCTGTTGCTCAATGCCGCGCGAACGCAGGTAAAACATCTGTTCATCATCAATGCGGCCAACGGTTGCGCCGTGGCTACACTTCACGTCGTCGGCATAGATCTCCAGCTGCGGCTTGGTATCGACCTCCGACAGCCGGCCCAGCAACAGATTATTATTGGTCATCTGCCCGTCGGTTTTGATGGCGTGCTGAGCCACGTTGATCATGCCGTTAAACACCGCGCGGCCTTTGTCACTCACGATGGTTTTGTGCAGCTGGCGGCTGTTACAGAAGCCTTTATTGTGCTCAAGCCAGGTACGGGTATCGCATACCTCGCTATTCACCGGCATCACCAGGCTATTAATGCGCAGAGTGGTATTTTCACCGTTAAGCTGGGTGCTGGTATGGTGGCGCAGCACGGCTCCGCCGAGCAGGAAGCTGTGGCTCCAGGCAGCGGCATCGGCGGCCATAAAGAGATCGTTATGGGCAAAGTGGTAACTACCCGCGTTCTCAAAAGCCAGCTTCACATGGTGCAGCTGCGCGTTGGCCCCGACGTTCATCGTCAGGCGTGAGCCGGTAAAATGTCCCCGATCGTTGAGGCTGACATAGTGCTCATAGAGGGTGGCCTCAGCGCTCTCTGCCAGCTCAATATGGTGCCGGTAGTGGACAGTGTTCATTTCCTCCCCGTCCAGCCCTTGGGTAATGTGCATCAACAGCAGCGGCTTAGAGGGCCGTTGATTACGCGCCACATGAATATGCGTCACGCTCGTTGACAGGCTTTCAGTGAGATGTAAAAACACCTCTGGCTGCACCGGCGCGGGCAATGCGCTGCGCTCGTCGTTGATCGATACGCTATACCCACTGCCGTCGAGGCTGTCGCTAAGGTCAGCATCAAACTGTCCGTCGATGAATACCAGCCGCAGCGCATCTATCGGTAGCGCCAGGGCATCGCGCTGCTCGGCGCTGACGTGACTGCTTTTCGCGACAAACTGGTGCTTCAACAGACCGTCGAGGGCCGTATATTTCCAGTCCTCATGTTTGCGCGTCGGCAGGCCAAGACGCAGCATCTGCTGCAGGTGCTGTTGGGCCTGCTCAGAACGGTTCCCGCCCTGAGCTTCAAACAGATGATGCCACTGCTGCAGCGCGTTACTGCTGTTCTGTAAGCCAGCCATAGCCCTGCTCCTCCAGCTGTTTGACCAGCGTAAAATCGCCTGATTTCACAATGCGGCCCTGATAAAGGACATGCACGTAATCCGGTTTGATGTAGTCAAGGATGCGCTGGTAGTGCGTCACGATGATAAAGGCGCGCTTGTCGTCGCGCAGGGAGTTCACACCCTCAGCAACAATCTTCAGCGCGTCAATGTCCAGGCCGGAGTCCGTTTCATCAAGAATGCACAGCTCAGGCTCAAGCACCGCCATCTGCAAAATGTCATTGCGCTTCTTTTCACCGCCGGAAAAGCCAACGTTGACCGAACGCGTGAGCAGATCTTCCGGCATCTTCAGCAGCTTGATCTTCTCTTCCATCAGATCCTGGAAGTCGAAACGGTCCAGCTCCTCCTGACCCCGGTGCTTGCGCACGGCGTTAAGGGCGGTCTGCAGGAAGAACTGATTGCTGACGCCGGGGATCTCCACCGGATACTGAAACGCCATAAAGACGCCCTCGCCTGCGCGCTCCTCGGGATCCAGCTCCAGCAGGTCTTTACCTTTAAACTCAACGCTGCCGCCGGTGACTTCATAGTCTTCCCGCCCGGCCAGGGTCGCCGACAGCGTACTTTTACCGGAGCCGTTGGGTCCCATAATGGCATGCACCTCGCCGGGCCGAACCTCAAGGCTCAGACCACGCAGGATCTCTTTATCTTCAACGGATACCTGTAAATCTTTAATACTTAACATAGGGATTCCCTTATTCCTTAACCGACGCTGTGTTCAAGGCTAATTGCCAGCAGTTTTTGTGCTTCTACGGCAAACTCCAGCGGCAGCTCGGAGAAGACATCTTTACAGAAGCCGTTAACAATCATGGATATCGCATCCTCTTCGCTAATGCCGCGCTGCAAGCAGTAGAAGAGCTGATCCTCACCAATGCGCGAGGTGGTCGCCTCATGCTCTAGCTGAGCGCTGTTGTTACGGCATTCCACATAGGGGAAGGTGTGCGCCCCACAGTCAGGTCCAATCAACATTGAGTCACACTGGGTAAAGTTACGTGCGTTGGTGGCTGTCGGCATGATTTTCACCAGCCCGCGATAGCTGTTCTGGCTTTGCCCCGCCGAGATCCCTTTCGAGATGATCGTCGACCTGGTGTTCTTACCAATGTGGATCATCTTGGTGCCGGTGTCAGCCTGCTGGTGACCGCTAGTCAGCGCCACGGAGTAGAATTCGCCGATAGAGTTATCGCCGCGCAGGATAACGCTGGGGTATTTCCAGGTGATCGCCGAGCCGGTCTCCGACTGCGTCCAGGACATCTTGCTGTTTTCACCTTCACACAGCGCACGCTTGGTCACGAAGTTCAGAATACCGCCGGTGTTGTTATCTCCCGGGAACCAGTTCTGCACGGTGGAGTATTTCACCTCCGCGTCTTTATGGATGATCACCTCGACTACCGCAGCATGAAGCTGATAGCTATCGCGCACCGGTGCCGAGCAGCCCTCAATATAGCTCACATAGCTACCCTCATCGGCTACCAGAATGGTACGCTCGAACTGACCCGTTTTCTCCGCATTGATACGGAAATAGGTTGAGAGCTCCATCGGGCAGTGCACGCCCTTCGGCACGTAGATAAAGGTACCATCGGAGGCAACGGCCGCGTTCAGGGCGGCGAAGAAGTTATCGTTGCCGGGTACGACCGTACCAAGGTATTTCTTCACCAGCTCGGGGTGATCGTGGATAGCCTCACCGAAAGAGCAGAAGATGATCCCCTGCTCCGACAGTTTCTCCCGATAGGTTGTCGCCACCGAAACGGAGTCAAAGATGGCGTCCACCGCCACCTCGCGCCCTTCACGCACCGGTACACCCAGCTGATTAAACGCCTCTTCGACTTCATTGGTCAGAAAGGCATTCGCGCCGGTCTGCTGAACCGCACCCGGCTCAGACGCGCAGGTATCGTCGCAGTTTCCGCAAGAGGGCGCGGAGTAGTAGCTGTAATCCTGGTAGTTGAGCTTGTCATAGTGAGCCTTGAGCCAGTGTGGCTCCTCCATGGTCAGCCAAGCCCGAAACGCATTCAGGCGGAACTCAAGCATCCATTCAGGTTCATTTCGTTTGGCCGAAATAGCCCGCACGACATCTTCATTGATGCCGTGGGCCATCTCATCGGTCTGTAGCCGGGTAAAAAAGCCCTCTTTATAGTTAAGGGGGCCTGACCAGGTCTGGACATCGTCCATTGCTTCAGTTTTATGAGACTCAACATTACGAGACATAGTACCGCCTATACCCCAAAGCTTTCACCACAGCCGCATTCGTGCTGAGCTTTCGGATTATAAAATTTAAATATCTGGTTTAATCCTTCGCGCACATAGTCGACGGTGGTTCCATCAATAAACGGCATGGCCTGTAAGGGAACATACAGGTGTGCGCCGTCGCGCTCAAAGAGCAGATCGTCTTCCGCAGGTTCGGTCACGGTATCCAGCACATAGCCAAATCCTGCGCAGCCCGTCTGTTTGATGCCAAGACGTACGCCGAGCAGCTCTGGCTGCTTACTGGTCAGGGCGCGAATGTGCTCCGCCGCTGCAGGGGTCAGAATCAAACCCAGCCAGCCAGGATTGTTTGGATCGAAAGTCCCTGAATGCAATTCCATAGGTATACCTCACATGATGACGTCAGCAGGACATAACGCTATGTTAGTGATAATGATTATCACTTCAACCTCTAATCCGCAGGGTTATTCGCGTTAAAGGCCCTTTTTGTACACTTCTATTAAGCATAGACCCTGCTGCCAGGCTTAACACGAAAGGATGCCAGCTAATAATAGCTTGAATTTTATGCTTATTTTATAAAAAACGGCTAATGAAGCGTCAAATTTGAAACATGTATAGGTAATACCTATTTATGCGATTAGCAGCAAAAAAGTTGCCAGCCATGCAGCCATCTGGGCATTTAAGCGCTTAAAATAAAAAAATATAAACATTGCGCAATTAATTCCCGTGTGGCCTAATGCCTTCATCGGTTTGGAAAACAGACCTTATGAAAGCAGTTTTAGTAAAGCAGTCCTCAGTTCAAGTGTTATCTAAAGATACCCTTCTTCATGAGCCTCCTCCTAAGTGCCAAATAAGTCACTCTCTAAATACAGGCCATCATCGCCACGCTTAGTGGCTCATAAATTAAGGAAGTATCTATGTCTAATAAAATGACTGGTTTAGTAAAATGGTTTAACGCAGATAAAGGTTTTGGTTTCATCACCCCGAACGACGGCAGCAAAGATGTATTCGTACACTTCTCTGCTATCCAGGGTGACAACTACAAAACGCTTGATGAAGGTCAGCAGGTCTCCTTCACCATTGAAAATGGCGCTAAAGGCCCTGCGGCTGGCAACGTCACAGCGCTGTAATCTACGCTGGTTATCAGCGCCGTTTACGACAGCGATGAAGGCGATAGCCTGAGCAGTTAAGCTCTGCTGATAATAAAAATAAACCCGCCCTGTGCGGGTTTTTTATTACCGTTAAAATGCCGCTAAAGCAAACATTTCAAAGCCTTCCTTAAATCAGCTTAATTTTAACCTCGTAACCTTCAAGACCCGTCATCGTTTCGTTAGCAACAAACTCAATCTCAGCCACCTCCTTTCCTGACTTTTTACGTAACTCAGCAATTTTTTTGGCAATGAGAGCCGCTATTTCCGCTTCGGCCTTTTGTTTCTGATCGTCAATGTTCATCCTAACCTCCTCTGATTTTTCTAAGCCACAAATGCACCAGCAGGATAACTGGCCTACAAAGGCTACATAACTAATTATAAATTATGGCTAAGATCCTTGCTGACGTTTAAGAATCTTCACAGTTATTGATGGGTTTTGCCTTGTCAGGGGGCTAATGCCACTAGCAGTGCGCAGGAATAGTTAAGCAATATTTAATCATTTATCGGTAAATGTTTAAAAAGGTGCTAAGGTAGAGATCACCTTCAACGGGCCGGAGGGGTTATCCCCAACATCAAATTTAAGTGTCCCGTCTGCAATGGCGCTAAGTTTCTCTTCACGACTTTTTGCCCCGACAAAAGCTGCCCTCAGGGAACCGTCTGTTCCGTTTGCGGACTACCATTCACTGTCAAAACGATCATCCCGAAAAGACGGCGATGGAACAAAGTAGCTTGATTCAGGCCTCATGAGAGGCCTGTTAAACGTTGGCGTTTAGCCAGGAATCAAAGATAGAGCGAGGCTTCGCCCATAGGGCGGGTTTTAAAGCGGCGATGGATCCACAGATACTGCTCGGGGGCGCGCATAATTTCCCGCTCGATCACCCGGTTCATATAGCTGGCGGCTTCAAACTCATTTTCTACCGGATAGTCAGTTAACGCCTTGCCGATATGCAGCTGATAGCCGGAGCCATCCGGTTTACGAATCATCGTTACCGTCAGCATCGCCGAACCCGAAAGGCGGGACAGCACATAGGTGCCGTTTGTCGTAGCAGCGTTAACGGAGAAGAACGGCGCAAAGGTGCTGCCTTTGCGGCCATAGTCCTGATCCGGCGCAAACCACACTGCTTCACCTTTTCGCAGCGCGCTGACCAGCCCCTTCAGGTTACGACGGTCGATCATCGATTTGTTCGAGCGCATACGTCCCCGGGTCTGCACCCACTCCATCACCGGGCTGTTGTGCTGGCGATAGGTGGCCATCATCGGCTGGCACAGCCCCATTACGCGACCGCCCAGCTCCAGGGACATAAAGTGCACGCCAACGACCATCACGCCGTGGTGTTTTCTCTGGGCTTCAACCAGATTCTGGTAGCCTTCCACATCGAACCAGCGGCGTACGCGCTTGTCCGACCAAAACCAGGCCATCCCGGTCTCGATCAGCCCCATGCCTAATGACATGAAGTTTCTGTTGATGAGCGTTTCGCGCAGGGCGGGTGTCATCTCAGGGAAACAGAGCTCAAGATTGCGCTGGGCAATGCTTTCCCGGCGCTTTAAAAACGGACGCGCGATGAGGCCAAGGCCGGTACCGAAGCGGTGAAGAACAGGATAAGGCAGTTGAACAAGAAGCCACAGAATGGCAAGACCAAACCAGGTCATCCAGTGACGAGGGTGGAGAAAGGCAAGTTTAAATGAAGCGATCATAACGTTGTTACCTTTTAAGCTTATAATAAGTAGCGCTTTAGGAAACAACGAATCCCTTCATTAGGTCATTCAGCGTTACATCTCCTGATTGGACACCGTCTTTATCAGGAGATTCAATAGCGCCTAGTATATCACGAATTTAAATAATCACCTTGCGGACTTGATGAAAGTGGTCTACCCAGTTTCTTATACTACGGCGGTGGTCAGCCGCGATGAGCAGCACAGCCGATTTTGCTCATCAAAGATATCAATCTGCCAGACCTGATGGCGACCGCCGGTGTGCAACGCGGAACAGACGCCCCGCACCCGGCCGCTGCGTACGGCGCGAATATGGTTTGCATTGACCTCAATCCCTACCACGCTATGTTCACCCTCGGTGCAGAGATAGCCCGCCACCGAACCGAGGGTTTCTGCCAGCACCACCGACGCGCCGCCGTGCAGCAGGCCAAAGGGCTGATGCGTGCGGGCGTCGACGGGCATCGTAGCCTCAAGCACATCGTCACCGATGCGCTCGAAACGGATATCCAGCAGCCCTACCATATTGCCCTCGCCCATCGCATTTAGCGCGTCGAGGGTAGCCGTACGTTTCCAGATCATCCCATTATCTCCAGCAGTGCCTGTAGCGGATGGCGCACGCCGCTGCCCTCAATGCGTTTCACCTGGCTGCGGCAGGAGTAGCCCGTCGCCAGGCAGCGGTTACGCGGCAGGCGCTGCATGGCCTGATGCCAGGAGAGCTCGTAGATGCCCAGCGAGTTAGCGTGATTTTTCATCTCGTGGCCGTAGGTACCGGCCATCCCACAGCAGCCGACGCTGACGTTTTCAAGCTTAGCGCCAAAGCGTGCAAAAATGGTTGCCCACTGTGCAGGTGCACCCGGCAGCGCGGTCACCTCCGTACAGTGGCCAAACAGATACCATGCCTCGCCGCCTGGGATCCGCTCTTCATGGGAGGCCAGCGCGGCGGGTAGCCACTCATGCACCAGCTGAACGTTAAACTCTCCCCGCTTCTCCCCTAACGTCTGCTTGTACTCATCGCGATAGCAGAGCACCAACGCCGGATCGACGCCCACCATCGGCATGCCCAGCTGCGCCACGCGCGTGAGGAAATCAGAGGTTTTCTGCGCCGTTTTCGCAAAGCGTGTCAGGAAGCCTTTGATATGCTGCGCCTTACCGTTCGGGGAGAACGGCAGCACAACCGGCTGGTAGCCTAACCTCTCAACGAGACGGACAAAATCGCCTACCACCTGCGCGTCGTAGTAGCTGGTAAAGGGATCCTGCACCACCAGCACCGTTTTTGCCCGCTCTTCCTCGCTAAGCTGCTCCAGCTCGTCGAGCGTCATGTTTGCCGAGCGGTGACCCACCATCTGCTGTTGCAGGGAAGGCACCGACAGCAGAGGCAGATCTACCATCCCAATATGCGTAGCCGACAGGGATCGCACCCAAGGCTGGCTCATAAAGAAGTTAAAGGTTTTCGGCGCGCGGGCCATCAGCGGCGCATAGCTCTCGACGCTGGCGATAACGTGGTCGCTGAGCGGGCGCAGATAGCGAGTGTGATAAAGCTGAAGGAAGCGCGAGCGAAACTCCGGTACGTCAATCTTAATCGGGCACTGGGTGGAGCAGGCTTTGCACGCCAGACAGCCGGACATCGCCTCTTTCACCTCGTGCGAGAAGTCATACTCGCCGTGGCGGGCATGCCAGCTATTGCGGGTACGCTCGATCAGGCCTCGCAGACTGGCGCGTTTTCCCGGCAGCTCCTTCTCTAACTTGATGGGATCGATACCGCGATCCGCCAGCAGCCGCAGCCATTCGCGTACCAGCGTGGCCCGGCCTTTAGGAGAGTGGATCCGGTTGCTGGTAATTTTCATCGACGGGCACATGGGGCTTTTAGCATCAAAGTTAAAGCACAGCCCGTTGCCGTTGCACTCCATCGCGCCACGCCATGAGGCGCGTATGCTACCAGGGATCTGCCGGTCAAAGGTGCCGCGCTTCACGGCATCGACCTGCATCATCGGCGCATCAAGGCCCGCGGGCGGGCAGATTTTACCCGGATTGAGCCGGTTCTGTGGATCGAACGCGGCCTTAACTTTTCGCAGTTCGCCATAGAGCTGCTCGCCAAAGAACGCCGGGCTGTATTCCGCGCGAAAGCCCTTGCCGTGCTCACCCCAGAGCAGGCCACCGTACTTCGCCGTCAGGGCCACCACCTCGTCGGAGATCCTTTTCATCAGCATCTCTTGCTGCGGGTCGCACATATCCAGCGCCGGACGCACGTGCAGCACCCCCGCATCCACGTGGCCAAACATGCCGTAGTTCAGCCCGTGGCTGTCGAGCAGGGCACGAAACTCAACGATGTAGTCCGCCAGATGCTCCGGCGGCACGCAGGTATCCTCTGCAAAGGGGATCGGCTTCGCCGCGCCTTTAGCATTTCCCAGCAGGCCGACCGCTTTTTTACGCATCGCATAGATACGCTCAATTCCCGCCAGCTCGCTGCATACCTGCCAGCCAATCACTCCGCCCTCCTGAGCAGCGATCAGCTCATCCAGACGCTGGCAAAGGGCATGGACCCGCGCGTCAATCAGCTCGGCATCATCGCCGGCAAACTCAACGATGTTCAGCCCCAGCATGGTTTTATCCGGCACATCGGTAATTAAATCGTGCACCGAGTGCCAGACAATATCCTCTCGCGCCAGGTTAAGCACCGTAGAGTCGACGGTCTCAACCGACAGCGCCTGCGCCTCAACCATAAACGGCGCATTGCGCAGCGCCGAGTTAAAGGAGTCATACTTAACGTTGACCAGCCGACGCACCTTCGGCAGCGGCGTGATATCCAGCCGCACCTCGGTAATAAAGGCCAGCGTGCCCTCCGAACCGGTCAGAATGCGGGTGAGATCAAAGGTCGTCATCTCATCGTTGAAAACGTGGCGCAGATCGTACCCGGTCAGGAACCGGTTCAGCTTAGGAAACTTATCGATAACAAGCTGACGATTATCAAAGCAGCTGTCATAGACCGTTTTATAGATCCGCCCCTGCGCCGTTTGCGCCTGCCCAAGCGTACGCGCCAGCTCCAGCGATACCGGCTGCGTATCCAGCAGGTCGCCGCCCAGCAGCACGGCTCGCACCCCCAGTACGTGATCGGAAGTTTTACCGTAGACCAACGAGCCCTGTCCGGAAGCGTCGGTATTGATCATACCGCCCAGCGTGGCGCGGTTGCTGGTGGAAAGTTCCGGGGCGAAGAAGAAGCCGTACGGTTTTAAAAACTGGTTTAGCTGATCCTTGATCACGCCCGCTTCTACCCGCACCCAACCCTCTGCAGGATTGATCTCAAGGATACGGTTCATATAGCGAGAGAGATCGACAATAATGCCGTGGTTGAGCGCCTGGCCGTTAGTGCCCGTGCCGCCGCCGCGCGGCGTAAAGACCAGCGACTGGAAGCGGGCCTCACCGGCAAGGCGAGTGATCAGGGAGACATCGGCAGTAGAACGGGGGAATACTACCGCATCGGGAAGCAGCTGGTAAATACTGTTATCGGTCGCCATGGTCAGCCGGTCGGCGTAATCCGTGGCGGTATCACCTGTAAAACCCTGTTGCTCCAGTGCCTGCAAAAAATTGAGCACCAGCTGAACGACGCCGGGTGCTTGAGAAATCTGTGGGATCATTACCGTTGACCCTGCCTGACTGTTAATGTTGTAAGTGTATCGTTTGCGTTGTGATTTATCGTTGTATCACATTTTTTTACGCTACGCCCATGTGAATTACGGGCAAAATAGCGCGGGCAAAATGCGCTGAAATTCGCAGCCGTACTCTTGTATTAATCAAACGCTACGCCGACGGTTCGGCGAATAAAAAAGGTGGATAGATTTTATGATCACTAGTCGTCAGCGCGGGGATGTGGCTCAGATCCTGCTCTCGGTGCTGTTTTTAGCCGTTATGATCGTTGCCTGTTTATGGATAGTGCAACCGTTTATCCTTAGCTTTGCATGGGCGGGGACTATCGTCATTGCAACCTGGCCGCTTTTTTTACGCTTTCAGCGCGTGCTGGCGGGCCGTCGCTCCCTGGCGGTGCTGTGCATGACGCTGATCTTAATTCTGGTATTTGTTATTCCGATTGCCCTGCTGGTTAACAGCCTCGTTGACGGCAGCGGCCCGGTGATCCGCGCGATTAGCTCCGGCGACCTGACGCCGCCGGATTTAGCCTGGCTTAAGAGCGTTCCGCTGGTAGGCCATAACCTCTATCTCGGCTGGCATAACCTGCTGGATATGGGGGGCAGCGCGATTATGGCTAAGGTGCGGCCCTATTTGGGTGCCACTACGACCTGGTTTGTCGGCCAGGCGGCGCACATTGGACGCTTTATGATGCACTGCGCGCTGATGCTCCTGTTCAGCGCCCTGCTGTTCTGGCGCGGTGAGCGGGTCGCTCAGGGTATTCGCCACTTTGCTACCCGTCTCGCCGGCAGGCGGGGCGATACCGCCGTGCTGCTGGCAGCCCAGGCTATTCGCGCCGTTGCTCTCGGCGTGGTGGTTACCGCGCTGGTGCAGGCGGTACTGGGCGGCATTGGGCTGGCAATCAGCGGCGTGCCCTATCCGACCCTGTTTACGGTGGTGATGATCCTCTCCTGCCTCGTGCAGATTGGTCCGCTGCCGGTGCTTATTCCTGCCATTATCTGGCTCTACTGGAGCGGAGATACGACCTGGGGCACGGTGCTGCTGGTCTGGAGTTGCGTAGTCGGTACGCTGGATAACGTTATCCGCCCGGTGCTGATCCGCATGGGTGCCGATCTGCCGTTGATTCTTATCCTCTCGGGCGTCATTGGCGGGCTCATCGCCTTTGGCATGATCGGTCTGTTTATCGGTCCGGTTCTGCTCGCCGTGTCATGGCGTCTTTTTGATGCATGGGTAAAAGAAGTCCCTGCTCCCGGCGACGTTAGCGATAATTTGCTGGAAGAGGTGAATGAGCGCGAAATTGATAATAAAGTGCATAATAAATAACCATTAAGGCGGGAAAACCCGCCTTACTATTAAGCCACGCTTATCAATTATGTATATTTCCTTTCTGGTCGGACCGTGCAACCCTCTATATATACGCTATATCTCTTGTTTTCCTTGTCGCAAAACCGTTACTTATGATTAACTATTGAGACGAATCTGATCGACTCAAAATTAGGGGATGCCTACTATTAAGGCACGGTTATAAATCAAGGCTTTGATTTATAAGCATGGAAATCCCCTGAGTGAAACAACGAATTGCTGTGTGTAGTCTTTGCCCATCTCCCACGATGGGCTTTTTTTTAAGCTAAATTCCCCCCCTGAAAATGGTGCTGAAACCAGGCATAAAAAAAGCCAGGCCGAAGCCTGGCTTTACGCTTATATAACCATCGATATTATCTACGACGTTCGTTCGCCGTGACCTGGCGCGGCTGAGTACGACGTCCTACCATACCCATAGCACCGGCCAGTACCGCTTCAATCAGCAGCATAAAGAAGGTGAACCAGCTGGCTTTAGCCGTTGCGGCTGCCGCTTTCTCACCCGCTTCACGGGCTTTCTGTTCAGCCTGCGCTTTCAGCTCCTCAAATTTTGCCCGCGCTTCCTGATAGCTTTTTTCCGTCTGGGCGACAATCTGTTCCGCTTCGGCATCAGATTTACCGGTACGTGCCTGGATGATATTTTTCAGCGCTTCGCGATCGGCTGCCTGGAAGGTGCTCTGATTTCTGTCAATTAAGCCTTTAATAAAGGCGGCGACATCAGTATCAGCCGTCTGCGGCGTGTTAGCCGTTGCTGCCGCCTGGTTCTGAGCATTATTTGCTTCATTCTGCGCCTGATTTTGCAGCGCCTCTGGCTGCAACTCCGGTTTCCCGGTCTGTCGCAACGTTGTTTCAAGCTCATCTTGTAAACTATCGAGATTAATATTGTTCTCTGCGAGTTTCTCTTTCGCCATATCTTTAACCGACGGTGCAACCGCCGTGACACCGTTGCCTACCGCCTGTAAACCGGCCCCCAATATATTCATAGCACCAGTGACCGCGCTATTTGCCAGCATAATGACGAACCAGGCGCTAATTAGAGTATTGACGCCAAACATCAGCAGACCATGCAACGCCCCCTCTCGCTGTGCCAGCCTGCCGCTGGCATAGGCCCCTGCGGCAATGGCGATCAGCATGCTCAAGCCAGTCCAGATGGCCGCGCCCATGCCGATACCGCCCATCGGATCTTGCTCTTCCAGAGGATCGATAGTGCTGGCACCAATCGCGGTACCGAGAATAGAAAGAATTAAGTAGAGCACCATTGAAATAATGACGCCGGCAAACACTGCACTCCAGGAAATACGTTTTAGGGGGACGCCTCTACCCGGCGTATATATGTCATCGTAATCGTTTCTGACATGTACATGTTGATCGGCCATCTTTTCTTCTCCCTTATAACCTTACGGCTTATGTCGCAATTTTCGACGGTTAAAAAAATAGAGCTGGAATGGCTTCAGCTTTAGCCTCTGTAAGGGTAGTTCGGTATAGGTAAATAAACCAAGGTGCCGTCACATGAACAGAAATTATTTCGACCAAATATTGAAAGGTAATGAATAAAAAAGCCTCCCGAAGGAGGCTATTGCGCGGTACTGACGTTTTACTTGATTTCAGCGAGACTTAGCCAGGTCTGAACCACGGTATCCGGGTTCAACGACAGGCTGTCGATACCCTCTTCCATCAGCCATGCGGCAAAGTCCTCGTGGTCGGATGGGCCCTGACCACAAATGCCTACATACTTACCCTCTTTTTTCGCCGCGCGGATCGCCATCGACAGCAGCGATTTTACCGCCTCGTTGCGTTCGTCAAACAGTTCTGAGACCACGCCGGAGTCGCGATCGAGACCCAGAGTCAGCTGCGTCATATCGTTCGAGCCGATGGAGAAGCCGTCAAAATGTTCAAGGAACTGCTCTGCCAGCAGGGCGTTAGAGGGGATCTCACACATCATGATCACCTTCAGCCCGTCCTCACCACGCTTCAGGCCCTGACGCGCCAGCTCGTCCACCACCGCTTTTGCCTGGTCAACGGTGCGCACGAAGGGGATCATAATTTCGACGTTAGTGAGACCCATATCGTTACGCACATATTTCACCGCCTCGCACTCCAGCGCAAAGCAGTCGCGGAAGCTGTCAGAGACGTAGCGACCCGCGCCACGGAAGCCCAGCATCGGGTTCTCCTCTTCCGGCTCGTAGCGCTCCCCGCCCACCAGGTTAGCGTACTCGTTGGATTTAAAATCAGAGAGACGCACAATGACGCGCTTCGGCCAAAACGCCGCGCCGAGGGTGGCAATGCCTTCGCTCAGACGACCGACATAGAATGCCTTAGGCGAATCGTAGCCTTTCATCATCTCGCGGATCTCTTTTTGCAGCTCTGGGTTCTGATCGTCAAACTCCAGCAGCGCCCGCGGGTGCACGCCGATCATGCGGTTGATGATGAACTCCAGACGCGCCAGACCTACGCCTTCGTTTGGCAGACAGGCGAAGTCAAACGCACGATCCGGGTTGCCGACGTTCATCATGATCTTCAGCGGCAGGTCAGGCATGGTATCAACGCTGGAGCTTTTCACGCTGAAGTCGAGTATCTCGGCATAGACATAGCCGGTATCGCCTTCGGCACAGGAGACGGTAACCTTCTCGCCATCGCGGATGCGATCGGTGGCATCACCGCAGCCCACGACAGCCGGAATGCCGAGCTCGCGGGCAATGATCGCCGCGTGGCAGGTACGTCCGCCGCGATTGGTGACAATGGCCGCCGCTTTTTTCATGATCGGTTCCCAGTCCGGGTCGGTCATGTCGGTTACCAGCACGTCGCCGGGCTGAATACGGTTCATTTCGCTGATATCGTGGATGACCTTCACCGGCCCTGCGCCAATGCGGTGACCGATTGCCCGGCCTTCAACAACCACTTTGCCCTGGTCGTGAAGCGTGTAGCGCTCCATGACCTGGCCACGGGAGCGTACGGTTTCCGGACGGGCCTGCACAATATAGAGCTTGCCGGTATGACCATCTTTGGCCCACTCGATATCCATCGGGCGACCATAGTGTTGCTCAATCAGTACCGCCTGCTTCGCCAGAGCCTGAACCTCATCATCGGTCAACGAGAACAGATCGCGATCGGCCTCAGGCACGTCTTCAATACGCACCTGCTTGCCGTGCTCCTGGCTTGGGGCGTAGACCATGCGGATCTTTTTCGATCCCATGGTGCGCCGCACGATAGCCGGACGATCGTTTGCCAGCGTCGGCTTGTGCACGTAAAACTCGTCAGGGTTAACTGCCCCTTGCACGACCATTTCGCCAAGGCCCCACGCAGAGGTGATAAACACCACCTGATCGAATCCGGACTCGGTATCGATGGAGAACATAACGCCGGAAGAGGCTAAATCGGAGCGCACCATGCGCTGCACCCCCGCGGAGAGCGCCACGCCACGGTGATCATAGCCTTGATGCACGCGATATGAGATAGCGCGATCGTTAAATAGTGAGGCAAACACGTGCTTCACCGCCACCAGCACCGCATCGTAACCCTGCACGTTGAGGAAGGTTTCCTGCTGTCCGGCAAACGAGGCATCCGGCATATCTTCCGCCGTGGCAGAGGAGCGCACGGCAAACGATGCCTCGGCGTCGCCTTCCGAGAGCTGGTTATAGGCATCATGGATAGCGTGTTCCAGCTCTGGCGTGAAAGGCGTATCGATGATCCACTGGCGAATCTGCGCTCCGGCTTTCGCCAGTTCGCCAACGTCATCAATGTCCGTGTGATCCAGCAGCTCATAGATACGCTGGTTGACGCCGCTTTGGTCAAGAAACTGATTAAAAGCATCCGCCGTGGTGGCGAATCCGTTCGGGACCGATACCCCTGTTTCAGACAGATTGGTGATCATCTCACCCAAAGAGGCATTTTTGCCCCCAACGCGGTCAACATCGTTCATACCGAGTTGGTTATACCAAAGCACCAGCGGTGACGAGCCATTGTTGGACATCGGACAATCCTTTTATGATATATGATTGAGTTAGCAACATCTGACGTACCTATTTATCCTGGCATACCTGGCTCGCTTAAAAAAACGGTGAATCGTTCAAGCAAATTTATTTTTCTATTTTTAGGACAGTTTCACGCAATTTTGTAACCTGCTGATTTTTTTGCACTCTACCTGAGATTTTTTGTATACATGGAGAATAAAAGTGAAATGCACAGTTCAGTAAAAATAAAAACAGCATTTCATTTTTTATAGATGCGAGTAGCGCAGTAGTATGGTACATAAATTAAATCAGGCTTTAACACCATCATGCTATGGGGGGATAAAATGGAAAATTCAGTGGATCGGCAGGTATTTTATATTTCTGACGGTACGGCCATTACGGCAGAGGTTCTCGGGCATGCGGTCATGTCGCAGTTTCCCGTCGCCGTGCACAGCATCACGCTGCCGTTTGTGGAAAACCTTCAGCGCGCAAATGCGGTCAAGGAGCAGATTGACGCCATTTTTCAGCAGACTGGCGTGCGCCCCCTGGTCTTCTACTCTATTGTGACACCCGAGATCCGCAGCATCATTACCCAGAGCCAGGGTTTCTGCCAGGATATCGTTCAGGCACTGGTGGCTCCGCTCCAGCAGGAGCTTAAGCTCGATCCGACGCCGATCACCCACCGCACCCACGGCCTCAATCCGGGAAACCTGACGCGTTACGATGCCCGCATCGCGGCCATTGATTACACCCTTGCCCACGACGACGGCATCTCCATGCGCAATCTTGAACAGGCGCAGGTCATTTTGCTGGGCGTGTCCCGCTGCGGTAAAACCCCTACCAGCCTCTATCTGGCGATGCAGTTTGGCATTCGCGCCGCCAACTATCCCTTCATTGCCGATGACATGGATAACCTGGTACTGCCCGCTGCGCTAAAGCCGCTGCAGCACAAGCTGTTTGGCCTGACCATTAACGCAGAACGTCTGGCAGCAATCCGTGAGGAGCGCGTAGAGAACAGCCGCTACGCATCCATGCGGCAGTGTCGGCTGGAGCTGGCCGAAGTAGAGGCCCTGTATCGTAAAAACAATATTCCCTACCTCAACAGCACCAACTATTCGGTTGAGGAGATCGCCACCAAGATACTCGACATTATGAAGTTAAATCGCAGCATGTACTAATTAGCTAGTACAGCCCGCCGTTTTCCGTTATCATTGCCCGCAGATTTGTGATGGGCATCACCCTCATACTTGAAAACATCAAGGATTGGTTTATCGTGATGCCCATTACTTCCGGCACTTTTGCCGTTGAAGCCGCCTTTTTCTGAGATAAGTCATGAACAAAACTGATGAACTCCGCACTGCGCGCATTGAGAGCCTGATAACACCGGCCGAACTGGCCGAGCGGTATCCTCTCTCCCCACTGGTTGCGGAACATGTTAACGCTGCGCGTCGGCGAATTGAGAAAATTTTAAACGGTGACGATCGCCGTCTGCTGGTGATCGTAGGACCCTGCTCCATCCACGATCTTGATGCCGCGCTCGAGTATGCTCGCCGGTTACAGGCGCTGCGCGAAAAGCATCAGGATACGCTTGAGATCGTCATGCGTACCTATTTTGAGAAACCCCGCACCGTTGTGGGCTGGAAGGGTCTGATCTCCGATCCCGATCTCAACGGCAGCTATCGGGTTAATCACGGCATGGAGCTGGCGCGGAAGCTGCTGCTTCAGGTGAACGAGCTGGGCGTTCCGACCGCCACCGAGTTTCTCGATATGGTGACCGGACAGTTTATTGCCGATCTTATCAGCTGGGGCGCAATCGGGGCGCGTACTACCGAAAGCCAGATCCACCGTGAGATGGCGTCGGCGCTCTCCTGCCCGGTAGGTTTCAAAAATGGTACGGATGGCAATACACGCATTGCGGTTGACGCTATCCGCGCCTCGCGGGCGAGCCATATGTTCCTCTCGCCGGATAAAAATGGGCAGATGACCATCTACCAGACCAGCGGTAATCCTTACGGGCATATCATTATGCGCGGCGGGAAAACGCCTAACTACCACGCTGAGGCGATTGCCGAGGCCTGCGATACGCTGAGCGAGTTCTCTCTGCCCGAACATCTGGTGGTGGATTTTAGCCACGGCAACTGCCAGAAGCAGCATCGCCGCCAGCTAGAGGTATGTGACGACATTTGTCAGCAGATCCGTAACGGCTCAACGGCCATCGCTGGAATTATGGCGGAGAGTTTCCTGCAGGAAGGAACGCAGAAGATTGTTGCCGGACAGCCGCTCACCTATGGTCAGTCCATTACCGACCCGTGCCTGCACTGGGAAGACACGACTCTGCTGGTAGAAAAGCTCTCTGCCGCAGTGTCCACCCGCTTTTGACATCCTGCCCGCCACCGCTGCGGCGGGCACTCTCTTTAACTTGAACAGCTCACTTCAAGATGCTTGCCCCAGTCGGGCGGCCGGCTGACGTAGTCATCACTACGATCGCTAAAGGGATCGCGTAATGCCTGGTGCAACCGCTCCAGCTCTTGGGTATCGCCCTTCTCGGCGTCGCTGATCGCCCGCTGGGCCAGCCAGTTACGCAGCACCAGCGCAGGATTCACGCCTTTCATCTGCCGCTGACGTTCAGCATCGTCGATCTGCTCGCCCTGCAACCGCGTACGATAGGTGCTAAACCAGGCATCAAACGCGCCGCGATCGATAAACTCGTCGCGCAGCAGCGAACTGGCGCTGTACTGCTCGGTGGTGCTTAGCATGCGGAAAGTGCGGGTGTAGTCGCTCCCCTCCCGCGCCATCAGGGCAAAGAGCGTATTTAACAGCTCGTTATCGCCACGCTGCTCGGTGAATAGCCCTAGCTTGCTGCGCAAGAGTTTCCCGTACTGCTCCAGCAGCACCTGCTGATACTCATCCAGCACGCTGTTTAGGGTATCGGCATCAATAAAGGGCGATAGCGTCTGAGCAAGACGTTGCAGATTCCACAGGCCGACCGCAGGCTGATTATCAAAGCGGTAGCGGCCCTGATAGTCAGAGTGGTTACAGATAAACCCTGGCTGATAGTCATCCAGGAAGCCGAATGGGCCGTAGTCGATGGTGAGGCCCAGTATCGACATGTTATCGGTATTCATTACGCCGTGAGCAAAACCGACCGCCTGCCACTGGGCGATCAGCGTTGCGGTACGCGCTACCACATCCCGCAGCCAGAGCACATATTTGTCGCTCTCATCAGCAAGGTGCGGCCAGTGGTGACGAATAGCGAAATCTGCCAGCTGGCGAACCTTCTCCGGCTCGCGGCGGTAGTAGAAATGCTCAAAATGACCGAAGCGCAGATGGCTCTCAGCAATGCGCATCAGCATGGCACCCTGCTCGGTGGTTTCCCGCGCCACGGGTGTATCACTGGTCGCTATCGCCAACGCCCGGGTAGTGGGGATCCCCAGGTAGTGCATCGCCTCTGACGCCAGGCTTTCGCGAATGGTCGAGCGCAGCACGGCGCGTCCATCGCCCATCCGGGAGTAAGGCGTCTTCCCGGCCCCTTTAAGATGCCAGTCGACAGTTTTGCCATCAGCCAACAGCTGCTCGCCGAGTAGAATGCCGCGACCATCACCTAGCTGGCCGGCCCAGACGCCAAACTGGTGGCCGCTGTAGACCTGCGCCAGCGGAGACATACCCGGCAGCAGCGCTTCACCACCCCAGACGCCTGCCCCTTCCTCAGGAGTAAAGAGCGCATCGGGTACGCCCAGATCCTGGGCCAGCGCAGCGTTATGCCATAGCACGCGCGCGTTACGCAGCGGCGTAGGGGAAAGCGAGGTGTAAAATCCCGGCAGCTCATCGCGCCAGCGTGTCGTAAACGTAAGGGTCATGGATCCTCCTTTTACTGTAGTGTAGAGGGTATCAGGAGGAATAAACACAGGCAGAGTGCGCGGGTATCACCTCACCAGGTCGGTAATTTGCTCCGGGAGCACCGACGGCCACAGGCTTCCCTGCATGGCGTGAAAAGCAAGCGGCCTCACTTTCTTCAGCGTCTGCTCGCTATCTATACCCGCAATCATTATTGACCGGCAGTAGGGCTCTACCTGGGTGAGAATAGCCTGCATGAAAGGCTGAAACGATGGCGACTTGAGACGCTGTGAAACAAAATGCTTATCCAGCCTAACGCGAGCAAAAAGCCTCTCAAATACGGCTCGGGTAGACGCTGCTCCCGCGCCGAAATTTGCCAGTACAAGAGGGTATCTGCTGCTTAATTGAGACAGCAACCTATTCTCACCTTCACTGCTTAAGCTAAGATAATTCTCATTAATCATAAACTCAATAAATGGATACCGATTAACAGACGCCGCTAAATCATGATCCTTTAACAATCTTTCTACATCCGCCGGGGTAATATTAATCCATGCGGCAATCTGATGCTGAATAAAGAAATGCTGACATATGCTGAGTAAGTGAAGCTGCTCAATAAATAGCATTTCGGACTGCTGTGGTGTTAAGTAAGGCAAAATCAGCTCTGTGGGCGCCTGTGCCTCACGGTTGACGCCTACAAAGTTAACGGCGATCTCCACTCCCTGCAATTCGCCCTCGGCATTACGGGCCGGATTGAAAAGCAGCTCTGAGCGCCATGTTTTGTCGAGTGTAATAATCATTATCCCTATACCTAATCCAGAAATGAATAAGACTATCCTTAGCCAGCATTAAAGATTATCCTGGGAACGCGATAAGCGCCACCAGATAAAACCGGATTAATAAAATAGTTGATGACTATTAGTGGCCTCATTAATTAGTATTATTTAATAAAAAACGGAGCCTGTTAGCTCCGTTTTTTATTAGCATGACCGAGGTAGATGTCGGTTAAATTCGGCGCGCCTGCCAGAATTTTTTACGCCAGTAGACGTTATCAAGTGAGGATTTCATCACTCCACGGCTGGTGGAAGCATGAATAAACTGGTTATCGGTGTCGTAGATACCCACGTGCAGACCGCTCTCACCCGCCCCGGTTTTGAAGAACACCAGGTCCCCCGGGAGCAGGTCATCTTTGTCTATCTCGGTACCGATTCTGGCCTGTTGGCGTGTCTCTCGGGGCAGACGCAGATCAAACCGATCCCGGAAAGTCATCAGTACAAAGCCAGAACAATCGATACCCCCCCGGCTCATACCGCCGTAACGGTACGGCGTGCCCCGCCAGTGGCTAAGCTGATCGTTAAGGTTGGCGATAACGGTGATCGAGTCCGCCAGCCGCGGATTTGGCGGTGGGGCCCGGTGGTGGCTACATCCTGCTAACAAAAGCACGGCGGCGAAAAAAAACCATAGGCGCATGCGGGGCGGATCCTCTGCTTTATTATTTTTTCAGTAATGTAGCGTGGCGGGAAAGCGCCGCGCAATATGCTCTGTGTTTACAACGTAGAAATAAGTACGCTATGCCCCTCAACGTCAAGACGGCGAAAAGGCATACCGTAGGCCTGGGCCAGCCTGGGCGGCGTCAGCACGCTATCGCACGGACCGCTGGCAATCATCTTACCGTTGCGCAGCAGCCAGGCCTGGTGAGCATGGCGCAGGGTATGATTCAGATCGTGGCTGCTCATCACCACGGTAATACCTGCCTGGTAGAGCGCATTTAACAGGCGGTCGAGTGCCGCCTGCTGGGCCACGTCCAGACTGTTCATCGGCTCATCCAGCAGCAGCAGTTGCCCTTCAGAGTTGCCCCCGGGGTGGATCTGCAAAATCACCGCGGCCAGCCGTACCCGCTGCCACTCGCCGCCTGAAAGCTGATTTGCCTTGCGTCCGAGCTTATCATCGAGCCCCAGCGCCCCGGCGACGTCATGCAATAACGCAGTGTGGCTGCGATCGCGCTGGTGCAGAGTTAGATAGTGCCACACCGGCATGGCAAAGGGTGGCGATTGCTGTTGAGCAAGGTAGGCGCGACGCCGGGCCAGCGCGGTAGCGTGCCAGTCATTGAGCGGCATGCCGTTGAGCGTGATGCTACCCGGCCCGCTTGTCAGCCCGGCCATTCGCGCCAGCAGGGTACTCTTCCCGGCGCCGTTTGGGCCCACCAGATGCAGAATTTCTCCGGCATTGACCGTGACCGTGACGGGCCCCAGCCTGCCGGATTCCGCTACATCCTGTAGCGTCATTAATGCGTTCACTATTTTGCTAATGCCAGCTTGATGGCTTCCATCACGATAGGATCTTCCGGCGTCATATCCGGCGCAAAGCGCTGGACGACCTGCCCATCACGGCCAATCAGGAATTTTTCAAAGTTCCACAGGATATCGTCAGGATAAAGCGGCGCGCGTCCTTTGCTGGCGAGACGCTCGTAAAAACCGCTGCTCTCCGGCGCAACGGCAGTGGGCGCAGCGGCGATCAGCTTCTGATAGAGCGGATGACGATTCTCACCGTTGACGTCAATTTTGCTGAACATCGGGAAGGTAACGCCATAGGTCGTGCTGCAGAAGGTTTTGATCTCCTCTTCGCTGCCCGGCTCCTGACCTAAAAACTGATTGCAGGGGAAGCCCAACACCACAAAACCGTCTTTCTCCCAGGCTTTTTGAATGTTCTCCAGCTGCTCATACTGTGCCGTCAGGCCGCATTTAGACGCCACGTTAACCACCAGCAGCACCTTGCCCTGGTAATCAGCAAGCGTGGTCTTCTCGCCATCAATCGTCGTCACATCAGCGTTTAGAATATCGTGTTGCATAGCATCCCCTTAGTTATCAAACGCGCCAGCGGTTCAGTCGCTGGCCTTTAATAATAGACAATATGACGACGTCTACTCATGCGCAATTTTATCGTAAAAGTTTTTTCGCGATAGGGAGTTAAGTGCGGTGCGGTTGCGCTCTTACCTCGCTGCCTTCAGCAGCAGCCAGATAAATACTGGCGCGCCTAGCGTTGCGGTGACCACGCCGATAGGCAGCTCTGCCGCGTTAAGCGCTTGACGGGCGACAATATCTGCAAACAACAGCGCGCTTGCCCCTGCCAGCGCACAGCCGGGCAGCAGCACGCGATGATCGGTCAGACCGCAGAGGCGCAGGATATGGGGGATCACCAGGCCAATAAAACCAATTGACCCGGCCAGCGCTACGCTGACCCCGACCATCCAGCCGGTGGCAACCACCAGCACGTTGCGCCAGAACCACAGCGGCAGACCGAGCTGGCGGGCGGATGTTTCCCCCAGCGCCAACATGTTCAGCGGCTGCGACTGCAGGCAAACCCAACCCATAACCGGCAGCAGAGCCAGCATTAGCCACCCCTGCTGCCAGTCAACGCCGCCGAATCCACCCATCATCCAGTACATGAGCTGGCGCAGATCGAACGAGGTCGAGAAGTAGATGGCCCACGTCATTAGCGCGCTGCAGATAATGCCCAGCGCAACGCCCGCCAGCAGCAGGCGGCTGATGGAGAGGTGACGACGGGCGAAGTGCAGCAGGATCAGCGTAATAATCAGCGCTCCGGCAATGGCGCACAGGCCGAGTGCCCAGGTCGGCAGCGCCCCCTGCCCCAGCATAACGGCGGCAATCAGGCCCACGCCCGCGCCGTTCGAGACGCCGAGCAGCCCCGGCTCCGCCAGCGGATTTTCAAACAGCGCCTGCATCAGGGTGCCGCACAGCGCCAGCGCCGCGCCAACCAGCACCACCGCAAGGGTTCGGGGAAGACGGATCTGCCAGACGAAAAGTTGCCCACGAGCGCTGAGCCAGTCGCCAGGCGCAATCCACTGTTCGCCCGCGCAGAGGCTCACCACAATAGCAAGCAGCAGAAGGAGTATGAGTCCGCCAAGCCAGCGGGCGTGGCGTTGGGTCTGTTGGTGGGCAAGTACGAGCATAGGATCCATCCTGCTTAACGTCGTGGACGTGATTTTAAGATGCAGAGCGGTTTGTGAAAAGAAAAAAGGCCGCACGGGCGGCCTTTTTGGTTAGTTCAGATTACTCTGCTTTGGGCGAAG
>Ga0308166_1000829_pt1 | contig 37053 bp, 37 predicted proteins | sample PhyCR2_2_FD_202137 | JGI IMG/M metagenome (GOLD analysis project Ga0308166, IMG submission 202137) | Phyllosphere microbial communities from UC Gill Tract Community Farm, Albany, California, United States - DLSLCC.R2 | ecosystem: Host-associated > Plants > Phyllosphere > Unclassified | place...
CACTGATATCAACGACCAGCCTGAATCTGAAAGAGATCGAACTTCACTGGCGTGAAGTGCTGCGTCTGGCGACCTCGATAAAGCAGGGAACCGTGACAGCATCCCTGATGCTGAAAAAGCTAGCCAGCTACCCCAAGCAGAATGGACTTGCCAAAGCACTGAGAGAAATTGGCCGCATTGAGCGAACGCTGTTTATGCTCGACTGGTTCCGCGATCCAGCACTGCGTCGGCGGGTCCAAGCGGGGCTGAATAAAGGTGAGGCACGTAATGCACTGGCGAGGGCGGTATTTATGCACCGGCTGGGAGAAATCAGGGACAGGAAGCCGGAAAATCAGAGCTATCGTGCCAGTGGACTGACGCTTCTGACGGCTGCGATCTCGCTGTGGAATACTGTGTATATGGAAAGGGCTATCGATGCCCTGAAGCGTAAGGGACTAAAGATCAACGAACAACTGCTGTCGCATTTGTCTCCACTAGGCTGGGAACACATCAATCTGACAGGCGACTATATATGGAAAAGCAACCGGATACCGGCTTCCGGTCAGTTTCGTCGGCTGAGGCCCGCTAAAGTAGAAAGGTCAAAAAACAACCTTAACGTACAATAATTTTCGATATCCAAACTGACCCCGGCTACATCATTTCAGCGGTCGACGTCGTGGTGGCCGGTGCGGCCATCTTTGGGGGGATCGTCATGATGTCCTCGATGACGCCGGTGGGCGTGGTGGCCGGCGCGGTGATTGTGGTGAATGGCTTCAATACGATTTCACGGGAAGCCGCGCACAGTCTTCTCGGTGACAAGCAGACGGAGGGAATTTTCGCTGAAGGCTCGATGGAGATCGCTGAATTTCTGGGTTTCAGCCAGCAGCAGGGTCTGGGAACCTATAAGGCGGTCACACTTTTCAGTGAAGTCTACGGTGCGTATGGGCTGAGGTTGAAACCCGAAGCACAACGGCTGTGGTACTGGACCAGGCCCGATTTCTTCAGGAACGTATCCGGTACGCCACGTCCCGCAATGGCGCTTAAAATTGCGGGATGGGGGGTTAAAGCCAAAGTGGCGCTTGATTTACTGACTATTGAGCCTTCCGGGAAATAGTCTTATGCAGGCGGAATGCTTTCCAGCCCAGCGCAGGTGGAAAGGTCACCCAGGCAATGATCAGGACAACAAGGGAACTCATGCCCCCGGAAAGAATGTGTGTCCGGCTGCCGGCGATGAGGGTGACCAGCATAACCAGAACCAGCGCGACCGTGATCCATGCCGACACCCGGAAGCGCCGTGAGAGCGCTTCGATGAGATGCTGCATGGTGCCTCCGTCTGCTGCAAGCCGGCCCTGTAAGTTGTCCACTTCGCTCCTGCTGAAACCTGCCTCAAGCAGGTCTTTCTCACTGATAGCCATTACGTCCTCCCTAATTAGGCGAAAGTATACTGTATCAGACCAATAATCCCCAGGTGGCCAGCGTAAGCATAGTAAAAGAAATTACGCGGCATGAAACGCTGGCGGCCTTCCGGACAGATTTCCCTGCAGAAAGAAACCACCACCAGGGGGAATACCAGAGTAGGCAGCGTGGCCAGTAATAATGTTTCTGCGGGCATATCCAGTAGATGCGATACCGTCAGAATAACACACGCCCAGAGCGCAACCGATTATGTAGCGCTGGGCCGGGACGTCGAAAGTCTCGTCCTTTCACGAGCGATACATGCCCACGTTCACGGACGTGTGTTTATCAATGGCGACAGAACGATCGTCTTCCCTCCTTCACCTGACTCCTACAAAGAAACTCTTGATGAGTGAAAACCGGGGCTGACCATCGGTCAGCCCTTCCGGATAACACGCCGCACACTCATGCGGTGCTGACAGCCTGCTATTCACTTTAACTTGCCGCTACCTGACAGGGGGAAGAGTATGCAACACGACTCTTGGCTGCTGATTGTACTTTTTGTATCTGTTGTATCGATAGTCCTTATGGTTATCAGGGGTAAAATCCACGCTTTTCTGGCGTTGATTATCGCCTGTTTTGGCCTGGGTCTAGGCTCAGGTATGAGCATCACCGGTGTGGTTGACGCGATTGAAATGGGTATTGGCGGGACACTGGGCAACCTGATTGCCATCATCGGACTGGGGGGGATCCTCGGTAAGATACTTGAGGAGTCAGGCGGCGCTGAGCGGCTTGCCAAAACATTACTGAACTCTTTTGGTCCCCGCAAGTCACACTGGGTTATGGCAATGGTGGGGGCTATAGCAGGTATCCCCGTTTTTTTTGAAGTGGGTTTTGTGCTTTTAATCCCTCTGGTATATGAGATAGCCCGACAGACTAAAATGAACCTGCTCTACCTCAGCATACCCCTCGCGCTTTCCCTGATGACCATACACTGCATTCTGCCACCACACCCTGCCGCAATGGCTATCACAACCATGTTGAATGCTGACGTAGGAAAGGTGATTATTTACGGGCTTGCGGTGGGTATCCCGACAATCATTTTTGCAGGGCCAGTCTGGGTCAGAATAACGTGTAAAAAAGAGATTACGCCTGCACAAATAAAGTTCCTGGAAACCCGGACAGACAGTACAGAAACGGTAAGGGAGTTACCCGGGTTTGGGATTACCCTGTTCACCATCTGCCTTCCACTGTTACTGATGGTTGTGAAAACCCTGACTTCGGGTCTGGCAGAAGAAACGCTGATACGCCGGTTTACGCTCGCAGTGGGTACGCCCCTGACTGCGCTGATGATATCTCTGGTATTTGCCTTCTGGTCGCTCGGTCCGCGACAGGGACGCTCAATGCTGCAACTACTTGAAATAAGTCAGCGCAGTTTCCCGGTGCTTGCTGGGATTGTATTCGTTATCGGCGCAGGTGGAGCCTTCAACTCTGTTCTGCTCAAAAGCGGAGTGGGGGAAGTTATTTCAGGAATGTTGCTCAGCACCCATATTAATCCTGTCATACTGGCCTGGTTTATTGCCTGGATAATGCACCTGGCAGTGGGATCGGCAACCGTGGCAATGATAAGCGCAGCCAGTATGATCAGTCCGATGCTTGCCGCAGATCATCAACTGACTCCAGAAATTCTGGTAATAGCCATTGGTGCGGGTTCAATTGGCTGGGCTCACGTGACGGATTCAGCCTTCTGGATAGTTCGGGAATACCTGGGAATTTCATTATCCGAAGCGCTGAAAAAGTTTACGGGGGCGACGATCCTTGCTTCGGTTGTGGCGCTTATTGCCACCCTTATTCTTGATCACTTCATCTGACTGAAAAAGCAGGAGGATGGCATTAGGCCACCATCCTCCTGCGAGAAGAGATGATCAGACTCAGGGCTGATTTATCAGGGAGGTAATTTGATTAATTTTTTCGTCCGTAAATGGTGCCCGCATGAGTAGGTTCGATAAACCTGTATCAGACTGAATAAAAATGGCGCGTGCATGGGAAAATCGACGGAAACCATCCTCTCCATGATAGGCTCCCATACCGGAATGCCCCACGCCACCAAACGGCAGATCGTGCACCAAAACATGACTCATCACATCATTAAAGACAAGGGCACCAGAATCGGTTGAACATTGTAACTCTCTGAACTCATTTTCATTCTGTCCAAAATAGTACAACGCCAGCGGTTTTTCTCCATTCCGGATCCGATTAATGCATTCATCCGTTTTTTCATACGTAATAATCGGAAGCAGCGGGCCGAAAATTTCTTCCTGCATGATGCGTGAATTGTCGGAGGGATTGAGAATGAGTCGTGGAATGATTCTCCCCTCAGACGGCAAATCCAGCTCCTCACTGGCTGAAATGATGCGCTCACAATTTTTCGTGGCATCGTCGATCAATTCATTTAATCTGCTGCTGTGGGCTGCATTAATTATTGACGAGAAGTCAGGATTCTTAAGATAAGAACCGTATGATTTTCTCAGGAACGCTACAGCGTAACCGATGAACTCGTCTGCGTATCTTGCTGGAACCATAACATAATCGGGGGCGATGCAAATCTGCCCCGCATTAAATGCTTTGGCCGTCATTATTCTTTCAGCAGCCGTTTTCAGGTTGGCGCTTTCTGAAATGATGACAGGAGATTTCCCGCCTAACTCCAGCGTTACCGGCGTAAGATTTTCGGCTGCTGCACGCATAACATGTCGGCCCGTTGCTGAACTACCGGTAAACACCAGATGATCCAGAGGAAGGGAAGCGAAGAATGCAGAGACACCGGCATCACCCTGAACAGTCAAAATTTCATCCGGAGGGAAATATTCTGAAATCAAATGACAGAGCAGCCGACTTCCCGATGGCGTGAATTCGGAAGGTTTAATAATTGCCCGGTTACCTGCTGCGAGGATACCGGAGAGTGGTCCGAAAGTTAACACCAGTGGAAAATTCCACGGGCTCATTACACCTACAACCCCCAGCGGTCTGTATTGAATGTAAGAACACGTATCCGGGAAGGGTGATTCACGGGGTTCATCCTGCGACCATTTTTTCAGACCGCTCAGTGAATGCTTCAGTGCTTCAATTGAACCCAAAATATCGGAAAGTAATGTGCTGGCATGTGCCCTGTGACCAAAATCCTGACTGTAGGCCTCACACAGTTCATCCTTGTTTTCCTGCAACAAACGAATACAACCCTTAAGAAGGGAATAACGTTGCTCGTGTGGGAGCGGTTTAGATCTGGAATCGTGCCTCAGCTGACATAAAGCAGCTGATACGGTATGGGTATCTGAATGTTGATTGTTGAAAATGACAGGCAGATTTTTCATGGTAACCTCAAATGCACAGAAATACTCACGTCCAAAAGACGTGTACTTAAAAGAGTGATTTGAAGTTATATGCCGCGTCTACTGTAGAACATAAATCAGACAAACACCAGCCCTGCTCCTGTAAAAGCGTTTCGACTCATAGCTTTTACCATCTGATGCAGTCTGTCAGAGAGCATAATCGACAAAATAGTCATCGACAGCCTGACGTCGGCCGGCGCGGACACCATTGCCGGGGACGTTAGGGCCACGCATCATGTTACGTCTGCTAACCAGACCCTTCAGGTTAATCCTGCATGTCATTCGGACAGCCGGATGATCCCTCCTGAGTAAATGGCTGACACCGGGCAGAAAAAAGAACTTTCAGAACCAAGTCAGCAACGAAAACACTGACATCCCCAGAGCAGCCAAAGTACCGAGACTGCTCAGTAAGCCTTTGCAGAAAACAGAAGCGCAGGTGAACATCAAGATACCTAATATTATGTAAGTGCTAATTTCAGCTTCATTACCAGACATTCAACCCTCTGGATAACAAGATAGCAAGATAACATCTTACGAAGATGTTATCTTGCTAAGTGTTATTTCATTTTTGCTCTTTCAATCAGCTCTGCCACTTCCTCTTTAGATAACTTGTAAGCTGCGTCACGGGATCGTGACTGACGAAAAATGGTGAGGATTTATACAGTTTTCAGACTGTTAATCCTGGGCAGGAAGTGTACATACGGGTATAATGGCGCTGGCGCTTGAGGCCTGATGCCTCATGACGTTCTGTGGGTTTGTTATGGTTGTTGTGAGGCAGAGGGCAGAAAGCCCCGTAGTAAAGTTAATTTTCATTAACCAAACCACGAGGCCCACTGTATGTCTCAACAACACCAGTATGGCCTCTTACCGTGCTCAATGCAAGGAGGAGTAATCCATGAAACTGCCGCGAAACGCCCTTATCTGGTGCGTATTAATCGTGTGTTTAACGCTGTTAATATTCACCTGCCTTACCCGATCTCGCTTATGCGAATTCAGGATCAAGGACGGATACAGGGAGGTCGCTGCAGTGCTGGCTTACGAATCCAACGGTAAGTAGCAACCTGGAGGCGGGGGAAACCCCGCCTTTTCAGGGCTTCTGGTGTCGTCTGGTCAGACCGCAAGCGCCTTTATGAAGGGGTTGTCAGTTCGCTGGCAGCCCCTTTTTCCTCCTTCTGCGCGACCGCACGCATGGACTACAGAAGGGCGGTTCCCCTCCGGGGAACGGGGCAGGGCGGCAGCGCCTCCGGCGCATCCGCTCTCTTCCCTCGCTGTATTACAAATGTGATACAGACTGTGCCGGTATGAGATGTCATGACCCGGTTTGTGAACCGAATTTGTCATCCCGCGCGGTAGCGAGCTGCTCGATGGCAAACAGAATCCCGTTGTGTGAAACGTCTGTTTCAACCATGAATTTCCAGTGAAGCCTTTTCAGTTGATAAACCAGCTGGTCGCGATGGGTTTCCGCACCGTTACTGGCCAGCATCAGGCAGCACTGCCCTACCATCCTGCAGGCTTCATCGTAGAGAAGACTCTCTTCATCATCCGTAGTGCTTTTATTTTCTGGCATGGCTACCGCCTCATCTGTACGTTTTCCGCTCTGATTCAGCATATTTCAAAGGCCACAGATCTACACCAAAGGGCCCCTTCAGCTCCTGACCCGCTGCGCGGTTATGGCGAACTTATCCAGATTGATGGCTCTCAGCATGACTGGAATGAAGAGCTAGGGCCTCACTGTACATTAGAGTCTAAGCACTTTTGTGCGTTTGTATGCATTGAGGTAAAATTCATCTCCTTCGTTTCTGGCGGGTTTGTTGGTGGGTTGTTGCCTGTTTCACCCGGTTCCTGTCAGAAACGCGCTCCGGCCGTCTGAGCTGTGCGCGTAATGAAGCATTATTGTAAATAGTTTGAGGTCATGTCCGCTTTAAACTCACGGGACTGAGCGGACGATCCAGCTGAGCTTAAGGTCCGTTGATAGCGAAGAGCGGACCTTAAATGCCCTGTAATACCTTATAAACAATCACGACTAAATACGTCAGCTCGTTTTCGTACTGAAATCCCGAATAAAGCTAGCGAAATAGTAGCAAATGTAACCATTACCGATGCCATTGCGACGATACTGTTCCCTCCGACCAAACCGACAGCAGCGCCAGCTATTGCACCCGCAACCATTTGAAGCGATCTCTGCAATGCAGCTGCACTGCCTGCAACTGAACCTAAATTTTGTAAAGCCCGGTATGTAGCATTGGGCATAATAATTCCTGCGCAAAAATTGCTAACAACCACGAAAACGGCGCAGACAGCGATTGAACTGATGCAAAGACGGGCTATGAAAGCTTCGGGGAGGCACGGTCGTCCATAATCCGGTATATCTGAACTGGTCAACGAAATTACCCGGCTACCGATTGAGAAAATCGAAGCCCTGAAACATTAATCCCGCAGACCGTGCCAGCAATGGCGCGGTTTTCTTTTGCTTTCCCGCAGTATGCGCTGACATCAACGCCTGATACCCCGCTTTTCTCTGCCCTAAAAACCTGCCTGCGGCGCGGTGGCGTTGCTGCGCTCACGCGCCGCCACGGCCACCCGGTCAGGAGAGCGGTTGTGGTGTCTGCGTCATGCTGCTGTTGTGGGCCGATTTCTGATGATTCCTGCTTTTTATCCCTTTCTGCATCGTTAACACAATACAAAGACCAACCCGGGGACACCTTCGGCTCCCGACCCGCTGGCGCGGTTCAGTCGTCAGCCACACTCCGCTATCCGCCCTTGTTCGTATAAGAATCGGCTGGTCAGGTAGGTAATCGCACGAGCCTGATTTTTCTCTGATTTCAATCTGCCGGGCGGGACTCTCCCGAGTATCCCGGCATCTGAAGGATTCACTATGCACAATCCTGTTTTCGCGCAGCGCCTGCGGGTGCTGGGCAGCGCGGCCTTTTTTTTCGCTGGTGACAGCCCCGGCACTGGCGCTGTTCGTGGCCTTTGTCGGCCTGTCATTCAATGCCTCGGTTTCCGGGTATTTTCTGCTGGCGGCACATGAGCTTGTCGACGGGGCACCGCCCGGTACGGTGAATACGCAGGTCTGCGAGCCGCCCGCCGCACTGGATGGTGGTGAGGTCCAGACGCTGACGGAGGCTTACCCGCCCCTCTGCAACAATCTCCAGAAAGATGACCGGGTATGGCAGCGCGACACAGACCGCAGCCTTCGTACGCTGTATCTGCTGACGTCCCTGCTCGGGCTGGGTGTCTGGCTGGTCCTGAACCCGGTCAGCAGTCTCTGGAGCAGTCTGTTCCGGCGAAGGGTCGATTAAATCCAGTCTTCGGACCGAAGGCCGGACACGCGGGAAAACTCCCTCATATTGTTGGTGACAACAATGAGGCCCTGACTGCGGGCATGACCGGCAATCATCTGGTCGTATGGACCAATGGGCTGACCGGCTTTTGCCTGTTCAGCGCGGATTTGCCCGGTGTGCGTGGCGGCGTGCGCATCGTAATCCAGGACGGTCAGGCGGGCGGCGAAGCCTTCCACCACGGCCAGATTGCGTTCCGGTGCGCTGCTTTTCTCCGCGCCATATATCAACTCCATCAGCGTGATGGTGCTGATGCAAAGCCGCTGGCGGTGAAGGTTGAACTTCACCCTGACGGCTTCCGGTTTATTTTTGATGGTGAAAATGCAGATGTTGGTGTCCAGCATGTACCTGAGCATCAGAAGTCTTCCCGTATCTGTGTGTCGGGCTGCTCGCGTGTTGACATAAAGTCTGACGTCACCGCGTCGCCATCAAACCACGCATCCCAGGACTCACCTGCGGGTGAAATGATGCGGCTCCGGCCAACGGCCACAATCTCAACATGTTTTACATCATCCGGCAGTGCGACTGCTTTTGGCAGGCGCACGGCCTGACTCCGGTTACTTAAAAATACTGTCGTTTCCATTTCAGTCTTCCTTTGGGATATACATACTGTATATCCAGTGTAGGCGCACGTGTGGATATGTCAACGGGACAGCCATTATCGATGACACAGGAAGAGATGATTGCACGCTATATCAGCCACGTGCCGGCGAAGCATTGTAAGATGGTGCGTGACTACGGTTTTTTGTCAAACCGGAAACGGGGCCAGCTGCTGCCAAAAGTCTATGAAGCCCTGCAGATGGAGGTGAGGAAAAAACCAGAGCAGCCGGGCTTCGCCGCGCTGATGAAGGCATTTCTGCGCACAGACCCGTACAAATGCATCCTGTGCGGTAACCGGCTGCGTTTTGTCAGCGCAGAAGCGGGCAGGCATGCTTCGGTGTTAGTGGCCGAAAGGCTGCATAACATCGACCGGAAACGATGGCTTCTGGGGCAGACTGCAGGATAAGTGCGCCCGGAAACGGGGGGGGGGTGAATAAAAAAGAAGCAAAATGAATGAAGACAGCCCAACCGGTCAGAACCGATGACAGAATATTGCTCGCCCGGTCGCTATGTTCATGGTCAGGGAGCGATCGACAGGCGATTGAAATTCCTAACCATGAACTTTTGCTTTGCCACGGAACGGTCTGCGTTGTCGGGAAGATGCGTGCTCTGATCCTTCAACTCAGCAAAAGTTCGATTTATTCAACAATGCCATACAAAAGCTGTCCGGAGATGGCGGGTCAAGATCACATTTCAATACTTCAAAGAATTGACCGTTTGACTTTTAATTCTTCATTAAGCGATATTTAAAAAAAGGCGTGTAACTACGATCCGTAGGCAAGACCTGAAGCTTTCTCCGCAGAAATCAAACCGGAGGGAAGTTTCAGGTTTTTTTTTGCTCTGAAGGTAGGAAAAACTCATATGAATCACTTGAAAACGGCATTAGAGATAATCAAGCAGGTCGGTGGTGCTGAGAATATCGAGCATATTGGACACTGTTCTACCCGCTTAAGATTGAGCTTATATGACAACAGTAAAGTGAATGAAGCTGCACTTTCAAACACCGATGGCGTGCTAGGCGTACGCCTCAATGTGCAGTGCCAGGTCATTATTGGTCATGAAGTCGTACAAGTTTTCGAAGCGGTGCAGTCACTGGTTGGCCCACAACAACCTAGTGAGCAAAAGAGTTCTGCCAAAGAAAGCCAAGGTGCACGCATTGTTGATTTTGTTATCAGCGTCTTCCAGCCATTAGTTCCTGCCATCGCCGGCGGTGGTGTACTCAAATCACTGTTACTGTTAATGGATGCCATCGGCTGGATGAGCCGTGACAGTTCTACTTATAAAGTCTTGGATAATATCGGTACCGCCCCGCTCTATTTTCTGCCGATTCTGGTCGCGATCACCACGGCGATGAAATTAAAGGTCAATATACTGGTGGCGGTGTCAGCGGCTTCGGTAATGATATTACCGACAATGACTAAACAATTGGCCGAAGGGGCAACGTTTATGTCATTCGATTTGGTCAATGTTGCCTACGCCTCTCAGGTATTTCCCGCGATCCTATGCGTACTTTTATATGCCCTGACAGAGAAGTTCTTTAATCGCTATTCACCGGGCGCATTACGCATTTTCCTCTCCCCCATGCTTTCTCTGCTGGTAACAGTACCTATTACTTTACTGATCTTAGGGCCGTTAGGTTCTGAATTAGGTACCGGGCTGGCAACCCTTATTCTCTGGCTATACGGTAAATTAGGCTTTGTCGCGACAGGCCTATTTGCTGCGGCACTGCCATTTATGGTCGCCGCCGGCATGCATAAACCGATGCTACCTTATGCGGTTGCCTCCATGAGCCAGTTTGGCAAAGAAATGCTCTACCTTCCCGCCTCACTGGCACACAATATTGCCGAGTCCGGTGCTTGCATGGCGATTGCGCTAAGAAGTAAAGACAAAGTGATGAAGTCCACCGCTTTTTCGGCCGGAATTTCTGCCCTTTTTGGTATCACTGAACCCGCACTTTACGGCGTCACGCTACTCCATAAAAAAGCCTTATATAGCGTCATTATCGGCGGCGTGATTGGCGGCGCATTTATTGGTTGGGTTGGGCTTGAGTCCTTTGCATTAGTGGGACCAGGCCTTGCGAGTATCTCGATGTTTGTCTCGCCAGAAAACCCACTGAATATTCTCTGGGCCTTTGCCGGTGCCGGACTTTCCTTCTTGGTCTCATTTATCTGCGCGCTACTACTGTGGTGTGACAAAGTCAGTGAAAAAAGCGCTGAACTCAATTTCGCTCGGCCCATTGAAGGAAAAATCATCCCACTTGAAACCGTTAACGACGATGTATTTTCACGCAAAATTATGGGGGATGGTATCGCAATCATTCCTTCTCAAGGAGTGTTACGCGCCCCGGCGGATGGCACCATTGTCAGTGTCTTCGATAGCGGGCATGCGCTCGGTCTGCTGACTGACAGCGGCGTGGAGCTGATTTTTCATATCGGTATCGACACCATCAAACTGCAAGGAGAAGGCTTTAGTCCGAAGGTCACGGAAGGACAACAGGTTAAATGCGGTGACACTTTGATTGAATTTTCAATTGATACCATTACCGCGGTCGGTCTCGATCCGGTGGTGGTCATGGTAGTTACCAACGGTGAACGCTTCACTCTGCTTCCTGTTAATCAGAACGAAAAAAATCCTAATCCTCATATCATCATGACACTTAAGGAGTCCATGTAATGGCAAAACAATCCTCATTTCCGCAAGGCTTTTTATGGGGCGGGGCGATTGCCGCCAATCAGGCAGAAGGAGCATGGAATGTCGACGGTAAAGGGCCATCCGTTGCCGATGCTATCACCTGGAAACCCAATTTATCGTTGAAGGATTACAGCGGGCATATGGCTCTGACCGATGAAAATATCCAAGATGCCTTTAGCGGTAAAAATGATGCATTTTATCCGAAGCGTCGCGGTATCGATTTTTATCATCACTATAAAGACGATATCGCCTTATTTGCTGAAATGGGTTTTAAAGTGCTCAGGGTATCCATCGCTTGGTCGCGTATCTTTCCAACCGGAGAAGATGCAACCCCTAACGAAGCTGGCCTGCAATTTTATGAAGATATGTTCAGCGAATTGCGCCGTCATAATATTGAACCACTCGTCACCCTTTCACATTATGAAATGCCGCTGGCGCTCAGCGAAAAATATAATGGCTGGGTGCATCGCAATGTGATGGATGCTTTTGTGCGTTTTAGCAATGTCTGTTTTGACAGATATAAAGACTTAGTTCGTTACTGGCTAACTTTCAACGAGATAGATAGTATCCATCGCCATCCATTTACCACCGCTGGCATTCGAGAAGAGAAAAGTGAACCCGGTAAAGCAACACAAGATATTTACCAAGGACTACACCATCAATTTGTTGCCTCTGCTCTAGTGACCCGTGATTGCCACGCGAAAATTCCCGGTAGCCAAGTAGGATGCATGCTGACCAAGCTTACGACTTACCCACACAGCTGCCGCCCAGAAGATATAGAAGCGACATTAAAGAAGAACTTAGAAAACTACTTCTACGCCGATGTACAAGTGTTTGGTGAATATCCGCCGCTGATCCTACGCGATCTCGCTAGACGAAATATTCATATCACGATGGCTGCCGAAGATAAGCAAATATTAAAAGACTATACCGTCGATTTTGTCTCCTTCAGCTACTACATGTCGCTGACCGAATCGACCCAACCTGATGTAGAGCGCATTCCTGGTAACACCGTGCTTGGTGTTAGAAATCCCTACTTACCGGCATCCGAATGGGGCTGGCAAATTGACCCTATTGGACTAAAAATCTCGTTACTTGAGCTTTATGATCGTTACCAGAAACCCTTATTTATCGTCGAAAATGGTTTAGGTGCGAAAGATGTTGTGGAAAACGATAAGATCCACGACAGTTACCGTATCGACTATTTTCGTAGCCACTTTGAACAAACGCTGGCAGCCATTAATGAAGGTGTTGAGGTGATGGGCTTTACCACTTGGGGATGCATTGATCTCATCAGTGCCGGCACATCACAAATGTCTAAGCGCTACGGCTTCATCTATGTCGATCAAGATGACGAAGGGCACGGAACATTAAAACGCCTTAAAAAAGACTCCTTCTGGTGGTACCAGAAAGTGATCGGCAATAATGGTTCAGACATGAGCTAGCCTGCTCGCGAAGGAATATCCGTGATAACGATAAAAAAATCACTCAACAACAGTATGCTGTTAGTGGATAACGACCAACAAGAGATGATTCTTTTTGGTAAAGGGATTGGCTTTAACGCCAAGCTGGGGACGAATATCGATTTAGCTCAGGTAGAGAAAATTTTTCTGCCGCTAAGCAATATCAAAGGCCGTCATTTTCTATCGCTTACGGACACTATTCCTTCGGAGTTTTTCGATATCAGCCATGAAATTCTGGTGCTCGCGCGCAGCATTTGTGGGGACAAACTCAATTCGCTGTTACTTCTAACCCTTGCCGAACACCTTCATTTTGCCGTCGAACGCAGCCGTAAGAGTCAGACTATTCTGAATAAATTAAGTTGGGAAGTTAAACGCTATTATCCTCAAGAATACGGCATTGGCCAACAGGCTCGCGCTAAGGTCAATGAGAGATTTAAGGTCGAACTCCCCGAAGATGAATCGGTGAATATTGCCTTTCATCTTATCAGTGCTAGCAGCCAAGAGAGCGACAGTTCCGCCCATCAACAAGTTGAATTAGTTAACCGACTCGCCGCCATTGTTCACAATAAATTGGGTAAGAATACCGATACCGAATCAGTTAATTACATACGCTTTATCAATCATTTAAGATATTTTTCAGAACGGGTACTGGCGGGTAAAATCGTGATGAGCGAGACAGAAGATTTTTATCAGGAATTGATGCGCTACCGTCCAGATGCCATGAATGTCGCTTGGGGTATTCGCGATTACGTGCAGGACAAATATCAACTGTCGTTACCGAAAGATGAACTAACATGGCTCAGTATTCATATTAGTCGCTTAATAGATAAGCAGTCCTGAATCTAATAACAACAATGTCTGATTTGTTCTATCAGACATTTTATATTGAGCACTGCGATCCTTTAAATTTTTCCGGTCGTGACGCCGATGTAGTGTTGTTGTACCCTTTTGGCTTTTGAATGCAGTTAGGCTTTGTTGAATAAATCGAACTTTTGCTGAGTTGAAGGATCAGAGCACGCATCTTCCCGACAACGCAGACCGTTCCGTGGCAAAGCAAAAGTTCAAAATCACCAACTGGCCCACCTACAACAAAGCCCTCATCAACCGTGGCTCCATAACTTTCTGGCTGGACGATGAAGCGATTCAGGCCTGGTATGAGTCGGCAACGCCTTCATCACGGGGAAGACCTCAGCGCTATTCTGATCTCGCCATCACCACCGTTCATGGTTAGGAGATTGAATCATCGTTTTAAACATTTCCTGACCATGAACATCGTCTTCAGAAGCCAGGTTATAGCGGGTACTCATACCACTTATGGCCATAAAATGCACTTTCAGGCGTATTATTAGCCTGGAATCCATATTTCAGGCGCACTTATCCTGCTGCCTGTGCCAGAAGCCATCGTTTCCTGTCGATGTTATGCAGCCTTTCGGCCACTAACTCTGTGGCATGTCTGCCCGCCTCTGCGCCGGTAAAATGAAGCCGGTTACCGCACAGGATGCATTTGTACGGGTCTGTGCGCAGAAATTCCTTCATCAGCGCGGCGAAGCCCGGCTGCGCCGGTTTTTTCCGTGCCTTCATCTGGCTGCGTATTCTGGCGAAGATGAACGTTCGTTCCGGCTGAACGTGAACGCGTTATTTCCTAACGCGCCCTAACTTCTTCTTATTACACTGACCGTTCACTTTCCGTCAACCTGTGCCAGTCGTTTTCTCATCGACTCGCCTTTCATTTCCAGCCGGTGGGAGTTATGCATCAGACGATCAAGGATCGCGTCCGCCAGTGTGTTATCGCCAACGCAGCCATACCACTCATCTGTTGGCAACTGGCTTATCATCACCGTGGCGTTTTTGCCGTATCTGTCATCCATCAGTTCCAGCAGATCGTTACGCTGCGCTGGCAGTAACGGCTCAAGGCCCCAGTCATCCAGGATAAGTAACTGCGTTTTTGACAGCTGAGTCAGCTGCTTTCGGTAACTACCGTCTGCGCGGCTGTGCGTCAGTTCAACCAGCAACCGGCTCAGTCGCCAGTACTGCACGCTGTAACCCTGCTGGCAGGCGTTGTTGCCCAGAGCGCAGCCTACATAGGTCTTGCCACAGCCGCACGGGCCGGTTATCAGCAGGTTCTGCCCCCTGACCACCCATTCGTTCTGGCTTAGCTGAGCGATCCGCGAACGCTCCAGGTTTCTCGCGGGCTGGTAGTCGATGTCGTGGACCGAGGCTTCAAGTCTCAGCCGTGCCTTTTGTAGCAGGCGCTTCTGTTTACGCTGCTCCCTTTCGAGAGATTCGCGCGTTACCAGCAACGCCAGTCTTTCCCTGAAGGAGAGCTCTTCGTAAGTGCCGGGTTGCTCCATCTGTGAGGACAGCGCCGCCGCCATTCCCGTCAGTTTCATTTCTGTCAGCTGTTTCATCAGCGTGTGTGGCATTATCGGGTTCCCTGTTTCAGTGGAAGTGGCGTGGACCACGGATGTTTTCATGTTCCTGAGGAAGCTCCTGGGACGGATGCAGATCTTTGTCCGCCGGAACCAGGTCGCGGTTATTCTTCAGGATCGACTTTATCTGCTTCAGCCGGGTTAACCCCTCTGCATTGGCCAGCCGGCAGCTGTTATTGACCCGCTCAGAAGGATATTCACGCGTCAGGCTCAGCAGTCCCAGACACAGGCGATAGGCCTGCTCCGGATGTGCTTTTTCTGCCAGACGCCCGCTGACCCACGTGAAGGTGTCGGAGCCCACACCGGCCGCCCAGCTTTTCAGCCGCTCTGGCGTCCACTGTTGATGATGACGATGGCGCTCCGGCATGTGCTCTGCTGCGGTACTGTTGCCCGGATGAAGGCGACGCGGGTGACTGGCGATCATCTGTCCGTCAGACCAGACTTCAAGCAGGTTGTTGAAGGCATGAAGCTCCACCGTTTTACCGACGTGATAATCGATATTCACTTTCGCTTTTTTGATGTGCCTGTAGCGCCACGGCTGTACCGGTAACGGTCTGAGCGCGGGGCTGTCCAGCCTTTCGAAGGCTTCCCGACGGTTGCCAGGCAGTTTTTTGAAGGGCCGTTGGTTGAGCTCGGTTACCAGCGTCCGGATACAGTGGTTCAGCTCGGCGAGCGAGAAGAAGACCTGGTGCCGTAGCCGGGCCAGGATCCAGCGCTCGACGATCTGAACGCCAACTTCCGCCTTCGGCTTGTCTCTGGGTTTTCTGGGCCGGGCAGGTATCACCGCAACCTGATAATGCTCCGCCAACTGCTGGTAGGAGGGATTCAGTTCAGGATCGTAACGACAGGCTTTGCTAACCCCGCTTTTCAGGTTATCCGGAACCAGTATTTCGGGTACACCACCGAAGAACTCCAGCATCCTGACGTGGCTGAGAAGCCAGTCTGGTAGCGACTGCGTATAGGTAGCCTCCGCGAAGGTGTAGTTTGATGCGCCCAGTACCGCCACGAAGATCTGCGCCTGGCGGCATTCACCCGTCTCTGGTGAGATAACCGGCACCGTGGGTCCACAGTAGTCGATAAAGCATTTTTCACCGGCGAGATGCTGCTGGCACATGGAGCGTTTCTGTGACTGGCACCAGGCCTGGTAGCGGCAGCAGAACTGCGAGTAGCTGTACGTCCGGACGGGCATCCGCTGGCAGTATTCCTCCCACAGAAGGTGGCGGGTGACACCTTTCTTACGCAGCTCCATATGGATTTCAGCCCAGTCAGGATCCTCCAGCGCACCAGGACGACTGTCAGACTCAGGATACAGCAGACTGGCAAGTCGGGGCTCTGACATCCCCTCAGGGAGGGCCAGGAGATCCCTAAGGCCTCAAGACGCTTGAGCATTTTCTGGATGGCGCCTGTGCTGACATCAGCGCACTGGCTTATCTGGCGGAAGGACAGGCCGACTTCAAAACGCAGCCTTAAAATTTCATGGATTTTACGCATTGCGATTCTCTTGTTTGGCATATATCACTCCCTAGAATAAAAGGGATAGATATAGCATCAAAAATCAATGCGTTAAGAATGGTTCTGGTGACGTGAACGGCAGTTCCGGTCGGGTGAACACCGATTCTGGCAAAATGAACAGTGATTCTGGTCATGGTGCAAAATCGGGGTATTTTCCGCCGGAATACACGTTCACGTAAAACCAGAAACTGCGTTCACGTTCCGCCAGAATGGGGGTTCACGTTGGGCCAGAATATGCACTCCACGAACATTCGCTGCGAAAACCGCACTGGCCGTTGCTGGACAGGCTTATTTCCCGTGAAACAGAAATGATGCCGGTATGGGAAAACATTGCACAGCAGCGGCTCAGCTGGCAGCAGTGCCACACCCTGCTGGAGCAGATTTTTTTGCGGGAGCGTATGGCACTCAGGATCATAACAGCCGGCTGAAAGCTGACTACCGCAGGCTGACCGAGCTGAATGAGAAAATCGCCGCGCAGGCGGCAGCGTTGTCTGCGCTGCTGACAGAGCAGGGCCAGATACTCAATCGTAACGCCTTTTCACTGGAGCGCACGACGCACATTGTCGATCTGATTGAGATGGCCTCAGAGCAGAACGGGCACTATCGTTCGTATTTGCGTGATCCTCTCGACGCCTTGCGCAGCCAGTATGACGGCAAATACTGGCCCTCTCTTGAACAGATCCTCAACGTCGCCGCCAGGGAAATTCCAGAAGCCGAATTTTTACACCGGAGCGAGGAAGCTATTGTCGACGGCAGAGGGGAAGCCGTGCCGGACTACCTTCCTTCTTTTCGGGGCAGATCCGATTTCTGGTGAAGTCGGATCACCTGTTTAATAAGATTGATAGCTGTGGGGTTGTCGTGGGTAAGGATTAATGTGCGGATTGTCTCTCTTTTGACGTCAGCGGGCGGTCAGTTGTGAGGGGGAACGCGAATTTTTTCTCAATGGCAGTAGAGGGTAGCACTGGCCTGGGCGTTCATTTCTCAAGTGGGAGGTGTTCACCTGTTCTCAGTCCCGTCAACACATGCTCCTAAATCATGAATTAATTTACTGATGAGCGGGAAATTCCTGAACAAAAGTCAGACGCGACAAACGGGGGATATAGTGAAGAATGATAACGACTCCACTACATCCTTTCTTCAGTTACAGAACGGTCAACAGGCAATGCGTTCCGATTTTCTGGTATCCGAAACGGCCCATAAATGCAAACCTAACCCAGCCAAGGCCAGGATAGCACCAACCCAGCCGGTTGACGACCAGCCCAGTCCGGCCGTGATGGTCAGGCCCCCGAGCCAGGCTCCCAGAGCGTTAGCAGTGTTAAACGCCGAGTGATTTAGCGCTGCAGCCATCGTCTGTGCATCTCCGGCGACATCCATCAGTCGTATTTGCAAAACGGAAGAGAGGGAAACCATCGTGCCTATCAACATTACGGTGATGGCCCCGGGCCATGCGTAGTGAGAGGTAAAGACATACACGCACATTATCAGAATGGACCACAGCAGCAGGTAACGAATGGTTTTTTCTAGATTCTTGTCAGCCATTCTTCCACCGATGACGTTACCCGCGACCATACCCAGTCCGAACATGGACAGTATTACAGGGATCATTGCCGCAGAATGCCCTGCGAGTTCAAGCATGGTGGGTTTTACGTAACTGAAAACCGCAAACATGCCCCCATTACCGATTGACCCAATGGCCAGAGTCAGAAGAACCTGTTTTCGTGTAATCGCTGAAAGTTCGCGAAGCGGACTCGCAGTTTTATCTCCTGCCTTCCACGGTACCCATGCATAAATCATTAATATAGTCAGCACCGCCAGCGCACCCACAATAGCAAATGCCGTACGCCAGCCGACAGACTGACCGATGGCGGTCACAGCCGGGACGCCAAGAAGGTTGGCGACCGTCAGTCCAAGAAGCACCATTGAAACGGCCTGAGCCCTTCTGGAACGCTCTACCAGCTCTGCTGCCAGCAGTGCGGCAACACCGAAGAAGGTCCCGTGGGGAATACCGGCAATGAACCGCATCAGCAGCATCAGTTCGTAGTCCGGGGCCCATGCGCTCATCAGGTTACCCGCAGCAAACATAGCCATCAGGATAATGAGGAAAGTTTTTCGGGACAGCCTTGCCCCGGCGACGGCCAGAACAGGCGCACCAACCACAACACCCAGTGCATAAATACTTATCAGATGTCCGGCAGAAGGAATGGATACGCCGAGCCCATGTGCCGCGTCGGGAAGCAGCCCCATGATGACAAATTCGCCCGTACCAATTGCAAATCCACCCATAGCAAGAGACAGAAGCGCCTTTATCAGCGCACCGCGTGATCTGACCATCTCCACGGAAGGAGCAACCTGGCCGTTTACAGCATGATTTTTCATATTTGATTTATAGAATTTTGCAGATGAATAAAAATCTCAGGATGTGAGGTTCAACATGACGATTTACGGTGAAATCGCTTGGCCTGAAGATGCAAGTTTCGTTTTACGCCCTTTTTTATGAGCGACATACCGCAGAAGTGCTGTCGCACAGGTCTGTCTTTTTTCATTGATGACGCTAGACCACTTACCCACCCCCTTCTGAATTTTCCGGCTGTCTGATCCTTTCAGTAATGCCTCCCTCCGGTTTAACCCTGATGACGTTCGGGCTTAATAAGTAGTCATGGATGCCAGGCTGAATAAGGATTGCACACACCCAGCAAACGTGCAAGAATCACCACAAATAAACACAATCAAACAAAGCGTCGGTGTCTGTTTATGCTTAATCAGGAAAGACAGGATGAGATCCTGAAACGCCTCAGCGTTCGTGGTCGTGTAATAGCCGCTGAGCTGGCCAGAGAGTTTGGCGTATCTGAAAACGCCATAAGACGTGATCTCAGGCAAATGGCCGAACAGGGTCTTTGCAGGAGGGTTTATGGCGGGGCCTTACTGCCTGCTCCTGACGCAGGAAATATTCAGATCAGGGCGGGGAACTTTGTTGAAAACAAACAAAGAATGTCTCAGTGCATCACTAAATACCTTAAAAATGGTCAGACCATTTTTATTGATGCCAGCTCAACCAACATAGCCATCGCAGCGGGCCTTCCCAGAGACGTATCCCTCACCGTCGTGACAAACGCCCCGGCCGTCGCTATCGCCTTATCAGAGCACACGCTGTGCAAAACTATGGTGCTTGGCGGCATATTTAATGCGATTAAGGGTGCCTGTCTTGGAAGCCAGACCGTGGACCAGGCCCGTCAGATTTTGCCGGATATTCTCATCCTGGGTGCCTGTGGGGTGGATGTTACGCTTGGTATAACGGCACTTGAGCCGGAAGAGGCAGAGCTGAAGCGTTGTCTTATGCAGCAAAGCTCAAGAGTGATTGTGCCGGTCACCCTCAATAAAATTGGTACAGCAGCGCCTTTCCGTTTGTCTGATATCTCTGATATCGACGTACTTATCGTCCCTGAGGGACTCAGCAATGAAACCCTGGAACAATTCGTTCTGACGGGTATCAGTGTCGAAATAGCAGACTAGCTTCAGCATTATCAAGAACAGGATCTTTTATCCATGAAGTCTCAGACGTCCTCAGGGACCCTTCTGAATACAACAGATAACTTTGCCATCACTATTCTCTCGCTTGCTGCGTTTGTAATTGTGACAACTGAATTTGTCATTATAGGCCTTATGCCATTAATGGCAGGGGATCTGGGCATATCCATCCCTGTAGCAGGACAACTTGTCACGGCATTTGCTGTGACTGTGGTGTTTGCCGGTCCCCCGCTGACGGCGTATTTTTCCCGTGTTGAGAAACGGGCACTTTTTATGTGGATACTGGTTGCGTTCAGTGCCAGCAATGCTGCCGTTGCTCTCGCGCCTGGCTACTGGACAATTCTTGCGGCCAGGCTGATTCCGGCCGCTCTTCTTCCGGTTTTCTGGGGAATTGGAAGTGATGTCGCCGGAAAAATAGTTTCCGCAGACAAAGCGGGGAAAGCCATTTCTCAGGTCTATCTGGGCGTAACCGGTGCACTGTTATTTGGGTTACCGCTGGGGACACTTCTGGGGGACGCAGCAGGATGGCGGGGAACCTTCTGGTTTTTAGCCGTTCTGTCAGCTGCAATGGCATTTCTTCTCAGAGCGGCGATGCCAATCATTCCCGGAGAAAGTAACGTCAGTGTGATGACGCAGGTCAGAATGCTTAACAACCGGTACTTTATTGCCAACCTTATACTTTCGCTTGCCGTTTTTACCGGCATGTTTGGCGCTTATACCTATCTTGCAGACATGCTACAAAGCCATGCCGGAATTGAGGGTACTTATATCGGTTGGTGGCTGATGGGCTTTGGCACGGTAGGCCTGATAGGTAATTACCTTGCCGGTCGTTATGTTGACCGCCATCCGGATGCAGCCGGTATCATTTCCTGCGTTATGCTGGGAACAGGGGCAGTAGCTTCAGTACTTCTGACTAAATCAGCGGTATTTTTCATTTTCTCCCTCGTTTTATGGGGTATAGCACATACCGCGCTCTTTCCGCTCGGGCAAATCAGGGTGATGAAAGCGGCCCGGGGCGGAAAGGCACTTGCCGGCACGCTTAATATTTCGGCCTGTAACAGCGGCATTGCGCTGGGGGCTATTCTGGGCGGCTGGGCAATAGATCTTGGGGGGATCGGTGCTGCGATTACCGGTGCGAGTCTCCTGATGTTCTTATGTGCAGCAGCATATCCTTGGATTAGACGTCTTGATGCCGGCTGAGTAATGGGTGAGACGCGCGCTGTACTGTAGTTGTGAGCGGAACTGGCTTTCATCTGGTGATGATTAAAAAAGGGAAAGAGAATGGATCAATATGTTCAGGAAGGCTTTAAAGCCTCAGAAGGTTCTTCATGGTCATACGATGCGCAGACAGGCTCACTGTCTGTATCGGCCCTGCCGGAAAGCGATATTTATATCGATCCCTCGTGCAGTAATCCGGACTCAATGATCAAGGCAAGGCATGATGCTGTGACGATGATGACCCCCTGCCCGCAGGGCGACTTTCAGTTTAGCGCTACCGTAGAAGTGGACTTCAGGGATACGTTCGATGCCGGTGTGTTACTTCTGCGCGCGAATGAAAAAACCTGGGCAAAATTGTGTTATGAAATTTCACCTGATGGTGAACCCATGGTGGTTTCTGTGGTGAACAAGGGAGCTACATCTGATGATGCTAACGCATTTGTTGTTACCGCTCCCCGGGTTTCCCTCCGTATTTCACGACGTGACAATATCTACGCATTTCATGCCTCGCTGGAATCAGGAAAGTGGATATTTATCCGCGCATTTTCATTTGATGATGCACTCGATAATGATTCAGAAGAGATGACGGTAGGTTTTGAAGCTCAGTCACCCAACGGCAGGGGATGTCTGGTTAAATTTGAAGATATTTCATTTTCCAGGAGCACACTGAACCTGCTGCGTGACGGGAATTAATTGACCACATATTGTATCAGGCAGGTTAGTAAACTGCCTGATACAAACGGAAACAGCATACGCTTAGCGGTTCATCAAAAAACAAGATCCTTGGCTTCAATCATTTTCGTTGCAGGCATGCCATTTCTTAAATAGTCGTTCGAGATTAACCAGCGATGCAGTTTTATTATTTCTGGATCTATTCACTCCAGATCCTGCGGTTTGAAAGACCAGAAGGTCCAGCTTTTGAATTCTCATATGCGGCGATCTTTTTGCTGTAGTACAGAGGAGCACATTCTGAACACGCAAGCCACTTCATGAGGAAGAGGTCCGGGATAATCATTTTGAATAGCATGGCGCTCAGGCGGTGCGAATTTCATTGGCTGAATATGTATAAAAATGTCCGGGTAAAAATATTGCAACCCAGGTTTTAACTTACCGCTAAGTACCTAGGTTTCTCATCTGTAATTTTCAATATCGCGCTGGTAAACATTATTTGAATGTTTAAATTTTAGATCTGAAATATAAAGCACACGGTTCCATCAGAGATGCTGCATCCTGAGGATTGTCACTCCCGGAGGAATGAAAATGGGGGTAAGCATCTTAAGGTAATTATTAAAATGTCAGGTCAAGTGGTTATTAATTGCCCGGGGTACAGTGGCTCCGGGAAAATGCGCGAGTTACGCGGCTTTCTGAGCTGGCTGTGTGTTGTGTTAAAGGGGTTGTGAAGAGAAATAATTTATATGCCTTTGAGTACATGAATTTTCTTGTAAAAAAAGGCAGATCGATAACTGAATTTAAGAGGTGGCCAGTGAGGGAAATTATTTTAGAACTGAGTGAGGAAGACAGCCGGAACTACAGGGAATGGCTGCTTATGCGGGAGGACTGGTATTTCCCGTTCCCTGAACGCTACAGCGATTTAACGTTTTCAGGTTGTAAAATCACATCCGGACAATCCGAAGCGATCCCTCTTTTTACCCGTAACATTCTCCCGCTCACAGCTTATCTGCTAAAAAAAAATCCCACCCCAGAACTGCATCGCTGTGCAGTTATTCTCATGATGAAGTCCTGTTATGCTGCTTTCAGAAATGCGCCCCCCGTGATCCACTCCGGACGCCTGAAGACATTTCTGAACGTGATGGCAGATATTTACAGTTTTGCGTATGCCCGTGGAATGAAGATAGATGACCAGAACTGTCTTCATGTTTTTAAAATTAAAAGCTGGGATGAAGCGCCAGAGATAAGTAAGCATGTCGCGGACATTACCGATTTCATCAGTTCAGCCCGAACTGGAAATCTGCTCCATGCCTTACCCCAGGCGCTGCATTTACTCGGCAGGATTAATGCAACAGAATTGACAACGGTTATATCAGGTAAATATCTGACTGAATTGTTGCCGGTAGTTTCTGTTTCAATGAAATACTGCCCTGAAGATTATGACGATACAACATCACATTTACATCAGTCCAGATATGCAGAGCATCAGTTCAAAAGCGGGGAGATAACTATAAGTGTAACGGCAATAACATTTCCCTTAAATCCGTTCAGTGAGGTTTATCAGGCCATTGATACAGAAGTCTGTATCACACACTATGGCAGCGGATTTTACTTCGGGTGGCCCGTTTTACGTGAGCTTGTGACGGCAGCCGCCTTTTTATGTGCGGAAACAAAAGTAAATCACAACAGCAATTACAGGGGAAAGGAAGTATTCACGAATTTCAATGCTGAAGGTAAAAACTTTAATTTAACCATAGCATCATTCACTATTCAGATGGACATAATTACTTTCAGACAGTTCATATCCGGATTAAATTCATTTTTCGAAATGACGGAGTTAAAAATTATTCTGGAACAGGTCAGTCATCACCTCGGTAATTACTGACCAGGCCGTTTGCATGGCAGATGTGCCCTTCAGTTTTTTCCCTTCAGGCCAGAGAAGCGCATGTTCTTTCCGCTGGCCCGTTTTTCCTGATAATGAGGGTATAAAAGCTAAACGGCGTAAAGCCTTTCCGGCTTCCCTTACCAGCCTATTTAACCCAGTCTTCCAGTGCCAGGCCCGGCACCCGCTCAAACTCCCGCACATTATTTGTCACCAGCACGGCGCAGGCGGCGATGGCGTGCCCGGCAATCGCCGTGTCGTTCGGGTCGATCGGCGTCCCGGCCATGCGCAGCGCGACCTTAATCTCCGTGGTCGCATCCACCGCGGCGCGGTCCCAGGGCAGGATGGCATCGAGGCGTGCGGCGAAGGCGTCAGCCAGATTCTGCGTGCCGGGACCGGACTCCTTCGCTGCCTGTGACAGCTCGGCCCAGGTGATGGCCGAGACCACGATGCGGTGACCGCGCAGCACCGCCTGCTCCAGGCGCTTCAGCACGGCTTCCGGCTGCTCGCGCATGATGAACGAGCAGATGTTGGTGTCGAGCATATAGATCCTGTTCACAGGTTAACCCGTCCTTCGTCGCTGACAACATCCTCGCGCTCTGCCATAAAGTCCGGGTCGGCTTTTTCGAGCTGCGCGAACGAACCCCAGGTCGGCCGGACGGGACGCAGGATGATGCTGTCCCCTTCCCGGATGATCTCCAGCTCGCTCACCCCCTCAAAATCCATATCGCGGGGCAGGCGGATGGCGCGGTTGTTGCCGTTTTTAAAAATGGATACGGTTCTCATGATTCTCTCCCGGGTAAAAGTGGATCTGTGGTGCATATCCGGAATGGGGTGCATTGCACCGGGTGTGTGCATATGTTGAGTATAGGCAGATGTCATGCATATGTATAGGGGCTATATATGCAGATGGTCAGGATATGCGTATGCATTGCCTATGCAGATGCCGGGCATATGGATATGTTCAGCCTATACGGGCTTCTCACTTTTTCCGCGAAGATCCGAAAAATACCAAAGCCGGAAATAACATGCTCGGTTGCTAGCGAGGGGACTGGAGTGCGGAACGATCGTTAACTGCATGAGCTCTGGCTTTCCTTAGATTTGGTTATAAAAGTCTGGATGTGCATTGTTGTTAGTTCCGGGAATAGGAGCTCTGCTTTTCCCTCTTTCAAATGTGGAAATGATTTACCTCAAACCGGAACGGTGTTTATAATCAGCTGTCGTCACCTCGGGTGTTCCCCTCTGCGCTTTTTACCGCCTGTAAATGGTTACAGGGACTTCCGGCAGTAGCCGGACTGTAAAAGGAAAACCCGCCATGAAACCGAAAATTGTACCCGTTGTACGGTATACACGTTTTCGTTTCGGGCGCGTGGAGCATGTGCGTAATCACATGCGCTCGCTCCCGACGCGTTAAGTGAACGGTGCCCGCAGGTGACGATACTTTCTGTTTACGCCTCTGTTTCCGGCGGTTCTTCGGATTCCCCCATCATGGCAACATAGTGTTCAAGGTCATCAGTGTGAATAAACACTTTTCTGAACATGTTCAGATAGCGATCCTTATCGATGATGCCGGTGGAGAAAAGATTTCTGCCGTCCGAATGCGAGTGGCGGTTGATGGCCCGGTAAAATGAATCGTATTCTCCGGCATCGCTGTGTTCCGTAGCCAGAGACTCCAGGGCCTCCTTAAGCTTTTCATTTTTGCAGGCAAAGCTGAAATAATACTCCAGAATATTCCTCATCGTATTGAACAACACCACGGGCTGGGTTTTCGCATCCCTGACATCTTTCAGGGTCTGCCATAACGCCTGATATTCATTGAGCATTTCGTGCATGGAAAGCGTTTCGCAGGAACTGTAATCCGACTTGATGATGCGAAACAGCGACCAGTTTGCTGGCGCATTCCTGCCATCCTGCAGGCGGCCGCTGTTCAGCAGCATCTCCTGGAAGAAAAACATATTATGCGTCAGTATAACCACATGTCTCGCTGCAGCGGCCTTAATTATCTTTCGCTTAATGAGCGCTGCAACTTCATAGATATAGTTATGTGACAGGCTGGAAATCGGGTCATCAATCACAATGAGTTTATTTTCCGGATGGATAGTTTCCGGGGTAAGACTGCCCGAACACGATTCGATGAAATAGAGAAAAGCAACCATTGTTTTCTCACCCTCACTGAGGGATTTGAAGACTTCCGACTTTTCTGGCTCGCTTCCCCGGCGAAGACGGTACAGTTTCATCTCAGCATCATGGCAGATGATTTCAAAGCCGGTGATCCCCAGCAGCCTGAGATTCGCATTGATACTGTTAATTGTTGGCTGGATGTCGGAGAGCTGTCCGGTCAGCCTGTTCGTCTCATCATCCAGTGTTTTCTTACTCGCAGCCAGGGCGCCGACTTCACGCAATCTGGTTTCGATTTCGTTCTGCAGTTCGCCAAGCTGCCGGTCACGCCCGGCAAAGAACTCCTCACAAATTCCCCTGAGGTGCGCCATAACTTCCGCATACAGGTTCTGTTTTTCCTGACCGAAGTTTTCAGCAAGACGGTTGTTTTCCCGTACCCGAATATTGAAAACGTCCACTTCCTTCTGGAGCTGCACCAGGGGATCTTGAACGTTCTCGGGTTGTACCTGCAGGGAAGGCTCTTTAATTTTAGTAAGGAGCTGCTGTAACAGGATCCGGAAGCCTTTATTGACCGTTTTCACCAGGCTTAAAATCTGACTGTCCTCATCAACGAAAGCATGGGTCGTAACACGGCGTTCAAATTCGGCCAGGGCATCACAGTCCTGAGCAAGTCGTTCTGCGGCCTGGCTAAGCGCCCCGAGAGACGTCTGGTATGACTCATCAAACATCTGAATCAGTTCGCGCGAAAAGGCCGTTACATCCAGAGACTGCTGGCAGAACGGGCAGATATCGTCATGTATATACTGCTGTCCCTGGCGCACCCAGTCAGCATTACCGATCTTCTGAATGAGAGCAGAGAATTGCGTACTGCTTGCAGGCATCACGGGTTCCTGCATCAGTATCAGGGTGTCTTCCGTTAAAACAGTTGTCGTGGGAATATGAATTTCGGCGACAAGCGTTCCTTCGCTCTGACTTAACATCCGCCATTTATCCGCCAGCGCCTCAGCCGTGGTGCTAACCTCCGACAGCGGTGTTGCCACCATACGTTCGTAAAACGATCGTTTAATTTTAGCGCCATCCAGGAAATCGCTGAGGATTTTCCTATCATTGACTGTCCGGTTGAAAATATCTCTGGCACAGCGGTCAGTGACCGTTTCCTTCATCCCTTCCTTCTCGGCGATCTCCTCATTCAGCTTATCTGTCCGGGCACTCAGTTTTGCGCTTTCTTTATTATTACTGTTTATTTTGTCCTGGCTTTCCTGATTGGCCTCGCTGAGGGTGAAGATCCCGGGCTGATAGTCAGAACGGGTGAACTTACTGTCAATGTATTCCTGATTAAAGACCTGAAAGTGGCTGACGTGCGGGCTCTCAAAAGCGCAGTGCCGGTATTTATCCGCCTGCCGGTCATAGAAATAGCCTGATACCGTGGATTTTCCTGAGCCGTTCTGGCCATAGATGAGTGTCACCTTACTGCTGAGATCAAAGCAGATATCCCTGTCAGGCGCGTAGCTTCTGACGCCCCGGATCCTGAGTTGAGCCATTATTTTTCTCCTTGTCCCTGAGTTTGCCCAGTCTTTCCATCGTAGCCCACTTTGCATTCGGGTTATGCCATCCCAATCAGATTTATCCGAACCACTCTTGCGTTCCAAATCTGACATGACCGGAAATGATGACCATCGTGATTTAATTGAAGTGAAATTGCTTTAATGGCAATAATAAAATTCTTTTGTGCTTTCTGGTCATTAATGTCCTTAGAGCAATAATAATAATTAATTACTGTCTAATATGCACCAGTGCGCTTCATCCCCAATGAAGATCCGAAAACCCAGAAAGTCGGATCTGGATTGAGTAACCGTATGGAAGGGTGATGGAGAAACGGCATGAGGGAGTCAAAGCAAAAGGCAGATCGGAACGGAAGGTCAGCTTTGAGCGAAAAGCGGACGTAATACTTATGTCTGATTTGATAGCAGTAAGCGACGCTTTTTTTGCGGCTGCACACACAGCCGCAACAGATTTATTTAAAACCGAATCCGCGATCTTCAAGCGTAGCGCGAAGGTTCTGGCGTCCGTCCATATAGTCCATGCTTGTTGCTGAGCTTTGTACGGCCTGTTTCCAGATTTTGTCTTTCATTCCCAGTCCTTCTCGAAACGCATGGAACGCTTCTTCATAGCTTTTAACATGTGCGTCAAAGTCAGATGCGTTGTAGCGGTTATGGTGAGCGACCACGCTCTGAGGCAGGCGTGGGCGAATACTTGCGTTGCTTTTCGGATCGGGCCATCCGACAACCAGTCCGCATACAACGTAGCTGTGCGGGGGCAGTTGAATAAGTTCGGCTAGTTCTTTTGCCTTGTTTCGTGTAGCCCCGATATAAACGGTTCCCAGTCCGATTGATTCGGCCGCCACAGTAGCGTTCTGCGAGGCAAGCGAGGCATCCACAGTCGCCATAACAAATGAGTCGAGATATTCATGCACACCCGGATTCAGACCATCCGCCACGGTCATATCATGATTACGCGACAGGTCAGCCACCCATAAAAGTATCGCAGGCGCTTCTTCAATGTAGCCATTAGCCAGACCGCTATCCCCAGCGGACAGCTTTCTTACCTGTGCCTTAAGCTCAGGATCGGTAACCGCTACTACGCTCCATTGCTGTAGATTTGAGGATGTTGAGGCAGACTGTGCGGCTGCCACCAGAGTTTCAAACCAGTATTCAGGCAGAGGTTGCGGCGAAAAGCTTCTGACTGAACGGTGGCAGAGTAACCCTTCTATCTGTTTGTTCCAGATAATATTTTCAGGCCTGTCTTTCTCGCCATAGCGTGCCGCTATCAGCTGTTCTTTCTGAAAATCGTCAGTCATAAATTTTCTCCCCGTAAATTGTAATGATCGTTCAAAAATAGGTTAAATAAAAAGGCCTTCTGGCCTTTTACTGAATACTGCCGATAAGCGCTTCAATCGCATGCTGTTGATATTCAGGTTCATGCACGATCCTGCCAAACACCCGGAAGCCAAAGTAGGCACACATGAATGCTTTCGCCATCGACTGAGCCTGACGGCCCCTTTCAAACTCTCCGGTCGTAATACCGGCAGAAAAAAGCGCAACAAACATCCCTTCAAGTTCTTTGATATAGCTGCGACTCAGGCCTTCAACGGTTTTATCTTTAGCCGCTCTTTCGAGAGGAGAAAATATCGCCATACAGCCATTACGCTCAATGTCGCTGAAATCAAGCTCAATGCCTTTTTCAAGCAGAATTCGGAGTCGATCTTTCACGCTTCCGGGCTGGCGGAAAACTTCCTCGTGAAACTCAATGCTGGAGCGGTGATAGCGTCGCAGGGCTTCATGATAAAGATTTTCTTTACTGCCGAAAGCAGCATACAGGCTGCCACGGCCCAGACCTGTGCTGTCAACGAGTTCCTGCGCCGAAGTCGCTTCAAAACCGTTACGCCAGAATGCATCCATGGCTGCCTGTATTACCAGCTGGTCATCAAATTCTCTTGGTCTGCCTGCCATCGCTTACTCCTGCCTCAGAACTGTTATCACCCTAACAATTATGGAACGGTCAGTCAATAATTAGTAGTATCGTTAAAAGCAGGCAGACGATAACGTCAGCACATTAATTTTTTAACGCGAATTATTCAGGATTTCTGCCTGGCTGGCCTCAATTATTGAAACAAGTTCCTGCAGTTTCACTGCCACAACGCGTCCCAGAGGCGTCAGTGAGTATTCGACATGCGGGGGTATGGTGTCATATGAGTACCGTTTAATCATCCCATCACTCTCAAGAGACTGTAGAGTCTGGGCCAGCATTCTTTCACTTACCCCTTCAATACGCCGTCTTAAGCTGCTGAAACGATGGGTCTCAGATAGCAGGGCGACCATTATCAAAACGCCCCAGCGGCTGCTCAGGTGTTGAAGTACCTGCCTTGACGGGCATCCTGCAGCCATCACATTGCAGGTGATAGCAGGCATCTCTGACGCTGAAGCATTGTCACGAACCTGATCTTTAATCAATGTCATTTAACACTAACCTTTTTGTAAGTACTTACTAAAATAATCTATATCGGTATAGTACCTTTTCAGTTTAAACGTGAGCAACTTTTACCTGATACGGAGAATAAAATGACGATTGCAATCACTGGTGCAACAGGCCATCTTGGCCAGTTAGTTATTGAAAAACTTAAACAAAAAGTTGACGCTTCTGAAATTGTCGCTCTGGTAAGAACCCCTGCGAAAGCAGCTGGCCTGGGTGTAGCTACACGCGAAGCTGATTACACTCGCCAGGATACGCTGGATGTAGCATTGAAAGGAGTTGATACCCTGCTGCTTATCTCCGGCAATGAAATCGGGCAACGTGCGGTGCAGCACGAAAATGTAATCCGTGCTGCTGTAAAAAATGGTGTAAAGCGCATCGTGTATACGAGCTTGCTGCATGCTGACAAGTCACCACTCAACCTGGCACCAGAACACGTCCAGACAGAACAGGCTCTCAAAAACTCGGGGCTGGACTATACAATCCTGCGTAACGGCTGGTATTCAGAAAACTACACGGGTTCTATTGCACCTGCGCTGGGCCTTGGCGCTTTTTATGGCAGTGCTGGCGAAGGTAAAATTTCCTCCGCGCCTCGTGAGGATTACGCAGAAGCCGCTGTAGTGGCGCTGACCGGGCAAGGCCACGAAGGCAAAACCTATGAGCTGGCCGGAGATGAATTCTATACGCTGACTGATTTAGCTGCGGAAATTACGGCTCAGAGCGGCAAAGATATTCCTTACCGTAATATCCCGGAAGCAGATTACGCGGCGGCACTAAAAAATGCAGGCCTGCCTGATGGATTTGCTGAGGCGATTGCGTCATGGGATACGGGTGCCTCTCAGAACGCGTTGTTTGATGACAGCCATGTTCTGTCAAAACTGATTGGCAGAAAAACTACGCCTATCGCAGTAAGCGTTCAGAAAGCGCTTGCCTGACAATGTTGCCCCGTCACTTCGGGGCACCTTTCATCGACAGTCAAAGTCAATTAACTAAGTCTTTTCTTCCAGAATTTTTGAATCTGGATGCCGGTAAAAAATGAGGTTAAAAATGAACCTGAAGCATGACAAAGCTGAGAATGTCATCAGTGATTATATCGAGTCAATTATCCGATGCGATTACGAATTAGCGCGCTCTATATGGAAGGCTGGCGATGACGTCAGTTTCATTCATCCCCGCGGACATGAAAAAGGCTGGGATGAGATTGAGCAAAACTTTTATCGCATGACAATGGATGAAATGTTTTCCAGCCGTTTACTGAAAACCGTAGGTGCGCCTGACATCCGTTACTATGGTGAAAATACGGCCGTAGTAGAGTTTTACTGGGACTTTGTTGCAACCTTTCGTGATAGCGGCGATGAGCTTCATACTACTGGGCGCGAAAGCCAGGTGCTGTTAAAAGGCCCTGACGGAAACTGGAAAATTGCACAGGTTCATTATTCTGGCCCGGCGGTAACAGGCGAAGGTGAAGGATTCTGATGCTGATACAGGGGGGGAAGCTTATCAGGCGTGAACATCATTCCAAGACATTCCCCCCTGAACTGCGCAATATTTTAAAGGGCATGCGTTTTTGCTGTTCAAAACGTTGCCGGCTACATCCAGGGCTCCAGCCCACAGATGAAGATAATCATTCACCTTTAAAGCGGCCGGGACGTCATAGGCATGATTACCCAGCCTCCATACCGCCCGTGCCCCTGACCTGGCCCCTACCGGTTGATACCCAGCAGCCATAGCAACGCCAGCTTTTGGCACAAAGCGGACATTAGGGCGGCCACAATGTAAAAGGGGAGGACGGACGTTCAGAGGGAAACTGATGCTTACCGCTTCGTCGTTGATGCGCCGTCAGGATAACTTGTCTTTTATCGGCAATAATCAGTGTCTTTTACTTCCCAAAAGACAATAATTCTTAAATCACAATAATCATTGTGAATTATTGCAATAAATGCATTAATCTTTTCCCTCTTTTACTTAGATCCTAAAAAAGTAAAGTCGGAACCTGCGCTAATCCTTGCTGGCTTATGTCAGAACAGCGAATGGAAGAAGGTCGAATCCCACCTACAGACGTTGCATGATCTGTTGACTAAGTGGATCAGAACTGGCGATGAGAATCCTCCTTCTGAATATCAAAGCCAGGATTACAAATGAATAAGTTTGAGCTGATGCAAAAGCAGGAGAAAATTCATAGGGAATCTGGAACTATAGCTATATGCCATTTGATGTTGTATAGGCCGATCAGTTTTTCTGACTGATCGCAAATGTTAAACACAATTCGTGCCCCCGGAAATAGTCGTCATTTCCAGTATTTTGGTCAACCATACTCGGAGCGGATTATCATTACTTTTCCGATGCCAGGCGACAGTAACATCAAACGGGACCATTTTTTCTGGCATCTCCAGTTTACAGTAATTTCCCTGCGCTCCTATCGCTGATGGAATGAAAGCAATGGCGTCATTCGCAGTGAAAAAAGCGCCGAGCGTCGTATAACACGGTAACGTAGCGATGACATTATTTTTCATTCCGGCTTTGTTAAAAAAATCATCAACCAGATTTTCAATATTACCGGCACTCGGAGCAAATTTAACGGCAGGAATGTCTGAAAAGGACATTTTCATTTCAAGTTTTCCCGGAATAGCTGAGCCGTGTCTGACCACACAGCAGTACTCTTCACGCCGGATGTTTTTGCGTATCAGTCCGGGATCAATATGATTCGAAAAACCCAGTACCAGATCGACATCGCCGGAATTAAGACTTTCAACGTGGTGCCTGGAATTGAAGTCTTTGATTTCAACGCTGGCCCGCGGTGCCTGCATATGTAGTGTCTTCAGTAAGGATGGAATGATAGTAAGTTGAGCATATTCGTTTGCCATTATGCATATGCTGAAGTCCTGAATGTTCGGATTAAATACCTGGGGTGAACGAAGCTGGCTAACCTCATCCAGGATTTTTTCTACTTTAGGCACCAGAGAAAGGGCATAGTCGGTCGCCTCCAGTCCTGCATTCCTGCGTAGAAACAGCTCGGTTCCGAAATAAGTTCTGAGTCTTTTAAGATATGCACTGACCGCCTGCTGAGAGATATCCAGCTTTGAAGCCACCCTTGAGGCATTGAGTTCTTTAACCAGCAGTAGAAATACACGCATGTGTTTGATATCAATGAAATCCAATTCTAGTTGTACCTCATACAATTACCTATTTATTTAAATTGTATCACACCTCGTATATGATTTCTCCCGTATTTCATAAACATATCCGAGGCAAATAATGAAAACTGTAATTCTGATTGGTGCTCAGGGGAAGATGGGTAAAGCGGCGCTGACCGGTTTGGGGGATCACAAAGTTATCACCGCCAGTCGCTCAGGAAAAGGTACGGACTATCAGGTAGATATTACCAGCCATGAATCTCTGAGAGCTCTTTTCAAAAGCGTCGGCGCATTTGATGCTGTTGTTAACGCAGTTGGTCACTGCGAGTATGCCAGTTTTGTCGATATGACGGCTGAGCAGTGGGAGCTTACTGTCCAGAGCAAAATGCTGGGTCAGATCAATGTTGTTAAAATTGGCCTTGAGTACATCAACGACCGCGGCTCATTCACTTTAATTTCCGGCATTCATAATGTGAAACCTATCCCCGGCTCTATTGCTGACGCAACAACCAGCGGTGCTATCGACACATTTGTACAGTGTGTGGCTAACGAACTGCCCCGCGGGATCCGTATCAATGTAGTGAACCCAACCGTACTGGAAGAAGCCTGGGATGTTTACGGCCCTATGCTCCCAGGGTTCCAGCCAGTTCCGGGCAAACTGGTCGGAAAAGCGTTCCAGCGTTCTGTTGACGGATTTATCAACGGTAAAGTTCTCTTTGTCGATGCCTAACTGCCAGTCAGTCTGTTATTCAGCGTAACTGCTATAGCCTGAGGAGGAGCATAGCTCCGGACTCAGGCTATATGCGTTGAAAACTAAATGAATTTATGGGTGATGCTCACGACGGTTTTCAGTACGCAGCTTCAGTGCTTCTTTCCCTTTTTTGTAGCGCTCCCGCGAAAATACTGAGCAGGAAAGCGAAGAAAACGACCGCACCGGCAAGCCAAGTGGTATGCAGGAGACCGAAATGCATTACGACCAGGCCACCTATCCAGGTTCCGCCGGCGATACCGATATTGAAGGCCGATATATTCAGCCCTGATGCCACATCCACAGCTTCAGGAACGAATTTCTCAGCCTCCCTGACAGCCAGATATTGCAGTACAGGGACGTTTGCAAATGCGGCAGCACCCCAGACAAATGTAGTGACCAGCATCAGCCATGAATTAGATGCTGTCAGATATAAAGCGAACAACACCAGGGACAGTAATAAAAATATAATTTTCAGGGCATTAATAGGGCCGTGTTTGTCAGAGATCCGTCCGCCATACAGATTACCCAGTGCAGCTGCAAAACCGTATACCAGCATGACACCGCTTACAGCAGCGGGTGAAAATCCGGATATTTCCTCAAGAGTAGAGGCAAGGTAGGTAAACGTTATAAACGATCCCCCGTACCCGACCGCTGTCAGGGAATATGCCAGTATCAGTTGGGGGGTTGTCAGAACCCTGAGTAGAAATCTTACTGGCGCGGGTTCAGATTTTTTTATGCCGCGAGGGATCAGTAACAAGCTGCCTGCAAAGGCGATCATCCCGAGAACAGACACTGACAAAAATGTGGCTCTCCAGCCAAGGTGCTGAGCGATGAAAGTCCCCAGGGGAACACCGGTGACCAGAGCAACGGTCAGCCCGGCGAACATGATAGCTATTGCACTCGTGGCTTTATCTTTTGGAACAAGGCTGGCAGCGATGGTTGAAGCAATGGAATAGAACACGCCGTGTGCCATGCCGGTGATGATCCTCGCCACAATCAGCGAAACGAACCCGGGAGCTTGCCAGGCATACAAATTGCTAAGAGTAAAAACGACCATCAGGCACAGAAGAAGCGTTTTGCGGGACATTTTTCCTGTGGCTGCAGTTAAAAGAGGTGCACCTACTGCCACCCCCAGCGCATAGAGACTGACAAGCAGACCCGCTGACGGTACTGAAACTGATAAATCAGCTGAAATGATGGGAATGATTCCAACAAGGACAAATTCAGCTGTCCCGATAGCATAAGCGCTGATTGTCAAAGCGAAGAGTGCTATTGGCATAAAAATCCTTAATCGATAAATGTAAGGATTAATACTGAAATATCTCTGTGAATAAGAACAGATTTATGCCGTTAAAACACTTTTGACTTCAAGGCAAAGATGAAAACAACTTTAGCAGAAATGCAGATATTTATTGCTGTTATAGAAACAGGGACATTATCACGAGCTGCGTATGAGCTGGATCTTACCGTATCAGCTGTTAGCAGAGCGCTTCGACGACTGGAGGAGAAATTAGATACCGTACTGGTCAGACGCTCAACGCGGAGACTGGAATCCACTGAAGAAGGAAGGACATTCCTGGAATATGCCAAACAAATCATTGCTTCAGTAGAGGATGCAGAAGAACATGTCACCATGAAACGTCGTCATCCATCCGGGAAGATTCGGATCATTGCGTCCACGTCTCTTGTACTGCACGTCATTACACCGGTTCTGCATCGATATCAGAAATGCTATCCTGAGATAGAAATTGAAATAATTTCAAATGACAATGTTTATGATTTGCTTGAACACAGAAGTGATGTTGCTGTTTGCATCGGAAAACTCAAAGACTCCGGCTTACATGCGAAGATACTTGGGCTGTGCCAGATGATGTTTGTTGCCTCTCCGCGATACATTGCAGAGCATGGTATGCCTCATCGAGTTGATGCATTAAAAAGCCACAGGCTGATAGGTTACAAACAAAACTCCTTAATGAATGACTGGCCTCTGGATACGGGCGAAGAACACTATTATAAAATTCAGCCATCCATTGTCGCTTCAAACAGTGAGATTATAAGACAGCTGGCCATTCACTCGTCGGGTATTGCTTGCCTGCCAGAACCGTATGTAAAAAATGATATTACAAAGGGTGATCTTGTCAATCTTAATATAAAAGAGAAACTGCGTGTCCGCGAACCACTCAATGCGGTTTATTATAAAAACATTGTTCTTCCATCAAGAACCTCATCATTTGTAGAGTTCCTCGCGGAAAGTTTAGTGTTGCCCTCGGAATAAAAAATTATCCCATATCATTATAAATAAAAGAAAGTGTTACCGGTAAATGTTGGACTGTAATCAACGACACCGGAAAGGGATCAGGGTTTCCCCGTTCGTAGTAATGACATCCCGAAACCAGTAAAAACTATCCTTTGGATATCTTGCATAATCGCCATCACCGCTGTCATCATGGTCAACGTAGATAAAGCCGTAACGCTTATCTAACTCTGCGGTGGCGTTACTGACCAGATCGATGGGGGCCCATGCTGTAAAGCCCATAACTTCGACGCCATCCTCGATTGCTTCATAAACCTGATACAGGTGATTATTGATGTAATTAATACGGTAATCATCATTGACGGTCATATCCTCGTTAAGCTTGTCTCTGGCACCCAGTCCGTTTCCGGCAATGAACAGCGGCTTCTGATAGCGATCCCACAGCATGTTTAACAGGATGCGCATTCCCGTCGGGTCAATGGTCCAGCCCCACTCCGACACCGGCAGCAGCGGGTTTTGTATCATGCTCAGCACGTTACCCCGCGACTTTTCGATGGTGTCCTCGTCGGTTGTCGCACAGCCGCTGTTGTAATAGCTGAACGAGATGAAGTCCACGGTGTTGTTCTTCAGCTGCTCGCGGTCCTCCTCTGTAATATCCAGCACAATATTATTGTCAC